>Ga0180120_10001965_pt1 | contig 10462 bp, 9 predicted proteins | sample CPBDNA_3_FD_129677 | JGI IMG/M metagenome (GOLD analysis project Ga0180120, IMG submission 129677) | Freshwater to marine salinity gradient microbial communities from Chesapeake Bay, USA - CPBay_Spr_31_0.2_DNA (version 2) (version 2) | ecosystem: Environmental > Aquatic > Marine > Coastal ... | reverse complement strand
TCAATATGTATTCATGGGGATAACCCCCATGCTATTGAAATGTCTGGAAATATCAGAAGAATTTTACAAGAAAATAATTATAAAATAAATTCATTCTTATAACATAAAAGTTTGTCAGCTATTAGGTCATTTAGTTTATAATTCATTTAGCTTCATATAAAAGTTCTTTAAAAATGACTTAAAAATTCTTTTTTTATTAGTAATGTTAGTAATAAAACAGATATTGCTAACATTTTGGCATCTTCTATTGACATTTGATGCCCAATACAATGTACCAAACGCAAAATATTAATCCTAAAGGATGACTAAAATGCAAGCTTTTCGAACACATACATGTTCTGATCTTAACGCCAATGATGTTGGGCAATCGGTTCGTCTTTCTGGTTGGGTTCATCGTGTTCGAGATCATGGTGGAATATTATTTATTGATTTACGAGATCATTATGGAATCACACAAATTTTAGCGGATCCAGACAGTCCAGTATTCAAGGATCTTGAAAAAGTTAGATCTGAATGGTGTATTAGAATTGATGGCGTAGTCAAAGCACGCGCCCCTGAATTGGTTAATAAAAAATTACCTACAGGTGAAGTAGAAATTTTTATAAGTGACATGGAAGTACTAGGGGCTTCTGAAGAACTACCATTACAAATTTTTGACGAACCTGATTTTCCAGAAGAAACACGTCTTAAATATAGGTTTTTAGACTTACGCAGAGAAACATTACATAATAATATTATTTTAAGGTCAAATGTTATAAAATCTATTCGTAATCGAATGGATTCTCAGGGCTTTAATGAATTCCAAACACCAATTATAACAGCTTCGTCACCAGAGGGTGCGCGTGATTTTTTAGTTCCGTCACGGCTACATCCTGGGAAGTTTTATGCACTTCCTCAAGCTCCACAACAATTTAAGCAAATGATAATGGTTGCAGGATTTGATAAATATTTTCAAATTGCACCATGCTTTAGAGACGAAGACCCGCGAGCAGATAGATCACCAACTGATTTTTATCAATTAGATTTAGAGATGTCGTTCGTTGAACAGCAAGATGTATTTAATACAATCGAACCTGTATTAAAAGGTATATTTGAAGAATTTGGTGGTGAACGTTCCATATCGAAAAATTGGGCACAGATTTCATATAGAGATTCTGCATTGTGGTATGGAACTGATAAGCCAGATCTGCGAAATCCAATAAAAATGCAAATTGTTTCTGAACATTTTAAGGAATCAGGTTTTGCTATTTTTGCTAAATTACTTGAAAATGAAGGTACTGAAGTAAGAGCAATCCCAGCCCCTAAAGGTGGGTCTCGTAAATTCTGTGATCGTATGAATAAATTTGCCCAACAAGAAGGCTTGCCAGGAATGGGTTACATATTCTGGCGTGATCAAGGTGAAGGATTAGAAGCTGCTGGACCATTGGCAAAAAATATAGGTCCAGAACGGACTGAAGCAATTAGACAACAATTAGGATTACAGGTTGGTGATGCAGCGTTTTTCCTGGCTGGCAAGCCCAAAGCTTTTGAAGGTGTAGCAGGTCGAGCTAGAACTGTAATTGGTGAAGAATTAAAAATTACTAATAAAGATAGTTTTGAGTTTGCCTGGATTATTGACTTTCCAATGTATGAAAAAGATTCTGAAACTGGAAAAATAGATTTTAGCCATAACCCTTTCTCTATGCCTCAAGGTGGCATGGCTGCCTTAGATGCAGAAGATCCTGAAACAATTTTAGGCTATCAATACGATCTTGCATGCAATGGATATGAATTAATTTCTGGAGCAATTAGAAATCACAAACCAGAAATTATGTATAAGGCATTTGAAATAGCTGGTTATCCAAATGATGAAGTAAATAAACGTTTTGGAGGTATGGTTAACGCATTTACATATGGTGCTCCGCCTCACGGTGGATGTGCTGCGGGTATAGACCGGATTGTAATGCTTTTGGCAAATGAAGACAACATAAGGCAAGTCATCATGTTCCCAATGAACCAACGGGCAGAAGACTTAATGTTAGGTGGCCCGTCTGAAGTTTCAAACGAACAATTACGTGAACTAAATTTGAGAATTCTACCTCAAGAAAGCTAAAATAATAATTAGCATATTAAACTATGGCCTATTTTGAGAAGTAATAAGCCATAGTTTTGTGTTTAGAGTTTAATCTGAATGTAATTATAATGTTGAGGCAGTAGATTAAACAATTATTGTTATGCTAATTAACCTTTTCTAAAAAATGGCTTGTCTTTTTTATCAAAATCACGCTTTGGACCTCGATCACCACCCTTAAATCCGCCGCGATCTCCACCACGGTCGCCACCTTTGAAGCCGCCGCGATCTCCACCACGGTCACCACCTTTAAAGCCGCCACGATCTCCACCACGGTCACCACCTTTAAAGCCGCCACGATCACCACCACGAGATGGTGCAGTATCTGATGCTTCCCATTTTCGAAGAATGCTCATATCAAATGTGTCTCTGTGAATTAGACCTTCATTGCACCAAACGCAGCTTACTTTTGTACTTTGTATACTTTCAACAACAAACCTTGGTGAGCCTGAAACTAGTACAACGATATCACCTTCAGATAGAGCAGCCATAATGTATTCCTTTTTTTGATTTATGGTCGCGATACGCTCCTTTGAAAGGAAAGAAAAGAGTTACTTTTCAATTAAATTATAAAAATCAAACATATCTAAGGTTATAAAACCAGATAAAATAACAAAAATCACTAAAGCGCTGATAGGAACTGATATCAAAGTTGTAGTAATTAAACGATTTTTTATACTAAAATTTACAGGTGATGATGCGTGCGTACCTTTTAATACACTGCCACTATCACCTTGTGTTTTGATTTTTATTTGCAAAGTTAAAAATAAAACTAAAAACCAAATAATTGAAAATAGAACTAAGACTGCAGTTATAGACATATAAATCTCCTTTATTTGGTAAATGGCTCAATTTTTAAATTAAGCCAATAATTATTTGTTATTTTCTTTTTGTAATTTTAACTATATGTCGCGATATAATTAATCATAAAGTATCTTTCTCGTTGATGATAATTGTATTACTCCGATATGTGAATTATAAATATTAATGGATAAAATATGTTGCTTTCTTGGAAAATCTTTAAAAAATCTGTTTTAATTGTTTTAGATAACTTAAAAGAAGCATTTCGTGTTTCTGGCGCTATATTCGTTGCTGCTGTATTTGCTAGTTCGGCTTTAAATGTATTCTTGACAGGTGATTTGACAATTGGAGCACCAGATATTCAAGCAGTAAAAGATACCAATGGGCAAGACCAATTGGTGGCATTAAATTTTTCATCTCAAAAGATTACTGCTTTAATGGGAGGTAATTTGATTTTTTTTATTGCAATGTCTTGGATTGCTATAGCTTGGCATAGATTTATATTGATTGAAGAATCCACCAACTATATTTTTCCAATTTGGGATAACTCGCGAATTATTAAATATTCTATAAAAACCATTGCGATTGTCACTTCAGTAATTTTTATATTAATCATCCCATTTTCCATGATTAATATTTTCATAAATAGTTTGGGATTGGTGTTAATATTGCCTGCAGTAAATATTTTGTTATTTATATCTTTTTATTATTTATTTTTTCGTGCCGGATTGGTGCTACCATCAATTGCATTGGATAAAACAATGTCCATCAAGCAATCATTTTTTGAAACAAAGGCAATGTCTAAAGAAATATGGGGGCTTGCAGTTATCGTTATCGTAATGATTTTAGGTATCGGTGTTATATCTGGGATATTAGCTCCAAATAACATAATTGGTGTTCTTGTAACTTCACTTTTCCAATGGATAGTTGTTATGGTCTCTGCCAGTTTAATGACTACGCTCTATGGTCATATTATTGAGCGCCGCCCTATATTATAAATACTATTATTAATCTTTTTTTATTTTTTTACTGAAGTTTTTTTTGTTGCAGATTTCTTTTTGGATCCAACCTTCTTTTTAGCTGGTTTTCGTTTCTTTGGCGATTTTGCAATCTTCTCATTAATTAAGATAAGAGCATGATCGATAGATAAATCTTCAGGTTCAATATCAGAAGGAATTGTTGCATTAATTTTTTCCCATTTTACATATGGCCCATACTTTCCTTTCATGATGTTTATTGGGCCTTCTAAATCGGGATGCTCACCGAGTTCTTTTAATGGTTTTGCAGCAACACCTCTGCCTCCACGACTAGCAACTTTTTCTGCTAGAAGTTGAACCGCATGATTCATGCCGACTGTAAAGACTTCTTCAATATCTGCTAGATTTGCATTTGTTCCACCACGATCTGAAGTGCTTGCTGAATGCTTAAGGTATGGTCCATATCTTCCAATATTAGACCAGACCATAATTCCATCTTCAGGGTGAGGACCTATTTGCCTAGGGAGTGATAATAAACGCAAGGCTTTTTCTAAATCCACATCAGCAGGTGGCCAGTCTTTTGGTATTGATTGTCTAGGGGGTTTTTTGTTGTCGTCTGAAACTTCACCACGTTGAACATATGGCCCAAAACGTCCCTTGAAGGCATATATTTGATCGCCCTCATCTTCACCTAAGTTTTTGCCTTCTGGAGGAATGCCACTGGAATCTTCTGCTCCTGGAGGTCCAAACGCACGAGTATAACGGCACTCTGGATAATTTGAGCATCCAATAAATGCACCACCTGATCGAGCAGTTCGCATACTTAAGCGGCCAATTTCACAATTTGGACAAAGTCTTGGGTCTCCACCCTTTTCAGTTGTTGGAAAAAGATGAGGTTCTAAAACGTCATTGATTTTTTCAAGTACTTCAGTAATTCGTAATTCTGCTGTTTCATTTATTGCAGCAGAAAAGTCACGCCAAAAACGCCCTAAAACAGATTTATAATTTTCTTTACCAGCCGAAACACTGTCTAATTCTTCTTCAAGACCAGCAGTGTAATTATACCCAACGTATTGTCTGAAATAATTTTCTAAAAAGGCAATTACTAATCTACCTTTGTCTTCTGCAATTAGTCTATTTCCTTCTCTCCTGACGTATTCTCTTGTTTGAATAGTGGTAACAATAGATGCATATGTAGACGGCCGCCCAATGCCTAACTCTTCCATACGTTTGACTAATGTGGCTTCAGTGTAACGAGGTGGGGGTTGCGTAAAATGTTGATTTGGATTGACTAGTATTTTCTCAATTGAGTCACCTACAGTTAATTGAGGAAGAAGTTTGTCATTATCATCAACAACTTCATCATCACGACCCTCTTCGTAAACTTTTAAAAAACCATCAAAAATTATAACTTGTCCAGTGGATCGCAATCCAATTTGATTATCCTCTGAAGAGATATCAATTGTTGTGCGTTCCATTTTTGCACTTGCCATTTGGCTTGCTAAAGTACGTTTCCAGATCAAATCGTAAAGTTTTCTTTGATCAGGCTCTAATCTATTTAAGTCCTCTGCAGAAATCTCCATATTAGTTGGCCTAATACATTCGTGCGCTTCTTGAGCATTTTTTGCTTTATTCTTATAAATTCGTGGCTCTGATGGAATGAAATTAGAACCATATCTAGCCCCAATTGCATCTCGGGCAGCTGTTACTGCTTCAGGTGCCATATCAATGCCATCAGTTCTCATGTAAGTTATGTGACCTGCCTCGTATAAACGTTGAGCAGTGCTCATTGTTTGCCGTGCACCAAAGCCAAACTTACGACTTGCTTCTTGTTGTAATGTTGAAGTCATAAATGGTGCGGAGGGATTCCTGTTAGCAGGTTTTGCTTCAACGCTTGTAACTGTTAGTTTGCGAGAATTTACAGCTTGAACGGCTAAATCTGCAGAAACTTCGTTATTAATATCAAATTTATCTAGTTTTTTTCCACCTAAGATACGCAATGATGACTCAAACTCTTTTCCCCGAGGAGTTTTTAAAAGAGATTTAACTGACCAATATTCTCTTGGTTTGAAAATTTCAATTTCCATTTCCCTTTCAACAATTAGTCTTAAACAAACAGATTGCACTCTACCGGCAGATTTTGCGCCGGGTAATTTTCTCCATAATACAGGTGATAAATTAAAACCAACTAAATAATCTAATGCGCGCCTTGCTAAATATGCTTCAACTAATTCCATATCCACTGCTCGAGGATTTTGCATTGCTTCAGAAACTGCATTTTTTGTTATTGCATTAAAGACAACTCGGCTCACTGGTGTATCTTTTTTAATAACTTTGCGTTTACGCAATGCTTCTTCTAAATGCCACGAAATAGCTTCACCTTCTCTATCAGGATCTGTAGCTAGAATCAGATTATTATCTTCTTTTAGGGCATCTGCTATTGCTTTGAGGTGTTTTTTGGAGTCAGAGGCTACCTCCCATTTCATTTCAAATTCGTTGTCTATATCTACTGAACCATCTTTGGGTGGTAGGTCTCGAACGTGTCCGTAAGATGCCAATACTGTATAATCAGATCCTAAGTATTTATTTATGGTTTTAGCCTTTGCTGGGCTTTCTACAACTACAACTGGCATGACGTTCCTTCGAAGGTAAATATACTTAGTCTATGGGCGCGGAACATGTGTTGTTCTTAAGGTGAATGTCAACAGCCCCGACCAAAGATTTATAAATTTTTTGACTTTTGTAAAGAATACTTGAATAAAAAGTAAGCAAAATGGCGTTCTAAATAAATTTTTATATTTTGGAGCCCCCAATAGTTAACCCTCCAATCATTAAAGTAGGTTGCCCTACTCCAACAGGCACCCATTGGCCAGCTTTACCACAATTCCCCATTCCAGGATCAAGTGCCATATCGTTGCCAATAGCGTGAATGTGTTTAAGGGCGGTTGCACCATCACCAATTAATGTTGCACCCTTTAGTGGTGCTCCAACAACTCCATTTTTAACGCGATATGCCTCAGTACATGAGAAAACAAATTTACCATTTGTAATATCGACCTGTCCCCCGCCAAAACCTACCGCGTAAATGCCATCTTTTAAATTAGATAAAATATCCTTGGGATTATTATCACCACCTAACATGTAGGTATTAGTCATTCGAGGCATTGGGGCATGTGCGTAACTTTCTCGACGGCCATTTCCTGTAGGTTTTACGCCCATAAGGCGAGAGTTTTGCCGATCTTGCATGTACCCTACAAGCACACCGTCTTCTATGAGGGTATTTTTTTGAGATTGAGTCCCTTCATCATCAAAGCTTATTGATCCTCTGCGATCTGGAATGGTTCCATCGTCTAAAACGGTCACACCTTTTGCGGCAATTCGTTGACCCATTAATCCTGAAAATGCAGAAGTTTTTTTTCTGTTAAAATCACCTTCTAAGCCATGTCCAATCGCTTCATGTAATAATATACCGGGCCAACCTGGACCTAATACAACGTCAAACTGTCCAGCAGGAGCTGGTATTGCATTCAAATTAACCATTGCAATTCTTATTGCTTCAATAACATTTGGTTTCCAATTCTCAGGCCTAGTTAGTTGAACCAAACCATGTCTACCTCCACCACCTGAGCTGCCGCTTTCTCGTCGGCCATTGTGTTCTACAGTTATGGATATATTTATTCTAGCCATTGGCCTTACATCTCGCACTAAAGTACCTTCAGGGCGCAATATTTCAACTTCTTGTAAGCTTGCAACCAAAGAAGCAGATACTTGAACAACTTTATTATTTAATTCTCGAGCAAAGCTATCAATTTCTTTAAGGGTCTCAATCTTTAAGCTAAATTCTGTGTCAGAAATCGGATCTATATCAGAATATAGTCTTTGATTGGTAGGAATAGGTGGATCTGCTAGCTTACCGCCGCCTGAACCAATAGCAAGTTTAGCTGTTTCAGCTGCACGATTAAGTGCTGATTGTGTCATTTCAGTCGAATGGGCATATCCAACTGTTTCGCCATTAACTGCTCTAAGTCCAAATCCTTCAGATGCATTATAATTTGCAGTTTTAATCCGGCCATCATCTAATAATAATGCTTCTGATCTTTGCCTTTCCAAAAACATTTCACCATCGTCGGCTCCATAAACTGTGTCTTTGAGAGTATTTAATGCTTGATTTAAATCAAAATTAGTTTCGAAAGGTCGAAAAGGTGTAGATGCATTGCTCATTGGAGTATCCTGTATATTTAAGATGACAATTTGGCACAAGCGGCGCAATGCCGCAAACGGAAAGCTTGTTCTTTCTGCCTTATTATGGTTTTAGCTTACTAAAGACACAATCGGAGATTCCAAATTAACGGAATTTTTTAAAAACAGGATGAAATGAATGCGAGTAAGAAACTTTTTTTTAGCCACGGTATCTGCTTTAACAACTACTTTACTTGCTAGCACTTCATGGGCGCAAGAAAACTTGGGTACATTAGAAACAATTGGTAAGCCGGTTGATGGTTTAATGGGTTGGCAGCCTCCAGTTACTGAAGTAGCACGTGATATTCAAAGCTATGACACATTTTTGTTATGGGTGATTACTATAATATCACTATTTGTTACGGCTTTGCTATTAATCTGTGCTTTTCGTTACAGTGCAAAACGTAATCCAGAACCAGCGACATTTACTCATCATACAGGTATAGAAATAGCTTGGACGTTGATACCTGTAGTAATTTTATTATGCTTAATTCCACCAAGCCTCACATTGCTTTTTAAGCAAATGGAAATTCCAGAAGCTGATGTAACTATAAAAGCTACAGGAAACCAATGGTATTGGTCACACGAATATGTTGATCATGAATTTGGTTTTGATAGTTTTATGTTAGATCGCGCTGATTTAGAAGAATATGGCTATGCTGCGGATGAATATTTACTAGCTACAGATACTGCCGTTGTTGTTCCTGTCAATAAAACAGTTGTTGTTCAAGTTACTGGTGCTGATGTTATACATTCTTGGACGATACCTGCATTTGGTGTCAAGCAAGATGCTGTTCCCGGTCGTTTGGCAGAATTATGGTTTAAAGCAGAAAAAGAAGGTATATATTTTGGGCAATGTTCGGAATTATGCGGCAAAGATCATTCATTCATGCCAATTACCGTAAAAGTTGTAAGCCAAGAAAAATATGAAGCTTGGTTGGATGGCGCGATAAAAGAATATGCAGGTCTACCTAGATCAGTTCAAGTCGCAGATGCAAATATGAATAAAGTTTTAGAGGTTGAAGCTTCAAATAACTAAGAATTTGTAGTTATCATTAAAGCTCCACTGATCAATTTGGAATTGAAATGACAGAAACGATAATAAAGACAACGTCTGATCAAACAGACTTTGGTAACTACATTTCGTTACTGAAGCCTCGGGTTATGTCTTTAGTTGTTTTTACTGCAGCTGTAGGATTGATAGTTGCGCCTGGTTCAATGAACGTTGTTTTGGCATTTGCCTCAGTGTTATTTATTGCTTTGGGTGCTGGTGCATCGGGATCTTTAAATATGTGGTGGGATGCCGATATTGATAGCATCATGAAAAGAACTCAAGAAAGACCTGTACCATCTGGCAAAGTGTCTGCGAATAATGCAATGTTGGTTGGCCTCTGGATGTCGGTACTTTCTGTAGGAATGTTGGGATTAGCTTCAAACTGGCTTGCTGCAGCATTACTTGCTTTCACAATATTCTTTTATGCAGTTATTTATTCAATGTGGCTTAAACGTTCTACACCACAAAATATTGTTATTGGTGGTGCAGCTGGGGCTTTTCCCCCAATGGTAGGTTGGGTTGCTGCTTCAGGATCAGTATCAATCGAAGCAATTGGAATGTTTATGCTTATCTTTATGTGGACACCACCCCATTTTTGGGCATTGGCACTGTTTATGAATGAAGATTATTCTAAAGCAGGGATACCGATGCTAACAGTTACTCATGGGAAAAAAAGTACACGCAATCACATTTTAACCTACACGGTTCTTTTAACGCCTTTTTCAATAGGATTAGCCTTTACTTCAATAGGGGGTCCAATATATTTTACTCTTTCAATAATTCTATCATTAATGTTCCTTTTAGGATCATGGAAATTATTTCGACGAAACGAAAAAATCGCAACAGAAGACAATTATACAGATGAGCGAAAACTATTTAAGTTTTCTCTTTTTTATCTTTTCCTTTTATTTGCAGCATTGCTTATTGAGGCGTTATTGCGATCGCTTGATATGAGTTTAGTAGCATGGCCACAGGTTTTTTAAATGACTGATGACGAAATCCGAAAAATCCGAAAAAAAAATAACCTTATTTTAGGTTTAATCTTAGTTGCTTTTGTAGCTTTGGTGTTTTCAATAACAGTAGCAAAAATGATGGGTGGCGCAACATTGGAGGCTTATGATCATGTCAGGCGCCCACAATTGGAAGATATTAAGTGAGCATAAGTTCCAAAAATAAGATTGCATTTAGATTACTGTCACTAGTTTTTTTCATGCTAGCAATGTCATTTGCAGCTGTGCCTTTTTATGATTGGTTTTGCCGTGTCACAGGCTTTGGTGGGGT
>Ga0180120_10001964_pt1 | contig 10463 bp, 11 predicted proteins | sample CPBDNA_3_FD_129677 | JGI IMG/M metagenome (GOLD analysis project Ga0180120, IMG submission 129677) | Freshwater to marine salinity gradient microbial communities from Chesapeake Bay, USA - CPBay_Spr_31_0.2_DNA (version 2) (version 2) | ecosystem: Environmental > Aquatic > Marine > Coastal ... | reverse complement strand
TATGGCGATAATGATCTTTATCAAAAATTAGAAAATAAAATTGCCAAAATTAATCAAAAAGAAGCGGCTATTATTTTTGGCAGTGGTTATTTAGCTAATATTGGCATTATTCCTGCTCTTTGCGATAAAAATGATTTAATTTTAGCGGATAAATTATCACATTCTTGCCTAATTGAAGGGTCAAAATTATCAGAAGCAAAATTTACTCGCTTTGCCCATAATAATTTAGAATCTTTAGAAAATTTACTCAAAAAATATCGTAAAAATCATCAAAAATGCCTAATAATTACCGAAAATATCTTTTCAATGGATGGTAATTTGGGTAAAATTAATGCAATTATCACCCTTGCCAAAAAATATGATTGTTTTTTATTAAGTGATAATGCCCATGGTCTAGGCGTAATAAATGAAAAATATGATGATTATGATTTACATTTAAAAGTTGGAACTTTTTCCAAATCTTGCGCAGGATATGGTGGTTATGTAGCGGCCAATGAAGTAATTATTGATTATTTAAGAAATTTTAGCAAATCAGCAATTTATTCAACCGCCCTTCCTCCTGCAACTTTAGCTAGTAATTTAAAAGCTTTAGAAATTATTGAAAAAGGAGATTTAACAAAAAAATTATGGGACAATATTAATTATTTTTGCGATTTAATTAATTTTACAAATCCACAATCAGCAATCATTCCAATTATTATTGGTGAAAATAAAAAAACCTTAGAAATTGCAGAAAAATTAAAAGAAAAGGGGTTATTAGTTTACGCAATTCGTCCACCAACTGTTGCAAATGGAAAAGCTCGCATTAGAATTACCATCACTGCTGGTCACAAAAATGATGATTTAAAATTACTGGCAGAAAATTTGACAATATAACATATGACCATTCTTCTAATAGATAATTATGATAGCTTTACCTATAATCTTTACCATTATATGGCAAAAGTTACAAGTGAAAATATCGAAGTAATCAGAAATGACAAAATCACCATAGAAGAAATTTCTAAAATAAATCCTAGCTCTATTATTCTTTCTCCCGGACCTTGCAGCCCCAATGAAGCTGGTATTTGTTTGGATGTAATTGATAATTTTAAAGAAAAACTACCAATTTTAGGTGTTTGCCTTGGTCATCAAACAATTGGGCAATATTTTGGTGGTAAAATTATCAAACATAAGCCAATGCATGGTAAAATCAGCAATATTATACATAATAATGATGGTGTTTTTAAAAATATTCCCTCGCCCTTTAAAGCAACTCGATATCACTCTTTAATTATTGAAAAATCAACTCTACCAGATTGTTTAGAAATTACTGCAACTAGTGATGATGGCGTAATTATGGGAGTAAAACATCAATCATTAAATATTCACGGAGTGCAATTTCATCCCGAATCAATTGCCTCTGAATATGGGCATCAATTAATCGATAATTTTTTCAAGATATCTTGATGAATTTTATCTGCAGACTGATTGCCATCTATTATTTTAATACGATCGGGATTATTTTTGGCAATTTGTAAAAAACCATCACGTATTTTTTGATAAAATTCTAAATTCATCCTATCAAATTTATTACTATTACCCCTTGATTCTACCCTTTTCATAGCAATTGTTACATCTATATCAATTAAAAAAGTAATATCAGGTGCAAAATCTTTTAAAATTTGCTGATGAATTATGGTTATCAAGTCCAAACTCACTCCTCTCGCATAACCTTGATAAGCAAAAGTAGAATCAAAAAAACGATCAGAAATAACTTTCTTGCCTTGATCTAAAGCAGGATTAATTAATTTTTTTATGTGATCTTTTCGTGCGGCATAATTTAACAAAATTTCAGTTTTAGAACAAATTCTACCAAAATCATCGCTCAATAATAATTCACGGATTTTTTCAGCTAATTTAGTGCCGCCCGGCTCTCTAGTGGTAATAGATGGGATATTATTTTTAGTAAAGTAATCTTGCAACATCTTAGATTGAGTTGATTTACCGCAACCTTCTGACCCTTCAAAAGTAATAAAATTATTCATTAATTAAATATCTTGATTTGAAATCAGATAATTGTAAAATATTTATTTTATATTTCAAAATTAATAAATTTGTGACTATCTTAGAAATTAAAAAATTTCCAGATCCAATATTACAAAAAATTTCTCAAGAAGTTGATCATGTTGATGATGATATCCGTAAATTAATGGATGACATGATGGAAACCATGTATAACAATAATGGCGTTGGCCTTGCTGCTGTTCAAATAGGTGTCTTAAAAAGAGTTTTAGTTATGGATACTTCATGGGGCAGTGAAAGATATGAAGAGGATCAAGATGATGATATAGGCAAAATATATATGGCAAATCCTAAAATTATTAAATCTTCAAATAATTTATCACCATATAAAGAGGGCTGCTTATCATTTCCTGGATTAGATTCTACTGTTAAGAGGCCAGATTATGTTGAAATTGAATATTTAGATTACTACAATAAAAAACAAGTTTTAAAAGCTAAAAATAATCTTATGGCTGTTTGCGTACAGCATGAAATTGACCATTTAAATGGTATAACATTTATAGATAAAATATCCAAATTAAAGCGCAATATGGTTTTAAAAAAAATAAAAAAAAATGCCAAATTTTAGCTATAAGGCGGTTAATTCCGATGGTAAATATATTAAGGGTAAAATTAATGCTGATAATCACTTAAACCTAGAATCTGTTTTAAATGAATATGATTTAGAGTTAATATCTTATAGAAAAGAAAGGGCAAATCTATCAGGCGCATTTGCCACAACCATCAAAACCAAAGATATGATTACCATGCTCCTACATTTGGAGCAGCTTGATAGAGCCGGGGTTTCAATTATTGACTCACTAGAAGATATAATTAAATCAAGCAGTACCTCATCTGTTAAAAATTTAGCTCGAGCTTTGCATGAATCTGTTAAAAATGGATCTTTACTATCTGAAGCAATGTCTGAATTTCCTAAAATATTTGATGAGGTATTTATTGGTTTGGTTTCAACATCGGAACAAACTGGTAAGTTACATAAGGCATTTGAAGGTTTAATTGAGCATTTAAAATGGTCATCTGATATTAAAAGAAAAACCATCAAAGCAACTAGATATCCTTTATTTACACTAGCTATTGGTATTATAGTTATGACCGTAATGGCAACTGTTGTAGTTCCTCAGGTTACAACCTTATTACAAAGTACTACCAAAGGTGAATTACCAACAATTACAAGGGCCTTAGTTGCATTTTCAAAATTTTTAACAACTAGAGGATTTGAAATATTAATATCGATCATATTAATATTTATAACCTATAAATTAATCGGTCTAACTGTTAAAGGTAGCTTTTATATTGATAGAATAAAATTAAAATTACCATTTTTTGGATCCTTACTAACCAAGCTCGATGCTTCAAGATTTTCACATTTTTTTGCCGTAACTTTTAATAGTGGCATGGGCGTAATTGAATGTTTAGAATCGGCAAAATCTATTATTGCCAATAAAGCAATTAGACAATCAATTGATAGCGCAATAAAGAGCGTGGAAGAAGGTAGTAAATTGGCAAAAGCAATAGAAAAAACCGGATATTTCCCTTCATTGGTTGTTAGTATTATAGCTATCGGTGAAGAATCTGGAGAATTAGGAAATTCCCTTATGAATGTTAGATTCTTTTATGATCGAGAAATTAATGACTCAATCGATAAAGTAATTGGCATGATTCAACCAGCCCTAACACTTGTAATGGGTGGTATGGTAGCATGGATTGCAGTTGCCGTATTTGGACCAGTATATAATTCTTTTTCACAATTTCAATAATGTCACAAACTAAAATATCAGGAGCGCAAATAATAATTGAAGCCTTAAAAAATGAAAATGTAGAAAATGTTTTTGGCTATCCAGGAGGTGCTATTCTACCATTTTATGATGCCCTATACGGACAAAAAGACATAAAGCATATTTTAGCAAAACATGAACAGGCTGCCGCTCATGCTGCCGAAGGATATGCCAGATCAACTGGTAAAGTTGGCATTATTATTGTTACTTCTGGCCCGGGTGCTACCAATGCTATTACAGGCCTAACAGATGCATTTTTAGATTCAATTCCTGTTATTTGTTTTTCAGGGCAAGTTCCAAGCCCAATAATTGGAACTGATGGTTTTCAAGAGGCGGATGTTACTGGCCTAACCAGATCATGCACTAAATATAATTATTTAGTTAAAAATACTGATGATTTAGGATATATTATTCATGAAGCTTTTCATATTGCAACGACTGGTCGCCCTGGTCCAGTTTTAATCGATATTCCAAAAGATATTCAAAATAATTTAGGAATTTATAATGGCTTAGAAAAAATTAACCGACCATCCTATCAAACTCCTATTAAAAGCTTTGATAAAATTTGTGAAGATAAAATTTCTTCTGTGGTCAATTTATTAAAAAATGCCAAAAAACCAATAATTTACTTTGGTGGTGGCCTAATTAACTCAGGATCAAAAGCAAGTAAATTATTAGAAGAATTTGCAAAATTAACAAATTTTCCAGTTACTGGCACTTTAATGGGTCTTGGTGCATTTCCGACTGACCATAAAAATTTTCTTGGTATGCTTGGTATGCATGGCACTTATGAAGCAAATATGGCAATGTATGATTGCGATGTAATGCTTAATATTGGTGCTAGGTTTGATGATAGAATAACGGGTGATGTAAAAAAATTCTCACCAAATTCTAAAAAAATTCACATTGATATTGATGATGTTTCTATTAACAAAATTATAAAAATTGATGAATCAATTATTTCAGATGCTGCTAATGCCTTAGAACAAATCAATCAATATTGGAAAAACAACAACATAAAATCACAAAATCTTGATATTTGGTATCAACAAATTGCAAAATGGCAAGACATTAGAAGCCTTTCTTACAAAGATAGTAATAAAATTATTAAACCAGAATTTGCACTTGAAACATTGGATAATTTAAGCAAATCACAAGAGCCAATTATAACTACCGATGTTGGACAGCACCAAATGTGGACAGCACAATATATGACATTTCGCAAACCTAAAAAATGGCTTACTTCTGGCGGATTAGGAACAATGGGGTACGGCGTTCCCGCTGCAATTGGCGCTCAAATTGCCAATCCTGATAATTTAGTTATGTGTATTTCTGGAGATGCTTCATTTTTAATGAATATGCAAGAATTATCTACTATTAAGCAATATAACTTACCTATTAAAATAGTTATTATTAATAATCGCTATATGGGTATGGTGCGTCAATGGCAAGAATTGGTCTTTGAAAATCGTGAAAGTGAAAGCTATATGGGCTCTCTACCTGATTTTGTAAAATTAGGTGAATCTTTTGGTATTAAGGCTATTTATTGTGACAACCCCAATGAAGTCAAAGACAAATTCCAAGAAATGCTTGATCATGATGGGCCAGTTTTATTTGATTGTGTTACTGAAAAATCTGAGAATGTCTTTCCCATGATTCCTGCTGGCTCTGGTCATAATGAAATTCTTTTACGCCAAGACCAGGAAAATTACGACCAAAAAGATAAAAATGCCGTTTAGATAGTTGCAAATTAACAACGCCAAGTTTATTATTTAATCGTAATACCATTTACCGTTAAAATAAATACATATCATAAAGTCTAGGGTGTCATCAATTAATTAAATTGCTGGATGATTAAAATGCTTTAAGCATTACTATATGATATCGTAATAAACCTTAATTTAAATTAAATTATGACTGAAAATACAATTAAATTACCTAAAATTAAAATCACACAATTACTAGAAGCAAAAGCTCATGTTGGCCACCAAAGTCGCAAGCTAAACACTAAAATGGCAAAATATATTTTTTGCGATCATAATAAAACCAGCATTATTGACTTAAATAAAACTGCCCAAGCATTATTTCAATCATTACAAGTTGTCAAAAATGTTGCAAAAAATAATGGTAGAATCTTATTCGTTTCAACAAAAAAGCAAGCTTCAGAATTAACTGCACAATATGCCACTAAATGTGGTCAATATTATGTTAACCAAAAATGGCTCGGTGGTATGTTAACTAACTGGAAAACCATATCCAACTCGATTAAAACTCTTGAAAAAATTGAAAAGGATCTATCTGACGAAAATGCCGATCTTAATAAAAAAGAAAAGCTAGTATTAGAAAGAGATAGATTAAAATTAGAGTCGGCGCTTGGCGGCATTAGAAATATGGGTGGACATCCTGATCTTGTTGTAATTATTGACATTAGAAGAGAATCTAACGCTTTAAATGAAACAAAAAAATTAGGCATTCCTGTTGTTGCGGTAGTTGATACTAATTGCAATCCTGATCCGGTTGATTTTGTTATTCCTGGTAATGATGATTCTCGCCAATCAATTGAATTATTTTACCATCTTATTTCTTCAGCTATTCTTTGCGGTATTGAGGAAAGTGCAAAAGAATCTGGCATGAAAAATTTAGAAAAAACAGAAGTCAAAACAAAAAAAACTTCTAAAACTAAAGAGGTCAAAAAAGAGGAAATTAACGAAGTAGAAGCTCCAAAAACAGAGGAGGAGGTAAAAATAGAAGAAATTCCTGCCGCTATTAGTGAAGAAAAAAAGGAAGAAAAACCTACTAAAGCTAAGGCAGCAACTAAAACAGCGACCAAAACAAAGTCTAAAGCAAAATCTAAGACTAAAACAAAAGCAGAATAATAACTAAAATTAAGAATAAATGGCAAATTTAAAATTAGTAAAGGAATTAAGATCTCAAACTGGATCTGGAATAGCAGATTGCAATAAAGCTCTTGCCGAATGTAATGATAATTTACAAGATGCAATTGATTATCTTCGAAAAAAAGGATTATCTTCAGCAGCCAAAAAAAGCTCAAGAACAACTTCAGAAGGATTAGTTTCAACAATTGTTAATAATAATAAGGCGGCAATTATTGAAGTTAATGCCGAGACTGATTTTGTTTCTAAAAATGATAAATTCCAAAATTTAGTTGAAAATATCACCAATATCGCTATTAATTTTGATGATTTAGCATCATTAAAAGCAGCAAATTATACAGGATCTGAAATTTCTATTGAAGATGAAATTAAAAACCAAATCGCAGTAATTGGAGAGAATATCAATCTTAGAAGAATATCCTCTATTGCCGTTACTAAAGGTGTTATTACCCAATATATTCATAATAAAGTTAAAGGAAATATGGGTAAATTAGGTGTTTTAGTTGCCTTAGAGTCTGAATCTGCAGATAGTGATAAATTAGAAGAATTAGGAAAGCAAATTGCAATGCATATTGCCGCTAGCAAGCCTGAAGCTTTAGATATCTCTTCAATTAGCGAAGAAAAATTAGCAAGAGAGACTGAAATCCTAAAAGAGCAAGCTAGAGCATCTGGCAAGCCAGAAAATATCATTGAAAAAATGATTCAAGGAAGAATCAGAAAATATTACGAAGAAATTGTCCTTTTGGAACAAAATTTTGTAATGGATGATAAAATAAAGGTTAAGGATTTATTAAAAAACTACTCGAAAGACCTATCTTCTGAAGTTAAAATTAAAGATTTCAAGCTATTCTTACTTGGTGAAGGTGTTGAAAAGAAAGAAGAAGATTTTGCTGATGAAGTAAATAAAATCATCAATAAATAATGTCAAGCGAACCCAAATATAAAAGAATATTATTTAAAGTATCTGGGGAGGCCATGATGGGCGACAAGCCATTTGGCCATGACAGAAAGTCAATCAAGGTAATTTGTGATCAAATTATCGAGGCTTATAATTTAGGCCATGAAATCGCTATTGTTGTTGGTGGGGGTAACATATTTAGAGGCATTTCAGTTGCTGCAGAAGGAATGGAACGGGCAAGCGCTGATTATATGGGCATGCTTGCAACCTCTATTAACGCCATGGCGTTGCAAAATATTTTAGAGCAAAGCAAAATTCCTACCAGAATGCAATCCGCCATTCCAATGAACACTATCTGCGAAACTTACGCCAAAAGAAAAGCCGTAAGACATCTTGAAAAAAAGAGAATTGTAATATTTGCAGCGGGAACTGGTAACCCATTTTTTACCACTGACACAGCAGCCATATTAAGGGCGGTAGAAACAAATTGCGATGTTATTTTAAAAGGAACTCAGGTTGATGGCGTCTATTCTGCTGATCCAAAAAAAGATAAGGATGCAACCAGATATAATCAATTAAGCTACCAAGATGTAATCAAAAAAGACCTTAGGGTAATGGACCAAACTGCTATCGCCTTAGCAAAAGAAAATAAATTGCCAATAATTGTCTTTTCAATTGCAGGAAAAAGCGCCCTTAGTAAAGTATTAAGCGGTAAATTAAATCACACCATAATTCAATAATAAAATTATGCAAGAATTACTAGATCAATCAGAATTAAAAATGGAGGAGGCCTTAGAATTTTTACATAAGGAGTTGGCAACCATTGTTACAGGTAGGGCAAATCCAGCATTACTTGATAATGTTAAAGTAGAATCTTATGGTAGCTTTATGCCCATTAATCAATTATCAAATATCTCAGCTCCTGATGCCTCAACCATCACCCTACAAGTTTGGGATAAGGAAATGGTAAAACCAATTGAAAAATCTATCATGAATTCAGATTTAGGTTTAAACCCAATGTCTGATGGCCAATTAATTAGAATTTCAATTCCAAAATTAAGCGAAGAAAGAAGATTGGATTTGGCAAAATTAGCCAAAAAATATGGTGAAAATAAAAAGGTTCAAATCCGCAATATTAGAAGAGACTTCATCGATAAATTTAAAAAAGAAAATCAAGAATCTGGATCAAAAGATAATATCCACGGATTTACTGAAATTTTACAAAAAATAACCGATGATTATGTTGCCAAAATTGACAATGCTGTCATAGAAAAAGAAAAGGACCTAACAACAATATAACCCTCTCTTCAATCAAAGTAAAATTCTTATAAATGCAACCAAAACATATTGCTATCATAATGGATGGTAATCACAGATGGGCCAAAAAAAGAATATTACCAGTTAAGTTAGGACATAAAGCTGGCGCATCATCTATTAAAGAATTAATAAAATCAGCTTTGGAATTTAAGATTCCATATATAACGATTTATGCCTTTTCTACTGAAAATTGGTCTCGCCCTGAAGAAGAGGTCGAGGATTTAATGAAATTACTTCAAAATTATCTTGAAAATGATGTTAAGGATTTAATTAAATATGGTGTTAAAATCATCAGCTCTGGGGAATTATCAAAATTAAACCCTAAAATTGAAGAAAAAATAGAATTAATTAAAGAAAAAACTAAAAGTAATAATAATATAACTCTTAATGTAGCTTTTAATTATGGCGCAAGAGAAGAAATTACCAATGCAGTAAAAAATATTGCTAAAGATATAAAGGATAATAAAATTAATATTGAAAATATCACTGAGGATTTAATCAGTCATAACTTATATAATCCCCAAATTCCAGATCCTGATTTAATTATTAGAACTGGAGGCTGCAATAGATTAAGTAATTTTTTATTATGGCAATCTTCCTATTCGGAATTATATTTTACTGATACTCTGTGGCCCGATTTTAAGAGGGAAGATCTTAAAAATGCTATAGAAAACTTTAAACAAAGAAAAAGAAATTATGGAAAAAGGTAAAATAATAATTAAAAATTTCTTACAAAAATTCTCAAATCTAGATTCTTTAAAAACCCTATCAAATTTAGAGCAAAGAATTGCAAGCTCTCTTATTTTAGTGCCAATTATATTATATGCTATCTTCCTATCAAAATCGATATTTTTATTATTATTTTTAGCAATTGCAATATTAGCATCTTTTGAATGGGTTAAGTTAATACAATCAGATACTGAAAATAAAAATAAATGGCTTTTGATTGGGTTCTTTTATCTTTTAATACCATTTTTTTCAATTTTAGAATTAAGATTTATTAATAAGGATATTATTTTATGGTTATTTTTTGTAGTTTGGTCAACCGATATATTTGCTTATTTTATAGGTAAAAATATTGGAGGGCCCAAATTAATACCATCCATCAGCCCTAATAAAACATGGTCTGGATTAATTGGAGGAATGCTATCAGCAGCCATTATTGGATCTCTTTCAACATTAATGTTTGAAGGAAGTATTATATTTTTTACTATATCTAGCATTATTTTAGCTTTAATTGCCCAAGCTGGCGACTTTTTTGAATCAAAGGTTAAAAGAATCTTTAATGTAAAAGATAGCGGCAATATAATACCTGGACATGGAGGTATTTTAGATCGCATTGACGGATTAATGTTTGCAGCACCAGCTGTTTTAATTATATATATTTTATTTCAAAGTAATTTTTAACTTTGCCCCTATGGCGGAATTGGTAGACGCGGCAGATTCAAAATCTGCTATTCTTACGAATGTGTCCGTTCAAGTCGGACTAGGGGTACCATAACATAATTTTAATGG
>Ga0180120_10001959_pt1 | contig 10466 bp, 10 predicted proteins | sample CPBDNA_3_FD_129677 | JGI IMG/M metagenome (GOLD analysis project Ga0180120, IMG submission 129677) | Freshwater to marine salinity gradient microbial communities from Chesapeake Bay, USA - CPBay_Spr_31_0.2_DNA (version 2) (version 2) | ecosystem: Environmental > Aquatic > Marine > Coastal ... | reverse complement strand
GGCGGCCGCTCAAGGCTCATCAGCCAAACTAGGAGCGCCCTCCCTCTCACTTGAGCGCTATATGGATAGTGGCGATTTGCAATTATGGTATATTAGCGACTTCCGCCAGAGAACGTTTAATGATTCTGATGGCCATCCAAGCAGCGGTATTCCGGTAACGTCTGCCAAGTTTGAGAGAGCAGACGCTCAAGATGCTGATGATTTTGCCGGCCGTTTCGCTGCAGTGTCTGGTGACTGGGACCTTGCGGGCAGTCTGTTCTATGGCACGGCGCGTGAACCTATTCTAACCCCTGTTTCAGGTGGCACTGCCCTTCAAGCTTATTATCCTTTGATGAAATCGATTGGGATTGAAGCACAACATACCGGCGAGAATTTACTGTTTAAATGGGAAAGCCTGCATGGCACGCAAGCTACAAGCGCGTTTGCGGCAGCTGTGATGGGCATCGAATACAGTTTTTATGGCATTGTTAATGATTTATGGGATTTGGGGGTCATTGCTGAAATTCAGCATGATGATCGCCCGCAAGCTGCTGCTGATCAGTTTCTTGTTGGCGGGCTTCGTCTTATTCTGAATGATGTTGATGATACAACCCTGTTACTGCTGGTCTCAGCTGACAAGGAAGCCGAACAGTCCTTGGTCTCGCTTGAAGCATCGAAACGGCTGAATAGCTGGTCAAGTATAGAGCTATCATCTACTTTTTTCTCAAGCCGCACTGCGACAAGCGCCTATGGTCTGCTGGCAGATGATGACAGCCTGTCTGTCACCTATAACGTCTTTTTCTAGCCAACAGGCTAACGGGCGGCGCGTTTACGCTCGCGGTAGAGCGTATAAAGTCCTGATAGGATGATGATAATTGCGCCAATCCATGTCAAATAGTCTGGAAAATCTCCAAACACAAAATAGCCGTAGAGACTGCCCCAAATCAGGATAGTGTAATGCACTGGCGAGACCACAACAGCCAAGGCAACTTCAAGCGCCTTGATAACCAACAACTCACCAAGACCTGCCAGAATTGCCATAATGGCCATCAGAAGAAGATGAAACCCTGAGACTGGCGTTTGCCAGACAAACGGCAACGGGATGAACAGCACCATTACAGCGACAAGTGCGGTATAGGCAACTGTTGTTTCAGTTTTATCCGAACCACTCAAATAGCGAGATATTATCTGGCGAAACGCAAACAGAACCGCGGCCAGAACGGCGAGTAACAGCGCAGGCTCAAATCCATCAAACCCAGGGCGCAAAATAACCAGCGTTCCCAAAAATCCGACAATAACCGCACTCCAGCGATGAATACCTACTTTTTCTTTTAACAATAGCGCACTAAACATCGTCACAACAAACGGAGCAACAAAGGTAACAGCGATTGCATCAGCAAGCGGTACATAATTTATGGCTGTGATAAATAAGGCTGCAGATAATGCCGCCATAAGACCGCGGGCAAGCTGTAATTTACGATGCTTTGTCTCAAATAACGATGCCCCGCGCAACGCCATCATAACAAACACGCCTGCCACCAAACCCAGCTGGCGTGTCCAGACAATCTGAAGCGGATGAAAATCTGTTGTTAAGACTTTTGCAATTGTATCAACAGCCGAGAAGACAAACATACTCAGCAACATAAGCCCGATACCAACAAGGTTATCACGTGCTGTTGGTTCGATGAGTTTGGATGATGGTTTAAGTGTCATGATAGACGGTACCTGTAGCGTAAGCCGAAGCGAAAATGCCTCCGGCTGTATCATGACCAAGATACCGACCTTTGAGCGATTCTAGTTTGATGAGCATTCTGTTAGACCCATACGCCTAACAAGAAGAGTATGACGACGTCAAAACTTACATTAAGTCAAAATGATGGTCAGACAAAGCATAGGGTTTGTAAAGCGTTAAAACATCAGCCCGGCAAACAGCGCTATCTCGCCAGCCCGTCATATTCTGCGACTAACTGGCGGGCTACTGCGCCAACATCTGCCGATGACATGCCAGGCTTATAAAGGCTGGAGCCTATTGCAAAGGCCGTAATACCTGCCTCAGCCCAGACAGATAGCTTACCCGGGCCAACACCGCCAACAGCCGCCAGCTTCACATCAGCCGGCAGGACAGCACGCAGCGCCTTCACGCCGGACGGCCCCACAATATCTGCGGGGAATAGCTTTAGCATGTCAGCCCCTGCTGCAAGTGCGGCAAACCCTTCGGTTGGCGTTAAAATGCCCGGACAGGACATCATGCCTAATTGTTTCGTGCGGGCAATCACCTCTGGGTTCATATTAGGAGAGATGACCATATGCGCGCCTATCTCTGCCAGCATATCAACATCTGCACATGTCAGCACAGTCCCTGCCCCGATACGGGCATCAGCCCCATATTGTTTTACCATCATCTCGATTGTGCACATCGGATCCGGCGAGTTCAACGGTATTTCAATCTGGCTAATGCCAGCAGACAGGAGCGCGTCACAAACAGCTGCGGCTTCATCAGTCGTTATCCCACGCAAAATAGCAATCAGGTGCCTATGCATCTCTTATCTCTTCCGCTAGCCACTAAGAACGATTATTATGAAGGGCAAGCTGGCCGGCAATCGTCGCCGCCTCAGCATCAATCGTAATATAGGGAATATTAAAATGGGTAAAGGCCTGCTCATAGGCAATACGCATCACCGCGCTGGCAATCAGTGTTACAGGCTGGCCACTGGCCTCAATATAAGGACGCATAGCGGCAATCTCACTGCCAATACATATCCCAGACAGCCTGTCTCTGTTCGTTGATGTATCAAAGCCGCCCGTTACTGTGCCAGCACGAAGTAAAAACGCATGATGCAATACTCCCAAGGGCTGCAATGCCATATCAAGTCCGTCAAAAAAGGCAGGTGAGAGGTGAGTGGTGCTCTGTTCTTCAGATAAAACCCCGCTTACGACCGAATAACGAGATAGCACAGCAAACAGCTCTCCTGTCATGAAAGTTGCAAAGCCTTCAATAGCGCCGCCCCTCTGGGCAATCCATTTTGCATGGGTGCCCGGAATACAGATTAATGTTCCTATATCCCTGCCCTTTTCTTGGGATTGGGTGAGAATAAGGCTGCCAAAAAACTGCGTTTCTTCGCCGCGCATTACATCTATATGATCAGGCAGGCCCAAAGACGGTGCTGCGATACCCGGCACAATACGAATATCCAGATCATGATGTTCCAGAACAAAGAGGTTTTTGGCAAAATCATCAAAACTCTGCTGGCCAGTCAGATAAGGTGCTTCGCGCCACCCAAGCGTACTGCCAATCATCCCACTCATTAAAATAGGTGGCGGATTATCAGCAACCTCTAGCGCGTCAAGGGTTACGGTAAGCTGCGCAGCAAAATTACCCTCCGGCACATTCATGATACCGGCATCCGAGGCAAAACGAGCGCCGCTTTCTCCGGCTTCAGTGACAATAACGGCACGCAGCGCGCTTGTTCCCCAGTCAATCAGTACAACATCATTCATATTTTACTCCCCTAGCCTGCAACCTGCCGCAACAATATTTCAAGCTGGTGTGAGAAGGCTGATCTTTGCTGCTTGCCAAAGGATGATCCGCTTGATTGATGAAATGGATTGGCACTGCGGATATCAGCCATCAGGTCTCGCATTGCCAGAACCTGTCCAATATTATCTTTGGTAAGGGGGCGGCCATCGGGGCGCAAAGCGCACGCCCCGCCCTCTATCACGCGGGCCGCAAGCGGAATATCATTTGTGACCACAATATCGCCATCTGTTGCTTCATCTGCTATCCATTTATCAGCTTCATCAGCGCCCTGTGCGACAATTTTTAACCTTACCAAGGGATCAGCCCCCGGCCGAATACCGCCATTAGAGACCATAATAACAGGCACATTATGCCGGCGGGCACAGGTCACAATCTCATCACGCACCGGACAGGCATCAGCGTCAACAAACACTGTTGAGGCCCGGGGTGATAAAGCTGTATCATCAGAATGAGGTTCTTTGTTTGTCATACCCTACAGATATGCCAGACTGACTTTCAGGAAACAACAGCAGATATCCACATCATAGGGTAATGACACCCACAATGAAGGTTTCATTTTATGTCAGATTTTTCACTGGATCACCGGCTTGAACGAGATACGCTTTTTATCGCGCGCCAAAATGGATGTCAGATAAGACTGATGGATGACGCACGCTACCGCTGGCTTGTCCTGATCCCCGAACTCTCAGGGATACGCGACTGGCATGACCTGCCTGATGAGACTGAACAGGATATGCTATCGCTCACTAAAAGCATGAGCAATTTATTAAAACAGTCTGAAAATGCTGATAAAATCAATGTTGCTTCTTTAGGTAACATGGTACCCCAATTTCATCTTCACCTGATTGCTCGGCACGAAGATGATGCGGCCTGGCCCGGCCCAGTCTGGGGCGTTGGGGCAGCAGAACCTTTTAGCGATGAGCAAGCCAAAGCCATTATTCATATGATGCAGGACCTACTGGCTTCAGCCTGATAGAATGGGTTTTAGCTGCTGCGGTAAAAAAGACTTTGCTGAAACCAATCCGAAGCTCTCTTACATACGGATAAAGAGCAGTTATCATTGTTTTTTTTCAGGTATTTTTGAATGACACCACGCACACTCCACTGGTTCCGGCATGATTTACGGCTTGCTGACAACCCTGCCCTCACCAAAGCCGCTTCTGAAGGGCTTGTCACGCCTATCTTTATTCTGGATGACGAGGCCGCAGGAGATGATAGGCTTGGCGGCGCAACCCGAGTCTGGCTTCATCATGCGCTGAAAAGCTTAAATGTGTCTGTTGAAAATAACCTCATTGTGATGAGCGGTGACGCCGAAACCTGCTTGCACCGCATCATAGAGCAAACCGGCGCAACAATACTGACCTTCACAACAAGCTATGCCCCTTGGCAGGTTGAACAGGATGCTCAGATTACAAAACGGTTACTTGAGCAGGGTGTCACAGTTATCCAAGAAAGCGGTTCTGTCTTATGGGAGCCTGAACAGGTTCAAAAAGCAGATGGGACGCCCTACAGAGTCTTTACGCCGTTCTATCGGCGTGGGTGCCTCAATCTTACCCAGCCCCGCTTCCCGCTTGCGCCGCCTGACATTACCTTTGCTGAGCCTGTGCAAGCCTGCCCGTCTGGCGCGCTGGCCATTGATAGCCTAAACCTGCTGCCAGAGCGCCCTTGGGGCGATGAGATATGTGCCGGATGGGATATTTCAGAAGCCGGCGCTCATGAACGGCTAGCAGAGTTTGTTGATGATGGCCTCAGCAATTATAAAGAGGGCCGCAATTTTCCCGACAAGCCTCATGTTTCACGCCTCTCGCCCTATATGCGTTTTGGTCAGGTTTCTGCGCATCAGGCATGGTATGCGGCTGATGGCATTCTGCCAGAACATGACAGCCAACGTGAAACATTCAGATCAGAGCTTGGCTGGCGTGAATTTTCTCATAATCTTGTGATGCAAAACCCAGATATCAGAACAAAAAATATTCAGACGAAATTTGATGCCTTTGGCTGGCGTGATGATAACGCCGCCCTCACAAGCTGGCAGACAGGTATGACAGGGTTTCCAATTGTTGATGCTGGTATGCGTGAGCTGTATCAGACCGGCTATATGCATAACCGTGTGCGTATGATTGTCGGCTCGTTTCTGGTCAAAAACCTGCTATTGGACTGGCGTCATGGCGAACGCTGGTTCTGGGACTGCCTGTTTGATGCTGACTTTGCCAATAACCGGGCAGGATGGCAGTGGATTGCAGGCTGCGGCGCCGATGCCGCTCCCTACTTCAGGGTGTTTAACCCTGTTACCCAAGGGCAGAAATTTGATGCAGACGGGCATTATACGCGAAAATATGTACCAGAGCTTAGCAAGCTGCCCTCAAAATATCTTTTTGCACCATGGGAGGCGCCCAGCACAATTCTCCAGCATGCTGGCGTTACATTAGGCACTACCTATCCAAAACCTATTGTTGATTTGAAGGCATCACGCTTGCGCGCTCTTGATGCGTTCGCTGACCTCAAACTAGCCGCCAACGCCGCAGTAGAAGAACAGATATGAGTACGCTTCGCCTTATATTAGGGGACCAGTTAAGTCCCGAGATTTCTTCACTGAAAGATGCCGATAAATCACGTGATATCATATTATTATGTGAAGTATTCGATGAAGCCGTCTATGTAAAACATCATCAGAAAAAAATCGCTTTTCTATTTTCTGCGATGCGGCATTTCGCGGCTAGCCTGTCAGATGCGGGCTGGAATGTTGATTATGTCCGTCTTGATCAGGACGGCAATAGCCACAGCTTTTCAGGCGAAGTTGCGCGGGCTGTTGAGCGGCATGCACCCGAAAGCGTGATTGCAACATTTGCCTCTGAATGGCGTGTCTTAACTGAAATGCGCGATTGGGAAAATACCCTGCCTTGTGCGGTTGAGCTGCGAGACGATGACCGTTTTTATTGTAGCCTTGATGAGTTTGCGACCTGGGCAGATGGCCGCAAACAGCTTCGCATGGAATATTTCTACCGCGAGCTTCGGCGCAAGACAGGCATTTTAATGTCCGGGAATGACCCGATTGGTGGTCAGTGGAACTATGATGCAGAAAACCGGGGGCGTGCACCTGACGGGCTTGAGGTTCCCAAACATACTAGTTTTGTCCCTGATGAGATAACAAATGAAGTGCTTAACCTTGTTGAAGACCGGTTTGGCGATCATTTTGGCAAGCTTCGCCCGTTTGAATTTGCCGTCACTCATGAGCAGGCAGCCTATGTTCTCGACCGGTTTATCGCAGAACGCCTGCCGCTCTTTGGTACCTATCAAGATGCCATGGTGGAAGGCGAGCCCTTTATGTTTCATGCCCATATAGGGCTTTACCTGAATTGCGGCCTACTTAGCCCACAACAGGCCATCATAGCCGCAGAAAATGCCTATCATGCAGGGGCAGCCCCGCTGAATGCTACCGAAGGGTTTATCCGTCAGATTCTCGGCTGGAGAGAGTTTGTCCGCGGCCTTTACTGGCTAAAGATGCCTGAATATGCCGAACAGAATGCGCTTGAGGCTCACCGTCCCTTGCCGGCTTTTTTCTGGACTGCTGATACCAAGATGAACTGCCTCAAGCAATGTGTTTCAGAAACCCGCGATCATGCCTATGCCCATCATATCCAAAGGCTGATGGTGTTAGGGAATTTTGCCTTACTAGCTGGACTTTCCCCAAAGGAAGTCAATGAATGGTTTATGATCGTATATGCAGACGCCTATGAATGGGTTGAATTACCGAATGTATCAGGCATGGCGCTCTATGCTGATGGGGGTGTTCTGGCAAGCAAGCCCTATGCATCTGGCGGCGCTTATATTGAACGAATGTCCAATTACTGCCGGTCCTGTCACTATAAAGTAAAACAGAAAAACGGTGAACAGGCTTGTCCGTTCAACTATCTTTACTGGGATTTTCTTATCCGGCATCAAGACCGATTATCTGGTAATGCGCGCATGGGTATGATGTACCGGACGCTGGCTAAAATGAGTGATGAAAAAAGGGCGGCTATTCTAACAGATTCGCAGCGTTTCCTTTCTGAATTATCCTGAAGATATTCTGCTGATACGACTATTTCACTTGCTATCAGCAGGTTAACAGCAGTAAGGCTTAGCTGATGTTTTCCTGCCTCCTGAAAAGCGCTCTTTTATGACATTTATTACACGTTTTTCCTCCCATCCCTTTTATGGCATTGCGGTGGCTTTTATCGGTGCGCTGATTATCACGCCGGATACTGTCTTCATGCGCCTTTCAGAAATGGATGCCCTTCAAATGCTGTTTTGGCGGGGTCTGGCTATGGCGGGCGTGCTGTTTGGGGCATGGCTTATTGTTTCCCGAGGCTCATTGCGAGAAGAGACGGCTAACTTTTTGCGGCCACGCGCTCTTCTTGTAACGCTATGCTTCATGTTAAGCGCTATTGCCTTTACGCTTGGCATCGCTAGTGCGCCGGTGTCGATTATTCTTTTCGGGGTTGCCTGTGCGCCTCTGTTTGCAGCTTTATTCTCATGGCTGCTCATGTCAGAACGCACGCCGCCCCTGACTTATCTGTTTATGACCATCGCTATGACTGGCATTGCTGTTGCGGTTTATGAGCCAGCCGGCAGTGCGCCTGTTATTGAGGGCATGGGACCACTTGCAACAGGGGCGTTTTTGGGCCTATCTGCGGGCGCCTGTATTGGCTTGTCCTTTAGCCTGCTTCGGAGCGATAACAGCATCCCTATTCTGCTGATAAATTGCGGCGGGGGTCTCCTTGCAGCTGCCTGTGCGCTCATATTTGCCCTTGTGACAGGATATCCGCTTCAAACACTTGGTACTGGCGATTTGCCCGCTATTCTGATTTCTGGCGGGATTATTCTGCCCGCTTCTTTTTTTCTGCTTGGCTATGCAACGCGGTTTACCGCTGCTGCTAATGTCAGCCTTTTTATGCTGCTTGAAACAGTATTAGGCCCCATATGGGTCTGGCTGGTGGTGGATGAGCGCCCAACAAATCAGATGATTATCGGCGGCGGACTGGTGGTTGCAAGCCTTATCGCCTATCTTATCTGGTCAATGAGACGGCCGGCAGCTCAGAATAGCTAGGCCTGCCCGCGTCCAAAAAGGACTGGCGGGGCGTCCTCCTGCCAGAGCGCGTATTTTACCATCACAGAGCTAAACATGTCACTTGTGAGGAAATCCTGCAGCCATGCCTGTAAAAACGGCCATTCCTGCTCATCAAACCAGCTTTCATCTGCTATCCGGAACTGACGTATAAAGGGCAAGCTAGCATAATCCATCAGCCCGATCGCCGCGCCCGATAAAAAGGGCTGGCGTGCAAGAGATATATTGATGTCAGAAAGAAAAGTAGCGCCGACAGCACGGTAGGCCAGCCCGTCGATTGGCGCGCCCTCTTCTGTGCGGTAACGGGTCGCATATTTATATTTATCTAATGCTGTTTTAAACGGCCCTTCAAGCTGGTCAAGAAACGCTATGACCGCCTGCTTATCGCGATGATAGCACTCAAGCCAGCCAGCAGGGTCTCCTGAGGTATCAAGCGCCCAGAACATAATATCACGGCTTTCATCAAGAATTATGCCGTCGTCTAATTCCAGAACAGGAACTGTTGCTTTGGATGATACAGCCCGAAAGGCTGCCGGCTTGTCCCGTAACAGGATTTCACGCAATCCAACAGTAAGACCGCTTGCCATTACAGCCATCCGGGCGCGCATCGCATACGGGCATCGCCGAAAACTCCAAAATATAGGGGGGGCAATCTGGTGCATTATATCACGCCACTCATGAAGATGTCAGATGGTCTGCTAGGGCAAAGTCAGGCCCTGTTACATCATAGGCAGAGGCAAAACCGGTGACAAGAAGACCCTGTTTTGGCGTAATTTCAAAAAGGTGAAAATCTGTGAAGGGTTTTATCACTGACATCACCGGACCATGTCTCTGGCCAATAGCTGCACAAATCTCATCAAATTGCGGGGTATCACGGGCTATCTCTTTTACATCAGCAAGAAAAGTCAGCCGGACCCGCGCCCAAATATTCTGCGCTGTATGCTCATCTTCAATAAGCTGAAACTGCATATCAGCTTTTGATAACAATGCGCGCACATGGGCGGCTAATTCACTGGCAAAACAATAAAAATGCCCGTCCTGCCGTATAAAAGGAGATTGTCCGGGGGCTATTTTTATAGCTGGCGCATTCTCCTCACTAGCCTCTAGCATAGCTGTTATTATACCAAGGGTCTGGGCAGTTTGAAGCAATGTGTCGCGCGCACGCTCAGCTTTTCTGCGGGACTTAAGCACTGCTGCGTCTGCCACATTATCTGGCTGCTCTTTATCGCTTTGCATACCCTCACCTTATTTTGGACGTGATTTTGGACTTGCGCTTCTCCGGAGGAGTTTTTATCGTCTTTTTTTCGATATGGACCAATGCTAGCAGATGTGAAGGCTTATCGTCCTCATTTATGAATTGCCCCTGCAAACAGCTGACCTTCTGGAGTTTTTAATGAGCCATTCCCCCTCTTCACTGCCGAAACATCTCATTGTAGACGTCTTTTCCGATATTATCTGTCCGTGGTGCTATATCGGAAAGACGAGGCTTGAGGAAGCTTTTGCTCAACGCCCTAATATTGTGCCTGAATATCGGTGGCGCTGTTTCCTGTTAAACCCGACCATGCCAGCAGGCGGTATGGATAGAACAGCTTACCTAACAGCCAAGTTTGGCCATGCTGCCAATGCTGTTTACGGCCGTATTGCTCAGGCAGGAGATGAAGCAGGCATTGCTTTTCAGTTTTCCGATATCAAACGCACGCCAGATACCCGCCCCATCCATAAAATACTGATTGCTGCAGGTGATGCCGCAACCCCGCTCTCAGACGCTTTTTATCAAGCCTATTTTCTGCGCGGGGAGGATATTTCAGATAGTGCTACACAAGACAAGCTTATTGATGAGGT
>Ga0180120_10001958_pt1 | contig 10469 bp, 14 predicted proteins | sample CPBDNA_3_FD_129677 | JGI IMG/M metagenome (GOLD analysis project Ga0180120, IMG submission 129677) | Freshwater to marine salinity gradient microbial communities from Chesapeake Bay, USA - CPBay_Spr_31_0.2_DNA (version 2) (version 2) | ecosystem: Environmental > Aquatic > Marine > Coastal ... | reverse complement strand
TGGATCAACCTACAAACAGAAATAGATCAAATCGTAGCACAAAACTACCTTAAATACGTAAATAGATAGAGAAGGAATCAACAATGAAATGGTTAGCAACATTTATATTGTGCTTGCTACCAGTTAGCATTGCAGCACAAACACCTCCACCTGGATCATCTCCGGGTGTATCAATCTTACCCTTAGTAACATTATGTTCCCCACTAGAACCTGATCTAGGCCTGTATCAAAAATATGGTGAGATAGCCTTTGTTGAAGGCGATGCAACTTTCTATATTCCAGGTAACAGGACAGTTAATGGCAAACTAACAATTTATATGAAGCCGGGCTTTGATGAAAATACATTTACTATAATGTTTCAAGTAGGGCCTTTATATTGTATGGTATCATCAGGTAAGAACGCATTGCCTGCAGAACCTAAAGACCTTCGCGGCGTTGGAGATAACCTATAATGGCTGATTGTCTTGTGCTTAATGCAGACGGCCAACCTATTAGTTTATTACCGCCCTCTACTATTCAGTGGAAGGAAGCAATCACTTACCTATGGTTAGACAAGGTAACTGTGCTTGATTGGTATGACGATTGGGTAGTGAGTAGTGCAAGTTGGGAAACTAGAGTACCGGCTGTAATTATGATGAAAGAAATTTATCGACGGCGAAGGAACCCTCGCTTTTCTAAATATAATGTTCACCTAAGAGATATGTTTGTCTGCCAATTTTGTCTAACTAAATTCCCCACAAAACAATTAACACTAGATCACGTACATCCAATTAGCCTTGGCGGCAAAACTAATTGGGAAAATATTGTAAGTGCGTGTAATCCTTGCAATAGTAGAAAAGGCAGTAAGTTAATTAAGCCTGCACAACAACCGTACCGTCCTGATTATTATGATCTTGCTAACAAACGCAAACAATTAGAGTTTACAATCAAACATCCCAGTTGGACGACTTATCTTTAATTACACCTATAAATAGTTAAAATGATAGAAAAGATATTAACATACTTGCCAGGCATAGACGAAGACAGTCTAACAGAGATGCTTAATGTAATTGAGCAAAGCAATAAGTTTAGCAACCATTTTAATACAACACATCCAGACAATGAATTTGAGTTAGGCTATGCTAGATACTTAATTGATCATAACACAGAGTTTCTTGATCATTATAAGTCTATTGTTGAAAAGGCTTGCTTTGCAGAGTTTTTAGAGTGGTATGAATATATAGCTAAGAACATACTAAGACAAGACGTACAAGACATTCTAGGTATACACTTTGCAGCAGATAACCTAGATTGGGAAACAACGTTTAAAACATCAGAACTACTAGGCTGGGCCTATAGAATAAGTGATTATCGAATATTCTTAGATAACATAGACAAAGTACACCGTTTGGGTAATATAATGAAAGAGTTCTTTAATGAGCGTAGTCGCCCGCTAAGTACGTTAGACGAAGATTACTTTCAAGCTGATCACGCACAGCTAGTTTTAGACTCAATAGAGCATATTATAATCAACAACAACACGAAATCATTAACTGATCAGTTAAATACAAATGAAGTAGTGTGTATGATAGAAGTTTATGGATGGGATAATAGTTTTAATCCTATACTACTTAATTGGATATGCAGTAATAGAAATAGAATACAGTTGTGGAGCAAAGGAGTTTAACTATGTTAGAAGACATAAAAACTAAAGGATACTGTAAATTCAGCGAGCCTGACATACAGGACTTAGTTAAATTGCAAGAGTTCACTTTGCTCAACACAGAAGAGCGCCAACGAGATAATGGCGAAAAAGATGTTGACGCAGTTTTAGATGAAAGATTAACAGCAGTTGCACGTTACTTACATCAAAAGTATATTGTTCCAACTTATCCAAATTCAGAGTATACTTATTATACAGTCTGGGATGGAGTTGATAACGATAATCAAGGATGGCATACTGACTTTATGGAAGGTTATGATCTTTTCTTCTTGTATTATTTTGATGATTCACAAGAAGATACAGGTGGTGCTATTAGTTTTAAATACGGCGACAACATAGATGATTACTATCCTAAAACAGGTGACTTGTTTTTAGTAAGTAATAAACGAGGATTTTGGCACAAGGCAGGATCAACTAACATAACACGGAGAGTTGCAAGTTTCAACTTTAAAAGTAATGAATGATATAAAAGAACTGTTTGAAAGAAAAAAACGTTTAAGTATGGAGAGAGATCTGTGCGCAGAATTCTATAACCTAATGCTATCAAAAGCAAATCAAAGTGTTGATAATCCAGAACATTATGACTATTACCTAGACGTAGTTGAGATAATGGAACCATATGCAAAAACAACAAAAGAAGATATTCGTGTAATCAACAAACAAATATGCGAGCTAGTAGGTGCAGATAATATTAAAGACACTGAATACCATTTACTGTGTGAAGATAGATATGGATTTAGTAAACCAGAGATGAACTAAGTGGACTATGATTTTTTAAAAAATGGTTCGGTTGCAATGATAATTGATGAACAAGGTAGAGACCACGTTATAGATATTATGTCTGTTGATTATTATATTGCACAAAAACAATATACAGTTAAGGTTGAAGGTCTAGAGCAGTATTTTATAGATAATTATCCTGCTACTGTACATTGTTATATTTCACCTGTAAATGCAGTATCATTTGATGAGCATACTGATCCAGTTGATGTTGAAATAAAATGCTTAGAAGGAACAAAAACATTAGTAGTAGATGGCAAGGAAATAAAATTAGATCAAGGCGAAAGTATATTAATACCAAAGCACACTCCGCACCGTGCAACAAATAAGTACAGCTCAACAATGCTGTCGATAGGGTACAAATGATAAAGAATGATCTACTGTTTTATATAAAGACCACTGAGACGTGCAATCTTAATTGTGCGCATTGTTTCACTAATGGCAAAAACGGGCGTAAGATTTACTTTGACCCTACCCGTGTTGCTACTTGGTTAAACAAATTAAAAGAACTAAGACCACAATCAACTGCCCACTTTGAATATCACGGTGGCGAACCCTTCCTTGCACCAATGGAAGACCTTTGGAAGTTTTACGATCTTACTAAAGAAGTATGGCCCGACAGCACCTACGGAATAACTACAAATCTAGTACACAAACTAACTCCTGAGAAGTTAGAGTTTATTGATGTTGTATTAAACAAACGTATAGGAACATCGTGGGATCCCAATATAAGATTTGAAAATCAAAAACAACTTGATTTATTTGAAAGTAACATTAAACTATTATTAGACCGCGGAGTTACAATTAAACTATTTGTAAGTTTAACTAGAGACTGTATCAATATGGAGCCAATCGACTTGTTACGTTATGTTAAAAGCCTTGGCGTACAAGAAATGGATATAGAACGTGTAACATCAGATGGACTAGCAACTAAAAATATATTTGTATTTCCTAGTAATATAGAAATGCAAGAATGGTTTCTAAAAATGCATCACCAAATGGAAGAACACGGTGTTCGTAATTGGTTCCATAACGGATTTATGGAAAATGTATATTCTAAGTTTGAAAGTGGATTCACTGGCGCTGGCACATTCTGTAGAGATTGCGAACAAAAACTATTTACAATTAACGGTGACGGATCGATTGCAGGGTGTCCTAATTCTGCACCAACTTCGGCGTTTGGGCATATTAATGATGACCCAGCTGATGTTATAAACGCACCAAAGCGGTGTGAAGTTATTATGTCAGAGCTTCAAAGAGACCCAAGATGTTACGAATGCCCAGTTTATAAGTACTGTGGCGGTGATTGTCACCAATTAGAGTGGGAAGGTGACGTATGTCCTGCACCAAAACTCTTAATGAGAGAGCTTGCTGGACTAAATACATAATATAAAGGACACAGAGGATAATATAAAATGGCAGCATTAACAAATCCAATTGAAGAAGGCAATTTAGCAAGTAGATTTGCTGATTACGTAGCAGCCGCTGCTAATGACTCGATCGCGTGGGGGACAAACGCATATCCTGCATATGGTTTTACACAAGAGAGGGTTGTACCAGCTGATCAATTTGGAGGTTCAACTTCAGGCCGTGCTTCGGCTCCTGGATCAGCACTCACAGCAGGAACATCAAAAATTACTGCGTCTGTTATTACTGACCTTTTTAGAAACGAAACTCAAGCATACTTAGGTATTAGAAAATTACAAGCTATACTAAATGTCACCGGTACCGGCGGAAACACCGGTACTCGACCAACTGCAGGCATTGTATATGATGTTACTGCAAAGGCTTATTTGGTTGACGCCTATCAACTTGATCTTGGTGCTATTACAGGCAATCCAACTGCTGGTACAGCAGTTGATTCAAGTAACTTAGAAACTTTCTTTTCAAACTTGCAAGCTAGATATGTTGCAGTTAGAGATACTACAGTCACTTATCAAACAGACGTATGTCACAGTAGTTGTCACAGTAGTTGTCACAGTTCAAGAGGTAGAAGATAATGTCAAAAGTAATTACTACTACAGCACCAATTGCCATTGAATATCTTAAAGAGTATTTTGCAGACAAAGAAACTGCTTATGTGATTGATTATGCTAACTCTGAACTAAAAGGCGAAAAACTCCTAGTATATCTAGGAAATTTAGATTTACCTGCAGATATTAAATTTGAAACAAGCGAAGACCTAGAAGAAATGGTACTTGCATATGCAAGCTCAACTTTTATTGTTAATATTAAATCATTAGAATTTGCAATGCTTAATTTATTGCTTAAAAATGAAATTGGGGTTCCATTAACTGATGAACTGCAAGTATTATTAGATCACTGGAGTATTAGAATAAAAAGTCTATTACTTTATAATCTACACACAGTTGATCTAGAAGAATTTAACACCTTTGTAGATGCAGCAACTAAAGACGATACAGACTCGCTAGTTGGAGTAAACTTTGTAAGCCTTCTTAAATATGAAGAACTAGGCAATATTATTGTAGGTGATGATAATAACCTAGACGAGTGTATAAACTACACAAAATATTTTAATGATTATATGTTTAAGGGCAAGAACTTATATTCATATTGGGCAAATCCAAACAACATCTTGTTTTTACAAACTTGGGCAGTTGCAAGCGGCGAAAGACAAAACATTCTTGCTGAAAATAACGAATTAGCAAAACAGGAAAATTAATTATGAGCACACCATTACACTTATTCAATAAAGTTTATATAGAACATACTGACTACATAGATTCAACTATGTGGGGAGCACTAATATACGACGGTGTTGATAAAACTGACGGAGCGTTCACTGGACTTTGGCTAGGAGACGACTTAGCAGACGCACTAGGCGATGATACTTTCTTAGAGAAGATGACAGAACTAGCAGCGTTAGATACAAAATATGTAATTTATGCTGACGATGCAGCATATGCAGCGATTGTAACTGATTGGTTTAAGTCTACAACTACTATGGACGCAACGGCATTTAACTACTGGGTTGATATTTATAATGCTAAACGTAATAAGTTTAGTGTTGGAAGAGACTCACTTAAAACAGCATTAAAAGCAGCTTGGGCAGGTGCAACACAACACGATTTATCTACATTAAGCGTTAGCTATTCAATTGAATGGATGCTACCTAGTTTATGGGTTAATGCATCACATTCGTGTGCAGCTACAGCAAAAACAGTATTAAACGACTTTGTTAAAAGAAGATACGAAGATGCATTTACAGAAGCTAAATGGTTTATTGATCAGAACATTTTAAAAGCTTCTATTCAAACACTAATGGGCGGCAGTGGTAAAACAATTGATAATTATCACGACTTACCAAAGCTAACTGTGTTTAAAGAATCTTTTTGGACGCAAACAGGCAATAAAGCAGCAGGCGCCAATGGTAAAATTGATCTTACAGCAGCAACAGCAGATAACCTAACAGCATTGAAACTAGCTTACACTACAATGTTTGGACAAGATGGTCTTGAACAAGATATATTTGACGATTTTGTATATCTAACAGCGGTAAGTACATCTGGTATTACAGACGCTAACTTTACAGCTATTCTAAACACAATTAAAACTACAGCATCATATATTCCGTATATGCCGGAAGACTTAGAAGCTACAATCACAATGGAGTTTTTAGGATACTTACAAGACCTTGCACTAAATGATACTGCAACCCTAGCAAAATATACACTGAGGTAATTATGATACACGATATTTTTCCAACAAAGATTTATATAAAAGATTATGAAATGACCGATGAATGGACAGACGAAGTTAGTTCCATTGTTAAAACTATCTTTGTTGCGGAGGAAGCAAAGGGTAGGGCTTTTAATGATATCGCTGAGAATAGTATCCCGTTGTTTACTCCAGAAAATGAAAAGCTGTTCCCAATACTAACAGAGTTAAAAGGTTATTTTATTGACGGCTTTACTGAATTAGCAGCAAGTAATACCACAGGCGAAGCATTACCTTTTAGTATAGATAGAGAATTTGTACAACAGAGAATATCACAAGAAACAGGTCGTTTACCTTTTATGCGTAACGGAGATTATAAGTCTGTGCATAATCACGCAGGCGCTATGGCGTTTGGTATTTTTTACTTAGAAGATGTAAACAATGCAGAAGAAGGCGGAGAGCTCCAACTTAGAGATCCGTCATTTAATTCTAATATCGGCTTCACAGGCCATAACAAGTATAAAGTAGACACTAAACGCAATAGATTAGTAATCGCGCCAGCACACCTATGGCACGAAGTTACGCAATTTAATGGCACAGAAAGAACTGCCGTTGTAATTAATCTAAATGTGTATAATGATGTCATCTGATAGCGAACTTCTATATAAAATAATAGACACAAAAGTAATTGACTATGCAGAAATAGTAGTCTGTTTGTTTGATCACTGTAACCTTCGTTGTGTATTTTGCCCACAGGACCACGAGCTTTTAGAAGGTGCTTCTGAAAAAGAAATACTATCAAAAGTTCCAGGTATTGTAGATTGGATCAATAACAATCAACGTTCAACGTATTTTAAAGTACACGTAATGGGTGGTGAATTATTTCAAGATCAATTCATACAAGACGGCTTTCTAAATTACTATCAAAAATTTGTAGATGCAATCAATGCTCAAATAACAGATACTGACAAACACGTTACATTTAATTTTATAACCAACTTAGTTTTTGACAACACTCAGCCTGTCCTAGACTTTATAGAACACAATGACTTTAAGATAAGTGTTTCGTATGATACTAAAGGCCGGTTTGCACAAGGTCAATTTGATGTATTTAAAAATAACATAGAATTGTTTAAGCACAGAATTGAAATGATATCGTCAGTGATGACTAGACAAACAATGATTGCTATAACCGAAGGCGACGAGTACTATGATTACTTGTACAACAACTTTAAATGTGATTGGGACTCTTTCCTTCCATCTGTTGAAAAGTCGCAATTCTTAATGCCTAAGGAATCAGAATCATTAGCTTTTTATAAAAAATTAGTTAAAGACTATCCTAAGTGTGTAAACATTAGACCATTTGTAGATGATACTACACAAAATAAGATGTCGTGTACTCGAGGCAACAGTTATACAGTACTATATGATAACACAAACCCTGCTGGTTGTAGTGGAAGTGCATTGCTAAGAGATTCTAAAACAGAAGTTGAAGACCTAGGATCAACTAAGATTGTAAACAACTTTATGGAAAAGTATAATTGCTTTTCTTGTGAATTCTTTCAAAGATGTCCATTTACTTGTTTTATTAAACAGGATTATAAGTTCTTAGTAGACGATGAAGCACAATGTGTATTCAAGTCAACTTTCGAGTACTCACGCGATTTACAACGGTAAGTACAGTACAATGAAAAGAAAACTGAAAGTAGCGTTCATAAATCCGCCACACGCTGATTGGTCTCTGGCAAATAATATGACTTATTTAATGATGCAGAGTCATTACCGTCATTACGGCAAACACCCAGATCAAGTAGAGTGGTTACCAGCACCGTACAAGTTTAACGAGTATCAAAATGTAGAGGAAATTTACAATGAAATTCCTAATGCAGATGTTTACTTGTTTAGTTCTTATGCCTGGAATTACGATATCTGCGACGACCTAGCAACATATATTAAAGAAGTGCAGCCATCAGCACACCGTATAGTCGGCGGACCACATATTGGAACACACGACAAATCATTTTTAGATACTAGAACAATGTATGACTTTATTTGTCAACCAACTAAACCAGGCGAAGTCTTTATGGAAGACTTCATTAATTGTTACATTGATAACGATGGAACTGTAGAGCCATCTGATGTTAGTTGGGAACTGAGAAGTTTAATCCAGCGTAGATGCGAAATGCCCGACTACAGTATATACGAAGAACACTTTGATTATATTAAAGAGACTTGTACTCACGCTTATCAAAATAAACTAGAACCTTTTATTGTTATTGAAACAACTAGAGGATGTCCGTACAAGTGTGTGTATTGTGAATGGGGCGGTGGTATTGATACTAAGATACTTAAAAAAGATTTAGATATTGTTAAGAGAGATATTCTTTCTATTAAAAATGCAGGATTTAGAGATGCGTACTTAACTGATGCAAACTTTGGAGCATTTGAAGAAAGAGACTTAGAAATATTTGCGTTCGCCTGGCAAAACAATTTTAATCTAACTGACATATCAACTATGAAGTCTAAAGACTTAACTCGTCGTAAACGATTAGTTGACAAATGGTTTGAAATTGTAGGTAGCGGATTTGAAACACACTCTCCGTCTCAAGGCGGTACAGATATGTGGGGAGAAACAGAACACATTAGTATTGTGCCTACTGTATCAATACAAAGTATATCAGATGAAGCAATGGCAGTATCAAAACGAGTAGACCTAGACACTGAAGATAAGTTGGAACTAACTAGACACATTGAAAAACGTTGTAGAGAAGAAGGCTTCCCAGTTCCTGCACTAGAATTAATATTAGCAATGCCAGGATCGACACTAGAAGACTTTTATAGAGAACTTGACATTATATGGAGTTTCAAAGCCTGGGGAAGTTTTAGACACGATTATATGTTCCTTCCAGACAGTACACTTAGTGATCCTGAATATAAAAATCAATACGATATACAAACAGTAGATGTATATTCTGATCTAGCAGACGAAGCAGGAATCGATAACTGGGGATCATTGTACAAAGCTAAAAGGAATGAGTTTAAAACAATAGCAAGTTGTTATTCGTTTACTCGAGAAGATATGATAGAAATGTGGATAATGAATCACGCAGGCAATAAATTATTGCAAGACATCTATCCAAAATTTGAAGGACAAATTTCTCCAGCAGACTTTGGTAAGCAATGTTATAAAACTTTTAAACAACTACCGGGCTTTAATGAAATTTATAATTATGTTGATGACTTGTATAATCCTAATACTCCTATGAAAAGCATCAAGCGAATTAATAATCAACAGCGTACAGAAGTTATTAACACGTTTATAGATAATGCAGCACCTGCAATATACAGTGAAATGTTTGTACATACAGAATCGGAACCTAAGCGAAATGTCGAATGGCAACTTTAAATTAGATGATTTTTTTGTAAAAGGATATTGCACCGATGTGCTATCCAATGACATTGCAACAGAGTTTAGTAATTATGATTTTACTAATTGTAACAATGCTAATCATATGCAAGTTTCTGAGCAAGTGCAGCAACGATTAGACAACATACACTTATACTTGGCAGACAATTATGTATCACAGATTTTTGAATCAGTTAAACTTTTAAACAATGGATTATGGGATGGAGTAGATTCGGGGTCGTCTGATTGGCATAATGATCAAAAGTCTAGGGGATTTAACTCTAACATTTTAGTTTACATCGACGACAATAGAGTGTATAATAATTATATTATGGTAACGAATGGTCAAGAGGAATTCAAAATACAACCACAATCTAATCAACTAGTATGGTTAAACCAGTCAAGTTGTTTTAAACACAAAGCTATACACACTTCGGGTCCTCGAAGACTTTTGTCTTTTGAATTCTTTGTAGAGGGCCTAACCTAATGGATTTAATTATTAAGCCGACAGAAGCTTGCAATTTTAAATGTACGTTTTGTTCTAGTTCAAAGATAACAGACATTGATAGCACAGCACAGTTAGATCTATTTAAGATATTTAGATTCTTAGATAGATATCCTGATACAAACACTATAATAGTTAATGGCGGCGATCCGTTAATGATGGACCCTAAATACTATATGGCTCTAATTGAATTCCTTGATAAGAATAATTATCCAGCTAGTATATCGTTAACAACCAATCTTTGGCCTTTCTATGTTAAACCCGACAAGTGGTTGCCTGTATTTCAAAATCCAAGAGTAGGTATAGCAACATCATTTCAATACGGCGGCGGCAGACTTAAAGGAGACTTGTCTGAGTTTACAGAAGAAGACTTTTGGAAATGTAGTGACGCTGTATTA
>Ga0180120_10001949_pt1 | contig 10506 bp, 9 predicted proteins | sample CPBDNA_3_FD_129677 | JGI IMG/M metagenome (GOLD analysis project Ga0180120, IMG submission 129677) | Freshwater to marine salinity gradient microbial communities from Chesapeake Bay, USA - CPBay_Spr_31_0.2_DNA (version 2) (version 2) | ecosystem: Environmental > Aquatic > Marine > Coastal ... | reverse complement strand
ACGAAATAAACGTAAGCTATACAGGAGCTGTCCCAAATCTTTTTGAGGAAGAAAAAGGTGTTGTTGCTGAAGGGTTTTTAAAAGATAGAAATTTTTTTTCTGCTACTAAAATTTTAGCAAAACATGATGAAAATTATATGCCACCAGAAGTAAAAGCGGCACTAGAGGAGAACTAAATTGTTATACAGCGTTATTGGACATTATTCATTAATTTTAGGATTATGCATTGGATTACTACTCGTTTATTTTTCAATAATAAATTTTAGAAATTATAATGTATTAAATACTAAAATTTTATCTTTTTCTTTTTTACAATTTTTTTTAGTTGTAATTAGCTTTTCATGTTTAATTCTATCTTTTGTATTTTCTGACTTTAGCAATGAAACTGTCTTTAATAATTCACATACAACTAAACCCCTTTTTTATAAAATAGCAGGCACATGGGGAAATCATGAGGGCAGTTTATTACTTTGGTTGCTTGTCTTAACATTATTTATTTTTATTTTTTTAATAAAAACTAAAAATCAACCACTAAAATATAAACTTTTAACTTTAGCATTTCAGCAAATTATAATTATAGGATTTTTTGTTTTTTTAATTGAAACGTCTAATCCATTTAATTATCTTTATCCAAGCCCAGAAGAAGGATTGGGTCTCAATCCAATATTGCAAGATCCTGCTTTAGCAATTCATCCACCAATTTTATATTTGGGTTATGTCGGTTCATCAATTATTTTTTCATCAGCCTTGGCAGCAACAAGTCTTAATATGATTTCAAAAAAATGGGCAACACATATTAAAAAATGGGTATTGATTTCATGGGTTTTTTTAACTTTAGGAATTTTATTAGGATCAATTTGGGCTTACTATGAATTAGGTTGGGGTGGATTTTGGTTTTGGGACCCAGTTGAAAATGTTTCCTTGATGCCTTGGCTAGCATTAACAACACTTTTACATTGTATCTTGGTCTTAGAAAAAAAATTAATTTTAACATCTTGGGTTATTATTTTATCAATATCAACATTCACACTTAGTATGTGTGGTACATTTTTAGTAAGATCTGGAATTCTTAACTCTGTTCATACATTTGCAAATGATCCAGAGAGAGGTTTGTTTATCTTGGTATTTTTATTTTCTCTAATCTTTATCTCGCTGTTTATCTTTTTCTTTTTTCACAAAACTAAACAAAATAATTTTAATAACTTTTTTTGGTTAAGTAAGGAAACGTCAATAATAATCAATAATTGGTTTATGATGTATTTTTTATCGGTGGTATTAATTGGTACTGTTTATCCAATATTTCTTGATGTTTTATCTGCACAAAAAATATCTGTAGGACCACCATTTTATCACAAATTGATAATTCCATTTTTGATACCATTTTTACTATTTATGGCGATAGGGCCCAAGCTAAAATGGATAAAGTCGAACCTAGAAGATAAAAATTACTTAATTTCGTTATTAATAATTTCTATTTTACTGTCCCTATTAATTGTTAAAAATTTTAATTTGAACGTTCTTATTAATACAATTTTAATATCTAGTGCTCTTTACTTATTTTTTATAACTTTACGAGATTTTGTTATTAAAAAATATAATAATATTTCTCAAAATATTGCTCATTTTGGATTTAGTTTATTAATCTTAAGTATTTTGTTTAATAATTTATTTTCAACAGAAATTATCACCAATCTTAGAGTTGGTGAAACTTTTGAATCTTCAAAAGTAAAAATAGTTTTTGAAAGTATTAATCAAAAAACAGAGAAAAATTATAATTCTATTATAGGGAATTTTAGTATTGAAAACTCAAAAGGAGAATTGGAAAAATTATCACCTGAATTAAGAATATATAATCAGCCAAATATTGTTACTAGTGAAGCAGACATTAAAACAACATTAATATCTGATAAGTTTATAGTAATAAATATAGTTCAAAATCAAGATTATTTTAATGTTAGATACCAGGTAAAACCATTTATGTTATGGATTTGGATGTCGGTGTTGTTGATTAGTTTTGGAGGTATTATTAGTTTACTTAAAAAATAATATGAGAAATAAATTATTGCCAATATCTATTAGTTCAATTTTTATAATTATTTTCGTAATTTTTTATAAAGGTTTACAGGATACAAATATTTATACCCCAGAAGAAAAAATTAATAATGAGATACCAACATTTTCTGCAAAATTATTTTATTCAAACAAAGAAGTAAATTCATCTGAAATTTTTGAATTAAATAATTTTTATTTACTAAATATTTGGTCCTCTTGGTGTGTTCCTTGTAGGCAGGAACATCCTTTATTGATGAGTTTAATTAAAAATAATAGGATAAAAGTTATTGGTCTTAATTACAAAGATACTAAAAAAAATGCTAAAATTTTTCTAAATGAACTTGGCAATCCATTTGAAAAAATAATTTTTGATAAAGAAGGTATTAATGCAATTGAGTGGGGTGCATATGGAGTACCAGAATCCTTTTTAATTTATGATGGTAAAATTATAAAAAAATATATTGGACCTCTTAATAGAAAATTACTTAAAGAAATTAATTCAATAATAAAATGAAAATATTAAAATTATTTTTAGTCATTTTTATTATTTTTTCTTTTAATCATTTAAAAGCAAATAATGAAGACATGAAGAGTAAAATAACAAAAAATTTAAGATGTTTAATTTGCCAAGGTCAGTCTGTTTATGATTCAGATTCTGAATTTGCTAATAGCCTAAAGATTTTAGTTGATAAAAAGCTAAATCAAGGTCTTTCTGAAAATCAAATTTATGAATATTTTAAACAAAAGTATGGAGAATGGATTTTGTATGATCCTGAACTCAATAAAAACACCTATATACTTTGGTTATTACCAATATTGATATTTCTTATTGGGGGTGCAATAATACTAAAAACTTTTATAATTAAAAAAAAATAAATTTATCTATTATGATTTTAAAAAAATTTTGTTTAACACTTTTTTTTATTTTTTTCGCATTTTCAGTAAATGCCGAAAACTTAAAAAATGGCGATCAAAATACTGAGTTTAATGTTTACACAGGTATGTTTGATTTTAGTGACGATGGGAAAAAATCTGCGCTAATTGGTTTTCAACATCAAAATGAAAATCTTAATAGAAATACTTTTTTAGGAAATCTTTCACCAATCACAGGCGCATTAATTACCGCAGATAATGCTGGCTATATTTATACAGGAGTGCAGGCTCAATATAAAATTGGAGCTATAAACCTTACTCCTAGTTTTACACCTGGGTTATACCATGAAGGAAATGGTAAAGACCTTGGGCACATGCTTGAGTTTAAAAGCGAAGTTCAATTATCACTCGATCTGTCAAAAAGTAGTGAATTAGGTTTTTCTTATAACCATATATCGAATGCAAGTTTAGGAGATAAAAATCCTGGGGCAAATAGTTATATGTTTAATTTTCTAAAAAACTTTTAATAATAATAGTCATGAACTTAAAGGACTGTTATAATTTTGGTGATTTTAGAAAACTTGCTAAAAAAAGATTACCTTCTCCAATATTTCATTATATCGATGGTGGTGCAGATGATGAAGCTACATTAAAAAGAAATACAGATGCATTTAATGATTGTGATTTAGTTCCTAATGTACTTGCAAGTGTTGGTAAACCAGATTTATCAACAACAGTATTTGGTAAAAAAATTGATATGCCTATCTTCTTATCTCCAACTGCTATGCAAAGACTTTATCATCATGATGGCGATAAAGCATCAGCAAGAGCAGCAGAAAAATTTGGTACTTTTTATAGTATGTCTACAATGGCCAATAACACCATTGAGGAAATTGCAGAAATTTCTAAAGGTCCAAAATTATTTCAACTTTATGTTCATAAAGATCAATCAATCACTGATGATTTAATTGAGAGATGTAGAGAATCTAATTATGATGGAATGTGTTTAACTGTTGATACATTGGTTGCTGGTAATAGAGAGAGAGACCATAGAACAGGTTATACCACACCCCCAAAACTTACACTTCAAAGTTTAATAAGTTTTGCAATGAGACCTGAATGGGTTTTCAATTATTTTACACATAAAAAATTTGAATTATCTAATGTTGCTAAAAAAACAGATAAAGGAACCAATATAGCAAAGTCAGTGATTGAATATATTAATGAACAGTACGATCCAGCTATGAACTGGAAGGATGCAGAATACTGTGTAAAAAAATGGAATAAACCATTTGCACTTAAAGGTGTGATGTCAGTTGAAGATGCTAAAAGAGCTATTGATATTGGTTGTACAGCTATAATGATTTCCAATCATGGGGGTAGACAGTTGGATGGATCAAGATCACCTTTTGATCAGGTAAAAGAAATTTCTGATGCAGTAGGTGATAAACTTGAAATTATTTTAGATGGAGGAATTAGAAGAGGAACTCATGTTTTAAAAGCCTTGGCAGCAGGTGCGACAGCTTGTAGTTTTGGAAAAATGTTCTTATTTTCTTTGGGTGCTGGTGGACAAAATGGTGTAGAGCGCCTGTTACAAAATATGCATGATGAAATAAATAGAAATATGGTATTGATGGGTTGTAAAAATATTAAAGAACTTAATAGAACAAAATTAATTTATAGAAAATAACTCAGGAGTAGAAAATAGATATGAAGTTAGCAGCAAATCTAGACCGTTTAGGAACCGAGTCAGCTTTTAGTGTTTTGGCAGAAGCAAAAAAATTAGAAGCACAAGGAAACCCAATGATTCACCTAGGTCTTGGTCAACCTGATTTTAAAACTCCTAAACATGTGGTTGAGGCTGCAAAAAAAGCATTAGATGATGGTCATCATGGATATGTGATGTCAAATGGCATTCTAGAATGTAGGCAATCTGTAACAAGGTGGATAAAGAGACGTTATGATGCTGACGTAGATGCAGAAAGAATTTTAATTATGCCAGGTGGAAAACCTACAATGAGTTACGCAATTCAATGTTTTGGTGAACCTGGAGCGGAAATAATCCATCCAACACCTGCATTTCCAATTTATGAGTCTATGATTAATTACACAGGCTCAACAGCAGTTCCCTATGATTTAACAGAAGACAAAGATTTGAAATTTAGTGCTGAAAAAATTTTATCTTTAATAACTGACAAAACTAGATTGTTAATACTTATTAATCCCAATAATCCTACAGGAAGTTTTGTTGAAAAACCTGAGATAGATAAATTAGCTGAAGGATTAAAAAAACACTCACACGTAACAATCTTAAGTGATGAAATTTATAGTAGACAAATTTTTGATGGAAAAGAAATGCCAACATTATTTAATTATCCAGAACTAAGAGACAGATTAATTGTTCTTGAAGGATGGAGTAAAGCTTATTCAATGACTGGATGGAGACTAGGTTGGAGTTTTTGGCCTGGAAATTTAATTGAACATGTTAATAAATTATTAATTAACAGCGTTTCATGTGTCAATGCAGCTGCACAGTTTGCAGGAATTGCTGCATTAGATGGGCCTGATGACTCAATTAATTTAATGATGGAGAAGTTTGTTCAAAGAAGAAAATTGATCCATGAAGGATTGAACAGTTTGCCAGGTATAGAGTGTAGCTTGCCGGGTGGAGCCTTTTATGCTTTTCCAAAAGTTATTGGAACTGGAATGGATGGTTCAGAATTTTGCAAAAAAGCTATGCATGAAGCTGGAGTAGCTATAGTTCCAGGAACTGCATTTGGAAAAACATGCAAAGATTATGTAAGATTTAGCTTTGCAGCCTCTCAAGATAATATTTCTCAAGCATTGGAAAATATTAAAAAAATGCTAGGCTAGACCCAATGACTGAATTGGTATTACCAAAAATAGATAAAGAAATAGTTAATCGAAAAGATCAAATTGTTAAAAATCTTTCGAAATTAACAAATCCAAATAATGTTCTAAGTGAATCAGCAGAGATAAAACCTTATGAAACAGATGCTCTAGCAGTTTATACGCAAACACCTTTAGCAGTAGTATTGCCAGAAAATACTTCTGAAGTAAGTGAGATATTAAAATACTGTTATACTGAAAATATTAAAGTAATACCAAGAGGGGCAGGTACAGGCTTGTCCGGTGGAGCATTACCATTACAAGATGCTGTTTTATTAGGTCTTGGAAAATTTAATAAGATATTAGAAATAGATTATGAAAATACATGTGTGGTAACTCAACCAGGTGTAACCAATCTTGGAATTACACATGCTGTTGAACACAAAGGTTTTTATTATGCCCCAGATCCTTCAAGTCAATTAGCTTGTTCAATAGGTGGAAACGTTGCAGAAAATTCTGGAGGAGTTCATTCTTTAAAATATGGAACTACTACTAATAATATTTTAGGAATCGAAATGGTTATGATGGATGGTACTATTTGTAGATTTGGTGGAAAATCACTTGATCAAGAAGGTTATGATTTAATGGGATTAATGTGTGGTTCCGAAGGTTTATTGGGAGTTGTTACGGAGGTAATAGTTAAAATTTTAAAAAAGCCTCAAGTAGTAAAAGCGGCATTAATAGGGTTTCCTACAATTGAAGAAGGTGGAAATGCTGCATCAGAAATTATCTCTAGTGGAATAGTTCCTGCAGGCATGGAAATAATGGATAAGGCCTTGATAGAAGCAACAGATAATTTTAGTAAAGCAGGCTATCCAAGAGATGCAGAGCTATTATTAATAGTTGAATTAGATGGCACTGAGTCTGAAGTAAATGAATTGTTAAATAAAGTAGAAACTATTTCAAAAAAAAATAATTGCTCAAGTTTAAAGTTAAGTAAAAATGAAAAAGAAAGATTGTCATTTTGGGCCGGCAGAAAAGCAGCTTTTCCTGCTTGCGGGGCAATGGCTCCAGATTATTATTGTATGGACGGATCAATACCACGAGGAAAATTGGCTAAGGCATTACTTGAAATAAAAAAACTTTCAGAAAAATATAATTTGCCAGTAGCTAACTGTTTTCATGCTGGTGATGGAAATCTACACCCATTAATTATGTTTGATGGTAATGATAAAGAACAGCTTAGAAAAACAGAGGAGTTTGGTTCTGAAATTCTAAAACTTTGCGTAAAATTAGGTGGTGTAATTACTGGTGAACATGGTGTTGGGATAGAAAAAAGAGAGTTAATGTGCGAAATGTTTAATGATGACGATATTCAACAGCAACTAGATATTAAAAAATCATTAGATGAAAAAAATTTATTAAATCCTGGAAAAGTTTATCCAATTCTTAGAAAATGTGCAGAGGAAGGAAGGGTTCATGTCCACAAAAATAAAGATAAATTCCCAGATCTTCCAAGATTCTAATAACACCTATTATCCAAAGAATGAGCAAGAGGTTTCAGAATTAATTAGAGAACTTTATACAAAAAATTCATCTACTGAATTAGTTGGTACAAATTCTAAAAATTTTATTGGTAATAAAACACAGTCAGCAAATAAAATTTCTTTATCTAAAATATCTGGAATCATAGAGTATTTGCCTGAGGAGCTATATATAAAGGTTAAAGCTTGCACCCCATTGCAAGAAATAGAAAATATTTTAGAAAAAAATGATCAAGAACTAGCATTTGAGCCTATTGATTTTGGATATATTGAAAATGGTAAATCAAACAAAGGCACTATAGCTGGCTATATATCTTGTAATTATGCAGGTTCAAGACGTTTTAAGGTTGGTAGTGTTAGGGATCATATTCTTGGTTTTAAAGGAGTAAATGGAAAAGGAGATTTAATTAAATCAGGTGGAACAGTTGTCAAAAATGTTACTGGTTATGATCTTTCAAAACTTATAGCAGGATCATTTGGAACTTTAATTGCTTTAACTGAAGTCACATTAAAAGTTTTACCTAAAAAAAATTTATCTAATACAGTTGCTGTTTATATTGAGGATAAAAAAGATATTTATGAATTATTTGAGAAACTATCTAGTTCCAGTAGCGAAATTTCTGCAGCAGTTTATTTACCAAATGAGCCTGACAGTGATGATTATAAAAAAAATAAAGATAAAGTTTTTAAATTTAATGATTTAAAGTTTTCAGGACCATTCTTAGCCTTAAGAATTGAAGGAGACAAGAATTCAATAGATGAAAAAATAAAAGCACTTTCAGTAGAATTAAATTTAGTTAATTTTAAAACTGTATTACTAGATGTTTATCAGTCAGTACCATTTTGGAAAAAAATAAACAATTTAGAATTGTTTGAAAATACAAGCAATAATTTGTTAAGGTGCGTAATTACTCCATCTAATGGTTATAAAATGATCCAATTCTTAGGCAATAAATATAAATTTTATGTAGATTGGTGTGGATCTTTATTTTGGATAGAAGTTCCTCCAAAAAAAAATAACAAGATAAAAGAATTTAAAGATTTAACTAAGGAATATGATGGTTATCTAACAATAATAAAGCCATCTTCAGATTATGATTATGGTGAAGCTTTGTTTACGGTCGATGAAGTTAGATTAATGATATCTGAAAAAATTAAAAAAAGTTTTGATCCAAAGAGAGTTTTAAATCCTGGAAAAATGTATAGAGGTGTTTAATGCAAACTAATTTCACAAAAAAACAATTAGAAAATATTGACAACCAAAATACCGAAAAAGTTTTTAAAAAATGTGTACATTGTGGGATGTGTAATGCAACATGCCCCACACACCAACTTTTAGGTGATGAGTTGGATGGCCCTAGAGGTAGAATTTATTTAATAAAAGACATGTTGGAAAATGAAAAAAAACCAACTGAAAAAGTTGTTAAGCATATTGATAGATGTTTGTCTTGTTATAGCTGTATGACTACTTGCCCAGCAGGAGTAAATTATATGCACATTATTGATCATGGAAAAAAATATATAGAAAAAAATTATGAAAGATCTTTTTTTGATAAATCAATTAGAAGCTTCTTATCGATAGCTTTACCAAATACAAAAATTTTTAGACTATCAAGTATATTAGTTAAATTAAGCAAACCATTCAAATTTTTAATGCCATCAAAGATCAAGGATATGATGGATTTAATGCCAACTAATTTTCCGAAAAAAAAATTAGCTGAAAAAGAAATTTATAAGGTTGGTGCTATAAAAAAAATTGCAAGAGTTGCCTTGTTAACTGGCTGTGTTCAAAAAGAAATTTCACCTCAGATTAACGAGTCTACAATTAGATTATTAAACAGGCACGGAGTTGAAGTTGTTGTTCCAAAAAAAATTCGTTGCTGCGGATCATTAAATCACCACCTAGGCAAAGAAAGAGATGCCCATCAAGATTTTAAGAATAATATTAATATTTGGTATGAAGAACATAAAAAAGGAAATCTAGATGCTATACTTTCAAACACATCGGGCTGCGGAACAACAATGAAAGATTATGGATTTATTTTTAGAGATGACAAGGAGTTAAGTAAAAAAGCAAAAGTTATTTCTGAACTAACAAGGGATGTATCAGAATATATTTTTGAAAGTTTAAAACTAGATATTAAAACAAAAAACAAAAAATATAAGATTGCATACCATTCTGCTTGTTCAATGCAGCACGGTCAGAAAGTCCATGATCAACCAATTTCTTTGCTAGAAAAAACTAATAATGAAATCATGGAAATTCCTGAAGGTCATATTTGCTGTGGGTCAGCTGGCACTTATAATATTTTACAAACAAAAATTGCTAAACAATTATTAGATAAAAAAGTAAAAAATATTGAGAGTTTAAACCCTGATTTTATTTCTACTGGAAATATTGGTTGTATTACCCAAATCTCTCATGGTACCAAAACACCTATTTTACATACTATTGAATTATTAGATTGGTATACAGGTGGACCAAAACCAGAAGTGTTACAAAGGAATTAAATATGAAAAAAATATTAGTTACTAGAAAATTACTTAAAGATTGTGAAGATAAGGCAATTAAAACTTTTAAGGCAAAACTTAATTCTAATGATGAACTTTATTCTCAATCAAAACTTATTGAATTAAGTCAAGGTTGTGATGCAGTTTTAACTTCTCTTACGGATAAGATGGACTCAGAAACAATTAATAAATTACCAGAGACTATAAAAGTAATTTCAAACTTTGCAGTTGGGTTTGGAAACATTGATCTAGAGGCTGCAAAAAAACGAGGTATAGCAGTTACTAATACTCCAGAAGTTTTATCAGATGCAACAGCTGAAATTGGTATTCTTTTAATTTTAGGAGCTTGCAGAAGAGCTGCTGAGGGAATTGAGGCAGCAAAAGAAAGTAATTGGAAATGGTCTGCTGATTATTTAATTGGAAAACAACTAACTGGTTCTAGACTTGGTATTTTAGGCATGGGAAGAATTGGACAAAAAATTGCAAAAATTGCTAAATCACTTGGAATGATAATTCATTATCACAATCGTTCCAAATTAAATGAAGAAAAAGAACAGGGTGCTATTTATCACGATAGTTTAAAAAGCCTTTTTTCAGTTTCTGACGTTTTGTCAATTTGCTGTCCTGCTACCAAAGAAACAATAAATTTAATCAATAAAGAAACTGTTGAATATTT
>Ga0180120_10001944_pt1 | contig 10512 bp, 9 predicted proteins | sample CPBDNA_3_FD_129677 | JGI IMG/M metagenome (GOLD analysis project Ga0180120, IMG submission 129677) | Freshwater to marine salinity gradient microbial communities from Chesapeake Bay, USA - CPBay_Spr_31_0.2_DNA (version 2) (version 2) | ecosystem: Environmental > Aquatic > Marine > Coastal ... | reverse complement strand
GGAAAACCATGGAGACCCGGCGCTTGCAATACCGCAAACACGCCGCTTAATATTATCAACAAGATGAGCCAGATCCTCTCTTAGATTAGGCCGTTGAGTGTTCCAATTGCATGATGACGGACAGACGGACAATCAGCTCCTCAACTACAAAGATGATGTTGATCTCGAAGCAAAGCTAGATGAATGGGAGCGCTTTTATAACTTCCACAGACCGCACGGGGCCTTCAATGGAAAAACGCCTTACGAAGCGCTCAGAGAAAAGCTATAATCAATTAACAAATCGTTCCACGAGTACCTGCAGCTTACACTCTCCAACTCGATGCGTTGATTGTCGGTCGTCTGACCATCGGTCGATACGCGCAGGTAAATTGCAACCTTCTTAGACACTATAGCTGTTCTATTCCAAAGATTACGAAAGACATGCTTCGGCACTTCCAACTAGGAGACAAATCATAACAGATGATTGTTCCAAAAATAAATGTTTTAGAGACAACAATTCGCCATCTATAAAAGTGCGGAAATGCTGGCCTTAATTTGTCAAATTCATGAGGGGCTTTTGGAACAGGGTTACTTCCCTTTCCAATCGGCTGGCCTTTTGGCCATGAAACTTTGAACCCCTTCAGCAAAATCTTCACTGCCGTAACAATCACGGATTAAGTCTTTATCGTCTGGCAACAGGTCCCGACTTAAGCGTCTAAGGGCTTCTTTTGTTACCCGCATTGTCACGGGGGCGTGATTGATTAGTTTTCTAAGAGTTTCGGCAATCGCATTTTCCAAATCATCGGGGTCAGCTACAGCCAGCAAATATCCGTGGCTGAGCAACTCATCAGCTTCCGGCATCTCAGCTAAAAGAAGCATGCGTTTGACCATGGGCAGGCCCAATGTAGCTGTTAAGCTGCGAAGATTTTCCGCCGACAAACAGTTCCCCAAAGTGCGCGCAATGGGTACGCCGAAACGCGAACCAGTTGTTGCTATGCGAAAGTCACAAGCATTGGCAATCGCCATGCCGCCACCAACTGCCCAGCCTTCGACGACGCAAATAGTCGGTACGGGTAGCGTCTCCACCCGAGCTAAAAACGTCTTAACTTTATCCTCATATGCGACGCCGTCTTCGCCATCCTTAAAATCACTAAATTGGCTAATATCCGTCCCCGCAACAAATGCTTTGCCGCCAACGCCCCGAAATACAGCCGCTCGAACTGATGCTTCGCTTTCGACTTGATCACAGGCCGTGACCATCTCTTCATACATCTTCCACGTCATCGCATTTCTTGCGTGTGGTCTGTCGAAAAGAACTTTCGCGACGCCGTCTTCAATCCTCAAGTGAACTGAACCTTGGTCATCATTAGAAATTTGATCTTGGGCCATTTAATTGCTCCTTATCGTTCGCACTAATCGTCAGAAACAGAACATGCGGCAAAGTCATTAAATTGGATTAGAGCGACATTGCGCCCTCGCTACAACCTCCCCGCCATTTATTGCATGAATGGCTGGCAAATTCATTCCAACTAAAATGTTGATGCCGGCCTTGAATACGGTTTACCCAACCAAGAAATGCTTATTTGCTGGACTGATTTTTCCTTGGGCCTAAAGCGTTTTTTGCTCAGTCCAAACAAGACCTGGATAAGCGCTAGTTTAGTTATCTGATTGCAACCACATCACTTAGTTTCACCTCCTAGTGTGGTATATTAGAAGTGTTGGTGCTGTCAGACGAATGCGAACTCGTCTCAGTTTGCCAGAAGATAGCGCAATTTATGCAGCGCAAAGCTGCTGCCATTCGATGAGTGCAGCGTTATCAGCGGACCTCGGTGCTCCTGTCTAATAATGTCTGCTTTCAGACAATGAGCAGACGAAATTCCTACGCACCAAGGTGGTCTGCTAATAGCCAAAAGCTGACCCCCACAGACCCGGAGGTTCGTGAGGGTCGGGGATTGAAGTGTGCAGCAACAATCCCGTGCAGAGACAGAGCCTCCGCATCCTTAATCTATCAGAAGGCTTTGTGCGGATACACACAGCATTAATGATTAAAAAATAAACAAAAAAATAATAATGACTATTAATTAGTCAAACTTGATGTGGATAGCTTTAAGCATATACAGTTTGTTAACGCTGATTCACATATCGATATTATAAATTCATCATAAATAACAATGCATTAAAAGATTATTGCTGATTAGTTCATCGCCGCCTTCAAATTTGGCCCGCTTCTTGTATTGAGTTGTTGCAGTGCAGCAACAATCCTATTGAGGAGAGATTACAATGCAATTTTCTATAAAGTCAGTCGTGGCTGCGGGCGCACTCGCAGCGACAATGACGATGAGTACAGCGACATGGGCCGCTGACACGATCAAGATGGAATACATTCCATAATAAAGCTTGATAGATGTGGCGTCATGAAAATGACTAAGAAGATTACAGTTCCATTCAAGAGAGCACTCAAAAATCACTAGAAGTGCACAGATAAGAAATAGGGAAGAGTCAAGAATATGATAAATTTAAAAAAACAGATACGAAACATAGCGGTTACATCGCTTGCTGTGGGTAGCGTTTTTTCTAGCATAGCTGGTTATGGAACAAAGGCTTCAGCAGAAGAAGTTTCGGTACTTGGACTTTGGCCATCTAGTGGTCCTTACGCTGATGTGGGGCCATTGTTAGATATGGGCGCACAGATTGCGCTCGAAGAGGTCAACTATACAGCCGCTGGTGCAAAAATTAAATATATTACCCGCGATAGTGAGACGAAGCCAGGTGTTGCTGCGCGTCGTGCACAAGGGGCGATTGATTCTGACAATGTAAAGTTCATGGTTGGTCCGTGGTCTTCTGGAGTTGGCCTCGCCGTTACAGAGGTTGCAAAAAAGAACAAGGTTGCTTACTACTTCTCAGGTGGCACAGAAGATATTTCGGGTAAACGTTGTCACAAGTATGCTTTCCAGTGGGCGGCCAACGCTTGGACAGCGATGGACGCAAACTTGAAGATCTTCAAGCAAGCAAACCCAGACGCTAAGAAAATTTATCTGTTCGTCGTCGACTATGCGTTCGGCTGGACGTTGCAGAAATATGTTGAACAATTGGCGCCGAACTACGGACTTGAAGTCGTTGGTGCTGATCGTCATCCGCTCGGCCATCGTGAATATTCTTCGTTCATCACAAAGGCGATGTCGACCAATCCGGATGCGATATACATGATCAATTTCGGCTTGGACGCGATTTCTGCGGTTCGGCAACTTCATAACTTTGGCTTCACCCCAAAAAAGCCAGTTGTGCTGTCATGGTCTTCAGGCGTCGAAGAATTAATCCAGATGGAGCCTGAAATGCGCTCCAATCTAATTGTTGGGACAAACTATTACTATACCGTTGATACGCCAGAAAATAAGTCTTTCGTAGCTGCTTACAAAAAGAAGAGCGGCGGCGTCCCTCCTGGGTACGGACCAGGTGCAGGTTATGGCGTCATGAAGATGTTTTTGGCCGGTATGGAAGCTGCCAAAAGCACGGATCCAGTCAAAGTGATCACAGCGCTTGAAGGCATGGAGGGTAAAAACTTTGTTGGTGATTTCATGATCAACGGCAGAAATCATCAGACTGTCCGCCCATACTTTGTACTCAAGACGAAAGCGAAAGCAGACATGAAGGACGAATATGACTTCGCTGATATAGTCAATGTTTCGTCGACAGAGCAGCCTGGTGAAATGAACGAGTGTAAAAATATAGGCACTTTCTAGGGCGTTTAATATAAGAGCGGTGCCGACCTTGGGGTCGGTGCCGTCTCCTTCTAGCTTCTTATTAATATTTAATTGAACCTTCTTAATTAACAAATTAGTGGTAGACAGCTGATGATTTTTTTGGTGCTCAGTCAGATTTTGAATGGCCTAGCGATTGGTATGCTCTATGCGCTTATGGCAGTAGGACTTACGTTAATTCTTGGCGTTCTTAATATTCCAAACTTTGCACATGGGGTTCTGTATGCCCTAGGCGCATATTTTACCTATACAATTTCTAAACTCACTGGCTCTTTTTATGTGGCAGTTTTGATTGCACCATTTTTGGTAGTGCTTGTAGGCTTCATAATCGAAAGTCAGGGAATAAAAAGGCTGTATCAGGCGCATCATGACTATCAACTGCTGTTTCTTTTTGCTGTTGCGTTGATCCTTCAAGAACTGATTGTTATCGTTTGGGGTCCTGTCGGCTTCTCGGCGTTGCCGCCGGCAGAACTTTCCGGGGCTGTTGACCTCGGACTTTTAGTTTACCCAAAGTACCGCCTCGCACTTGTTTTATTCTCGGCATTTATAATCTTCTCGCTCTACTTCTTCCTGACCCGGACTAACCTCGGCGCTATCCTGCGTGCAGGGATTGAAAACCGTGAAATGGTGACAGTGCTGGGCATCGACATAAATAAGGTATTTTTCTTCACATTTGGTCTTGGGGCATATCTGGCCGGGATGGCGGGAGCATTGGCGACACCGATTATGGGCCTGACGCCCTCGATGGGTTTGGATATCTTGCCCATCTGTTTTGTGATTGTTGTGGTGGCAGGGCTAGGCAGTATCCCCGGCGCGATCATCGCTGGCATTTTGATTGGCTTGTCGCAGGGTCTAACCACAATTTGGTGGCCTGAAGCGACCAATGTTGTCATCTATATCATGATGGGTGTGACCATCATTCTCCGCCCTCAAGGTTTGTTTGGATCACGATGATGAAGAACAAGTATCTATTGCTGATTACACTCGCGTTCGTGGTGATCATACCGATGTTCATGCCACCGTCGACCTCAGCTGAAATGTTGATATTCGGCATTATCGCAGTATCGACCAACATTATGGTCGGCTACACGGGCATGCTTTCGTTCGGTCAAGCCGCGTATTTTGGTATTGCGGCATATACCACAGGTTTGATGCTAAAAGCAGGCATGCCGTTGATTGTGGCAGCACCGACTGGAGTTTTACTGGCACTCATTACCTCAGGGATTGTAGGATATTTCTGTGTTAAAAGGACAGGACTATACTTTATCTGTCTGACGTTTGCATTCAACCAAATGTTTTATTTTATCGCTTACGTTTGGACTGATGTGACCGGCGGTGAAGATGGGTTGCCTGGCATTCCGCGCCCGGATTTCCTGAATGACGACATCACGTTTTATGTGTTTACTGCAGTGGTATTTTTCTCTTGCATGATTGCAATGCTAAAAATTATTAACTCACCATTGGGTCTGGTGTTCAAATTAATCCGTGAGAATCCAAACCGCGCCGAAGCCATTGGTTACAACATAAAATTATTCAAATGGTTCTCGTTTGTGATCGCCAGCAGCTTTACCGGCGTTGCCGGCACCATCTATGCAATGGTTTATAGCATCGTGCCGATTGATCAGATCCATTGGCTTAAGTCCGGTGACATCATTTTTATGCTTTTGTTCGGAGGAGCTGGCAGCTTTTTCGGTCCATTAATCGGTGCTGTTGCCTTTATCTGGATGTCCGATACATTCTCAATTATTTGGGCGCGTTGGCCGTTGATGATGGGTACGGTCTTCGTATTTGTCGTGCTGTTTATGCGCGGCGGCATGGCCGAACTGATCGCCAATATATACAACCGTTTCACAAAGCCGAAAGGTGACCCAGAACAACTGGGCGACACCTCCACTGATAAATCTGTGGAGGTGCGGTCGTGAGTATCGTTCTGAGCTGCAAAGGTCTTTCAAAAACCTACGGAGAAGACTGCGTTGTGAAGGATGTTGATCTGGATGTGCGCCAAGGCCATATCCATAGCGTCATAGGACCAAACGGAGCTGGCAAATCGACGTTTTTTAATTTGATCTCGTGTCAAGTGTCGAAAACGGCAGGCTCAGCCTTTTTCGACGGCCAAGACATATCGTCGGTAGCCCCGCATAATCTACCTCACCTTGGTGTTTCGCGATGTTTTCAGCGGACTAACGTGTTTCCAAAACTCACTATTTACGAAAACGTCTGGGCTGCGGTGTTCGCACGGATGAATAGTGGACCATTAGATTTTTTAAAAACTATCGCGGGATTCGGTGGTGTCAAAGACCATGCTGAAGAAATAATCACGCGTGTCGGCTTGGCGCATAAACTCCACGATAAAGCAGAAACATTATCGCATGGGCAATCGCGGATGCTCGAAGTCGCTGTCACCCTAGCTGGTGTGCCCAGGATTATTCTGTTGGATGAGCCAACTCAGGGCTTGGCACCAGAAGCGACACACGAGATGACTAATTTGATAAAAGAGCTCGCAGCGGAGTACACTATTTTGTTGATTGAACATAAAATGCACATCGTGATGGGCATTTCAGACGTCATCTCTGTGTTGAATCTTGGTGAGAAAATTGCCGAGGGACGGCCGGAAGAAATTCAAAAGAATCAATTGGTGCAGGACGCGTACCTGGGAAGGTTACGATGAGCTTGGTGATTGAAGGTATTCATACCTATTACGGCCTTGTGCACATGTTGCAGGGCGTCTCGATGGAAATTAATGCGGGCGAGGTTGTTGGTATTTTGGGCCGTAATGGCGCCGGAAAAACTACGACCATCAAAAGTGTGATGGGCTTGGCGCCGCCTAAAAGCGGCAAAGTTTTGCTCAAGGGCGAAGATATTGCCAGCATGCCGCCGCACATCATAGCACAAAAGGGAATTTCATACGTACCAGCCAGCCGCGGCATCTTCGCGACGTTGTCAGCGTATGAGAATCTTAAAATATTTGAAAAGAAGGATGCCAGATTCAATGCCGAGGGCGTCTTTAATATGTTCCCACGGTTGAATGAAATGAAAGGCCGCCACGGAAGTTCTTTATCGGGTGGCGAGCAGCAGATGCTGGCGATTGGGCGTTCTCTAGTCACCGACCCGTCAGTCATTCTTTTGGACGAGCCGTCGCAGGGTTTGGCTCCGCAGATTGTCGAATTGGTTGTTGAAATGCTTGACACTTTAAAGGCTGAAGGTATGGCGATTGTTTTGGTTGAGCAAAATCTGCAGTTAGCGCTTGATGTTTCGGATAGAGTTTACATTCTCGATCATGGCGAAGTTGTGTTTCACGGTAAGGGCTCGCAACTGAATGACGATCCGGAACTTACCGCAGAATATCTTGGCGTTAGTGCCTGAGGGAGATATAAAAATTATGGCAAATTGCGTAGAAAATCCGGGTAACATCCGGGCATTAGCAGCATCAATTGCATCTGGTGATACAACGGCGACGGCGCTGGTACAGCGCTACCTTGATCGTATTGCAGTTGTCCAGCCGATTGCCAAGCCTTGGCGTGAGATTGATGGCGAGCGAGCACTGGCGGTCGCGGCACAACGCGATGCCCAAGTGAAACAGGGGGTCGTTATAGGCCCGCTACATGGTGTACCTGTTGGCATAAAAGATATCATAGATGTTGCAGGGTTGCCGACACGTTGCAACTGCAAGGCCTATGAGGACCGCGCGCCTGCGAGCGGTGATGCCGAGGTGGTGTTGGCGTTAAAAGCGGCAGGTGCCATCATTATGGGTAAGCTGCACACGACGGAGTTTGCTTTTTTTGATCCGTCTCCTGCGCGCAATCCGCATAACACGGCGCATACGCCAGGTGGATCCAGCAGTGGGTCTGGCGCAGCGGTCTCGTCCGGGACGGTTCCATTGGCGCTGGGTACACAGACCATGGCATCGGTCAACCGGCCTGCGGCGTATTGTGGCATTTCAGCGTTTAAGCCGAGTACACGATCTGTGTGCGGCTATGGCGTCAACCCATTGGCGCCTTCTTACGATACCGTGGGCTATTATGGCTGGTCGGTGGACGATGCAGTGTTTGCTTATGAGTCGCTCAGCCCTTTCAGTGCGGGTGCAGCAGACGGCACTGCTCGCGTACTTTTTTTGGAAGATGACCTCATTAAAGATGCGGCCCCAGAGATGGCTTCAGCGGTCGCCGCACAGCTCAGTCACATTGCAGAGCTTGGTTATATGGTCGAACGAACGGCCTCGCCGTTTCCGTTATCAAATATGCGGTCCCTCCATTGGAACACGATGATATTTGAAGCCGGCCGAGCACTGGTCAATCTGGCCGAATATCCTGACGAGTTGATCGGTGAGCGTCTGCGGGCGATGATCATCGAAGGCCAAGCAATCTCAGAAGAAAAATATATCGCTGAGCGCGCGGAGTTAAATGCACTGCGCAAAACCTTTTTTGCTGCTTTTGCGCCAAACGATGTGTTTCTTTGGCCAGCTGCTCCGGGACCAGCGCCTGAAGGCCTCGAGTCTACCGGTGAGCCTAAGTATATTGCGCCTTGGACCGCACTTGGCGGCCCAATGGTTACGATGCCGATTGGTAAGACGTTAGAAGGCATGCCATTGGGCAGCATCCTGTGTGGTTTGCCCGGTAAGGACCTTGCTACTGGTTCGCTAGCGCGCGCATTTTGCGCATAAATTCGTTGCAGCGGACTAATTCTAAAACTGGAGATCTTGTCACTATCTGATCGTTTCATCTTAAGACATAGAAAAATGACAGAGGTGTTCTCGTAAAAGTCAACGATGCTGCTTTGTCCTTTTCGGCCGGCAGCAACGGCTGAAGAATAAGGATGTCTAGGTAATCATTGATCTTTCTTCACACTGGAAGAATAGTTATGGAATCAGATATTTTAGATTGGTCTGCTACAAGAATAGCGTATGAAATTGCTGATGGACATGTAAGTGCTGTTGAGGTGACGAATACCTTTCTAAAGAGGATTGAGGCGCTTAATCCGGTTGTAAATGCTGTTTGTACGCTTAACGAGAATGCACTTGCTGAAGCTGAGGCTGTTGATAAGCACCACGCATCAAGAAAGTCTGCTCGTCATTTGGAGGGAGTACCTTTCCTCGTAAAAGATAATCTTCAAACAAAGGGAATTAGGACAACTTTTGGGTCTCTTTTACTGGAAAACTACATACCCGATGAAGATACTGTCTCAGTGGAACGCCTTAAGGCTGCTGGCGGCATTCTACTTGGCAAAACCAATACGCCGGAATTCGCACACGATATCAATACAACCAATAAAATATTTGGCACGACCAGAAATCCATGGGATGTAAACATAACTGCGGGAGGATCCAGTGGTGGATCTGGCGCGGCTATTGCGGCTGCAATGGCACCTCTGGCATTGGGTACGGACCTCGGTGGTTCAATCAGAATCCCTTGTTCTTTTAATAATATTACGGGTCTGAGGCCTACGCCTGGGAGAATACCATTCTATCCAACGGATTATGGATGGGATACTCTTGTTGAGCATGTCCAGGGACCAATGGTTAGATCTGTTTCTGATATAGGTTTAGCAATGCACGTGCTATCGGGACCAGATGACCGTGACCCATCAAGCCTTCCTGATGATGGCATTGATTTTTGCAGAGCTGCCTCAGGTAAGGAGTGTCTGGAAGGTCGCCGTATTGCTTATGTTGGTAATCTTGGTGGCGTTTTTCCTTTGGATATAGAGGTGGCTAACCTAGTCAAAGCGGCGGCATATAGATTCAAGGATCTTGGCTGTGTGGTCGAAGAAACTTATTTTGATGCTTCAGATATCCAACACATCATTAGAGGGACGCGAGGTTTTGGAATGGTGGCCCGTTATGCAGAGCGCTTCGATAATTGGAAAGAACTGATGACACCACAGCTAATTAGCCAAATAAGCGCTGCACTGGAGCTTTCTCTTCGTGATGTCGTTCGATCGGAGAGATTGCGCACTTTATATTGGCATAAAATAAGAAAATTTATGGGAAATTTTGATTACCTTATTGCGCCTGTCGTCGGAGCACCACCATTTAGATTAGACGAGGCGCTGCCGACGCATATTGGTGGCAAGGTAATTGAACGGTTTCAGGATGTTTTTCTATCGGCTTACGCGTTTAGTGTTACTGGACTTCCAGCGATCTCTGTTCCTTGTGGTTTAACACGTGATGGTAGGCCTGTGGGTATGCAAATTATTGCTAAAAGGCACGCAGACGATAAAGCTCTTGAGGCTGCGAGTGGCTACGAGATGTTAGCTCCTGAACTGTTCTGCCGCCCAGAGGTTAATATAAGTGTCATTAAACCTGTTAGTGAACATCTGAATACTCCCGGTGTAACAATGCGAGAATAGGTGTTGTAAGATTAAAGTGGTTCGTTACGGATGAATGGATTGAGGTGAATTTCTGCAAACTTCGAGTTGTTCGAAATCTCTGCATAGCGCGTTCTCGTCGCCGGAACGGCAGGTGAGAATTCTCCTTTATGAACTTATTGATGCCCCGCGCGGTTATTCAACCAGCGTCCAGTATTTTGCTTAGTGGCATTGCCCAATTCCGACATGTCGGACATAACTATTAGAACGTCCTCTGGCAAAGTGGCAAAATATAACTCGGTCTCTTTGCCAAAGCTCTTTTCGTATCTCAGGCGTCTTAATTCCTAATATCTCATTCTTCGTCTCCCCCATCCGCGATCATGCTTTTTTTAAGAAGCCGCAGTTCCAATGTCTGCTCGGCAACGACCTCTTTTAAATCACGCGTTTCACGACGCAGGGCCGTCACTTCACCGGT
>Ga0180120_10001943_pt1 | contig 10516 bp, 12 predicted proteins | sample CPBDNA_3_FD_129677 | JGI IMG/M metagenome (GOLD analysis project Ga0180120, IMG submission 129677) | Freshwater to marine salinity gradient microbial communities from Chesapeake Bay, USA - CPBay_Spr_31_0.2_DNA (version 2) (version 2) | ecosystem: Environmental > Aquatic > Marine > Coastal ... | reverse complement strand
TAAACCAAAACACAGTGCATCAAGAATAGTAGATTTACCAGAACCATTTTCGCCAATAATAAGGGTGGTGTTGTTTCTGTCTAACTGTATCTCGGTAAAGTTATTGCCAGTTGACAGGAAGTTTTTCCACCTAACATAATTAAAATGAATCAAATAAAAGCCTCCAAAGTACCCCTATGGGCATTAACATTTTTTGTATTATATTCTGTCATATCACTATCAATTTTTGGCATACTCTCTAATCTCTTTTTTCCATCCTTTGTAGATTTATTCCACACCAAATCATTGTCTTTTGGATAATTTAAATTCCATTCTACATTCGATTTTTTTAGAAGTTTCCTAGCTTTCTTATTAAGAGGAAGTATATAACGAAATTGTTTTCCATGTACTTTAAGTATATTTTTATAGTCAAGAAAATCTTGAGTTAACCAATATATTCTTTCACCTTTTTTACCCACAAAAAAATCTGGTTCTCTTTCAAGTTTGAATTGCACATTTTCTTCACACAATTTTCTAGCAGATCTTGGATGTATTTTTTCACCTTTATCACTAATGTAAATCTGTGTCCAAATAAATCCACCATATAAAAAGTTTGCAGCCTGATACACATAGCCAGGCTTTCCCATTATACCATCTGCCCATGTATAAAGAAACTGTCTTTCTGGGGTATTTACTTTCATCCACTTCACCACAGCAGAAATCATTTGTGATTCAGAGTTTTTTGGCATTTCTTCTTTCATACACATCTTGCCAATTTCATAATAATTCTTCGTATCTAACCCATCAAATAATTTTGCAATTGTTGCTTTTGGTTGTGTTCCCCATCCCAATGTTAAAACACCAACAAGTTCATTTTCAAGATAACAACCAAGAAAATGTTTTGTAAGTTTGGGCATAATTTTTGAATAATGCAAAGACTGTATAAAGTCAGTTGCATATGACCTAGAAACTTCTTTAATTTGAAATTCGTATTTCATTAATATTTCATTATATTTTTAAATCCCAAAGTATATCATTATTTAATCAAGAAATCTTTGTGTTGTATTATCCCATTTTTCAAGAACCTGCAATCTATCCTCAGCCTCAGCAATTATACTAATTTGTTCATCAACTGCTTGTACAACATTAGAATGTTCTCCAATACCAGCTGGGTTATCAATGTATACTTGTACGTTTGCTTTGGCAACCGCAATTTCACCTTCATATTTCTTTTTAAGTGATTCTAAAATATATCCCATAATTATCTCCTTTACATTTCCAAGTCTTGAGCTTCTGTATAAAGAGCTCTCATTGTATTTTTGAGTCTATCTTTACTTAGATTAACATCTAGTTGGTCAATATATTTTTCCAACAATGTCATTGTATCTTCTGTATTTTCTACAATATCATCTGATACATTCTCAGCATCTAACTCTGAGAAGTCTTCTATAATTTTGACTTCGTATGCGTCTGCTAAAAGAAGTCTGTCAACAAATTTATCAAAACTATATAAATCTTTTTTATTTACAACAACCAATTTTACATATTGATCTTTGTATTGTGTTATATCGTGTTTAGTGTAATCCTCTTGTGTATCATCATAGAATATCTTTTTAAATAATGTGTACGGATTAACTATGCGTTCTAGTTCTCTTGTACTTGTGTCAAAAATATGAAATCCTTTGGGGTCTTGAAAATCATTCCAATAAATTTCATAGGGTGTGCCTAGGTAATAGATTTGACCATCATCAGACTTGTGGTGAAAGTGACCACTAAACACAGTATCGAATCTTCTAAATAATTTTCTATCCCAACCACCTTCTGCAAACTGACCACGATGCATTTCAAAACCATTGATTTCTAAATGACCAAATAAAATATTTGCCTTTGCAGTATCTAAAACATTTACAGACTCATCATAGTTGTTAGCATTAATCCAAGGCATGAATACTATATCTGTTCCATCAAAGTTTACAACCTCTGGGCCAGTGTATATTTTAAATCTATCTTTACCAACCAATTCTTCCATAGAATTAACTTCGTTGGTATTTTTGTAATAGGTGTCGTGATTGCCGATAATGATGTGTAAGTCAATACCAAATTCTTTAAACTTGTTTATAAATCTTTTACGAAAATCATTTGCAATTCTAAAACTTATAAACTTACGTCTATCAACAACATCGCCCATATGAACACAAGTTGTTATTCCTCTTTCCTTTAGAGTTGGAAAGAATACATTTTCGTAAAACTTATAAAAATATTCATTAAAATTAAGATTGTCATTACGAGCACCAAAATGGGTGTCGGTTATAATAGCAAGTTTCAAATTAATTGTATCCTTTGCCTGCTACATCTTCATCTTCATCTTCTTCCATAAAATTTTCAAGACCTTTAGTCTTATTTACTATTTTCTTTTTTGGTTTATATACATCTTCGTCTGGCAACATTACATTTGGATCAAAGCCCTGTACACTATAATGAGTAGTGTCACCTTCGTTAACTGTCCAAGATTGATAACTAACACTTTCAATCATTTTATTTCTAACGTGAGTTTGTTTTTTTTCTTTTGCAATCCTACGCAGAAAAGCGTAGTATATAATTTGAGTAAAATACGCAAAGGGATTCTTTGATTTTTCTGGATCAAAATTGCCACAATACTGTAAACAATTTTCAATACCGTCAGAAATCATTTCATCTCTATAGGTGTAGTTTATAAAATTTGGTCTATATGATAAGTGAGTTGCAATCTTTAAAAAACATTCGCCAATATAGTTATTTACTTGTGGTCTAACTCTATCTTCTTCAGGTAAATCTTTTTGTTCTTCTTCTGCTAACTTACACTCAGCTTTCCACTCAGTCATGGCTTGAAGGAAAACTTTGTTTTCTACATAGTGTTCTCCCTTTGCCTTTTTAACTTTTGCCATCTCAACTCCTTTTTTCAAGTTAGACGTATACTATACTATATTGCCGTGTGAAAGTCAAGTAACTAATAAAAAATAAAAGAGACTTGACAGAAGGCTGTTCGCGGTGGTAGTATAGCTGTGTTGGTTGGATATGAATATATTAATGATATCTAGATTTATCATTACTAGTTGCTTCATTTAAAACTTCTTCATATTCCTCATCAAACATCTCTTCATCCGTTGGATTATCATCTACTACAATAGAATCATCAACAATTTCTTCAGAAAATTTACTCTGTTTGTCGACAATATTTCTATAATAAGCAGACAATCCTATTGAGGCTGCTGTAATAACAATTACATGACTCTCTTTAATTTCAAAGTGTTTGTCTTCTGTAAAGGGAGAAATCCAAGAAGTAAGTTGTAGAGATTCTATATGTCTACCAGAATCATCATCATGTACCACCTCCATTTTTAATGGAGTTCTGATTATATACTTTTCATTAACATGTTCCACAGCTTCACAAATAATATTGTCACCATTTGTTAACTTAACGACTTTATAATTTGTTTCCATTTTTAACCTTCTTTCTTATTGTATTTAATTATATTTATGTGTCTACAATTTTACCTTACTAATTTGGTAATCAAATTGTTGTTCATTATATAAAGCTATTCTTTCTGAAAAATGATTTAATGTAAAATTACGAGTATTCTTATGAGATACATCATCTGCAATATCAAATATTAAAACGGAAAACTTAGTGTCGGTCTTACGCAATCCACGGCCAAGGCTTTGGAGCACTCTAATCCTACTTTTACTTGGGGAACTGAACACGATGTTATTAATATTCCTAATATTAATGCCAGTACTAAATGTGCCGTAACTTGCAAGTATAATTGACTTCTTTTCATTCTCTACAACTCCTCTTATTTCTTCTCTTTCTGATGTGTCTGTTCCACCATACACAAAAAATGTTTTTCTATCTGTAATTGTTTCTTGAACTTGGTCATATAATGGTTTACCATGTTTTTCAACTAATTGAAATAAACAAAGCGTATTACCATCTAAGTGTTGCAAAAGATTAACTATGAAGTCATTTCGTTTCTCATTCGTTGCAAGATACTCCAGTTCTTCTGCATATGTCATTTTCTCACGAATGTTTTTATGTTTTAAAACAATACACTTAACAGTCAAATCTGCAAGTGTTTTCTTGTCTATAAGCTCCTTAGTGGTCACTATAGTTTCAGCAGTACCAAATAGACCTTCTAGTACTAAGCGATGCGTCAGCGTTCCATCTAGGGTGCCTGTGAGTCCAAAACGGTACTTACATTGGTGTAACTTAGTCATAATCCCTGTCAGAGATTTAGATTTAAACATATGTGCTTCATCACCAATGACACACCCAAAATCTTCAAAATATTTCTTTGGCATCTTATACAAAGATTGCCATGTTGATATTACAACATCTTTAGTTACTTTGCGGTCATGACCTTGATATATCTTTTGACAGTATGTACCAGAGCTCCAACCATAATCTTCAAAGTCAGTATACATTTGTTCTACTAATGAAGTGGTGGGAACTAATATTAGAGTTCTTAACCCCATCATTTTGTAATAACGAACTAGTGCATATATTATTAATGACTTACCAGAAGCAGTAGGAGACAACAACAAAGCACGATGTCTGCTGACAGCATGTTGTACGGCATCAATCTGGTAATCACGAACTCTAAGGGATTTTCCTTTTGACTTTGGTTTAAGAGATTTAACGAATCCTGAGACAACTTCTCGTCCAACAGTTTTTTCATTTTCTACTCCATTTTCTAGTATATATTGAATTCCGTTTCTTGAACAATAATTTTTAATGTAGGACAACAACCCAACATAGATTTGCCCTGTAGCTGGAGAGAACAAACGTATCTTACCATCCCACATACGATTACGATACATTGGCATAAACTTAAAGCCAGGCACTTCAAACGTAAAGAACTCTGTTAATTCTTGTTTTGTTGAGGGGTCTAGGTCTTCGAGTACCAAATAGACTTCGTTTTTCTTGGAAATTTTCATACGAATGGCTTACCCAGTATCCACCCCACAAGAGATTTTTTAACTCCTTTTGTTATGGGTCTTACTCTATGCCATACATCAGAATGAAATATTATACAATTTGCTTTTGGATTTTTCTTAATTTCAATATATCTTGGATTTGCGTCTGGGTTATAGATTTCTAAATCAAACTCTCCACCTTTATAATCATTATTTAAAAATATTGAAAAAGATAATTTTCTTATTAACCCATTGGAATATGGAGTGGGGTTGGTATCTTTATGCCAACCATACTCTTGGCCAACATCGTACTCTGAATATTGTATTGGTTCTATATCGTTTAGGTGTATATGAGAATCTAACTTTGCGAATTGATTTGTTACTTCATTAAAAACACTTCTACATATCTGCTGGTCTTTAATCCAAGATACCTTAGAGTTTCTAGTAATCAAATTACTATCACTATTTTTTGTTAACGTACTAGCAGAAAGATTTTGATTTGCATTAAACTTTAAAATGGTTTTTATCAATTCCTCTGGAAAATATACTTGAATATATTTTACCATCTACATCATTCCTGCTTCAAACTTTTTCCATTCTATTGCATTTTTAATATCCCACCCACGATTGTCAATTGATTTGATTACACCGTCAATGTATTTTATGACTGTTTCTAAATAACCAATTTTATTCATCAGTTCAATAACTTCTTCGTCAGAAGTAATATACATTGTAAGGTCAGTTTTAAGAACTTTAAAGTCGAATGGTTTAGATGCATAAACTTTTGCGTCAGCCTTGCCACCATAGTATTCCCACTTTTGACGATACATACGTTGATAGTCTCCATTGTGTTTCTGCAACAACAATTGAAACTTTGACCTGTGGTCAAGGTATTTTGATTTTATTTTTTGATTAGTAAGGGATTCAGATGCTAAATCTTCTTGATTAGTAATAACAAGATCATTTCTAGCTTCTTCTTTTAACTGGTCTAAATTCATTATATTATATTTCTCTCAAATTATGAGTAGAGTTGATGTACTCTCTAAGTGTATCTTGACTTTCTAGAAAGTCTTACAATAATTTGCTAAAGCATTATCTTTTCTACTCAGTTTTATTTATAAAGTTTTTATTTCGTATATTTTATATGCAAACTCAGCAGTTGCAATTAAGTTGTCAACATCAGTTGCAGCTTGTGTATAGTCTAATGCACCTAATGATATTGGGAAAATATCTTCAAAATTAATCTCTACAATAGGATTATTTTTATTAGACAATATCATAAGGTTTGCATCAGAATACATTGACTTGTCTGGTGTTGCATTTCCCACATCACCAATATCTGAACTAGTTGATCTTTGACTAGCAGGTGTAGTTGATGTTACATCTCTGTGTGTTGAAAATTGACCTCTGTTTTTAGGAAAACCAATCCCTGTTATCCAATTGTGTATAGACAAGTAATTTTCTAGATATTCATCTACAATAAAAGATATTGAAAGATTTTCATATTCAAGTTTATCTCCCATTGTAGGTATATTTTTAAATGGTGTATTTACAATTGCTGGTGTACCAGAAATGCCCGGCACATTAGCAGTAACCGTAAAGAATTCAACTTTAGGAAGTTGAAGTATACCAAACTTAAATTGAGTTGGACTTGCGTAGTCTAACTTAGTTGGTTGTCTATCTATTGGGGATTGTGAGGTGGCCATAGTTATTACCGATTCATAATATACATGGTTACTTCAAATCCAAATCTAACGTCTTGATAAGTTGGTTTTGTCCATTGCATAACTTTCTCCTTATTACTTACTACTATTTATAACGAAAAAAAGGGGAAACAAAAGTTTCCCCTCTTGTACTACATTTATAATGTTACCAATTATTAGGGTTTGATCCTGTTATTCAGAATGATAGGATCAGACTTGTTCCATATCACATCAGTCAAATTAGAATAACGTGTGATGATCTGTGCTGCAACTCCGCCTGCAAACAAACCAGACCAACCGAGAATTACAAATCCCCAATGTAAGGGTGCGCTAAATAGTTCTTCCATAAACCAAAAAGCATGTCCCCATTCGTTTAGACCAACATTTGGCAAAATCATTAACGGGCCAGCAATTGCGAAAACTAATGGAAATGATGTACCCCTGCTATATTGTGGTAAACGAGTTATAGCATAAAGATAACTAGCGATTCCACAAACAATGTACATCGGGAAAGAACCATAAAATACTACAACATGACTAGGTGTAAAGCTAGTATCTCGTATGATTACCTGATGCCATGAAGCATCCTGTTCAGTAAAGAAACTTCCGCCCCAATACACACCGAATAGGTATACGCCTAACCACATCATCCAATAGAAATAACGCTTAATTTCTAATTTTGGGTCTAGGTTATCCAATTGTTCTTTGGTGTCTCTTGTTTTCCAAATCCAACCCCATGCAATTAACGCAAAGGTGGGCATTACTGTCATATGAACTCGCCATAAACCCATCCAGACTTTCTCAAATTCTGGCTCCATCGAATCCATGCCATGTGAATAAGCAAAAGTCCTTTGATACCAAATCCAAAAAACTGCAACTGCTAACATAAGTGCCATACCTGCTTTATAGTATCTTGAATCATACCATTCAGCTGTATTCCACTTTTCTTTAGTTACAGTACTTGATGTTTCTGTATAAGTAGTTGCCATATTTTCCTCCTTGAGACTTATTTATAAGAAAAAAAAGGGGGAACTTTGTTCCCCCTTTCGTACCATAATTGCTATGGTTTATGCACTTCGAAGTGCCGCAAAACCAGCTGCAACAACTGACCTTGGCGCAGTACCCAAACGATACTTGCTATAGGTTAGTCCATCAAATGAACTCACTTTCTTGTTGAGGAAAATAGGGTATCCCTCAGTGCGTAGTTTGCTCATGACTGCACGAACATTCTTTACACCATATCGGTGTGTAATCTGTTTAGCAGTAAGTTCTGCACCATTTACGAGTGCGTTAAGAACCTTTTCAGTTTTAGTAATAGTAGTCATTATATAATTTCTCCTTAAAAATAACTATAACAATCGAGATTTCCCGATTGAAGTAATACTATAACACACCGTATGGTATAATGTCAATACCCTTTTTAAATAAAAGCCAAAAAAAAGGGAATTCCGAAGAATTCCCTCTTTAGTAGGTTGGTTGACCCAACTCTTATGTTTATTACATAAGGTTTGATACTTTAACCCTACGATACCAAGCATTGGTGTTTGCATCAAGAGAACCATCAGTATTAACTGTGTCTCCAGCAGCAACTGCACCAGCAGCAGCGAATGGGTTAGCAGCAAGACCATAACGAGTCTTGAAACCAATCTTAGGTTGGAAAGAACTTTCACCAACCGCACGAACCATTTGTAATGGCACATATGGGCAGTAGAAGAATCCAGCGTCATAAGGTGAAGTACCCTTGTAACCAACAACATAGTACTGCGAAGCAGCTACGTTAGCAGCATATGGATCAACATATACTTTATAACGTCCGTTCATAACACCAGCAAATGTGGTAGTTGTGTCGTCTACGTTTAAGTTGTTAGCAAGAGCAGGAGTGTAATCAAGTACACCTGCCATCTGAAGTGCAGAAGCAACATCAGCTGAACAGATAACCATGTTACCCTTACCCCTACGAGTCTGTTGACCAATCGCATTGGCATCACGTTCTATTGCGAACATAAGACCTTTGAATTTTTCAACTGACCAACGACCATTAGAATCTGTATCTAAATCGAAGATACCAGCAGTAGTTGTGTTAACTTGAGCACCCTTAACAGCAGTTATGTACAACGAGCGAACAACTTCGCGGTTGATTTCTGCGAGGATTTCAGAACTTAGAATGTTAGAAAGTTCTGTTTCTGCGTCAAGACCATGAATTGCTTTCAAGTCTTGTGCAAGTTCCATTGTGTACTCAGCTTTTAATGCACGACTAACAGCAGTAACAGTTGATTTCTCGATTGAGAATGCCATTTGGTTAAATGCATTATCAGCACTATCTCCTAATGCTTCTGCCTGAGCAGTAGTCATACCAGTTGGAGTTGTGTAAGTACCAGCTGGGCTGTCATTAAGAATGGAAGGGTTAGTTCCAGCAATATCAGCAGTTAGTTCACCAGCACTATTTTGACCTGATGAAGCATTAGCAGGTGTAGAATCAATATCAACAAGTGCTTCAGCACCATCTTGCGATGTGAATGAAGAACGCATTGCAAAGATAAGACCAGTAGGCCCTGTCATTGGTTGCACACCACATACGTCATATGCAATCAAGTTAGGCATTGCACGGCGTACTAGTGATATTAAAATCGGATCCCATGTATCGAATTGTCCACCACCTGTACTATTAACTGGTGCTGTTTCTCCGAGGAAACCTCTGTCTTCTTTTAAAGCTTTTTCTTGGTTCTCTAAGATGAGAGTAGTAACTGCCCGTTTATAGGGATCGGCGATCTCAGGAAGATCGGGATGCTCTAGGACTGGCTGCCACTTTTCTTGTAGATGTTCTGTCTGAAACATTTGTTTCTCCTTTAATTAATATACATCTTGTTTAATATAATTTATGCACTTGCCTTTTGATTACGACTGATTGCCGACAAATAAGCACTCATCGCTTCTGTCGTATCAATGTCCTTAGCGGCAGTACCATCTTCATCATTAAATGTTGGTTCAACGACTGTATTCTTAGGGAAATAACTTTCCTTCAAAGTGTTCAGTTTTTCTCGGAATGATTCCTCAGTTCCAAACTCAACATCTTCTACAAGTCCTTTGAACTTTTCAATTTCTGTGTCGGCTAAATCTTCGGAAACCTCAGATATAACCTGTTCACGAACTAGTTTAGATGTTTGGTTAGACAATTCAACTGATTTTTCAATTGATTCGTTTAACTTGTCTTCTAGTTCGGAAATTCTTTCAGATTGTGCTTCAAGAACGTCATATTTTTCATTCGGCACGTCAATGTAGTGATCTTCAAACAACTGTTTCAGTCCAGAGATAAAGTCTTCTGCAATTTCGCCCTTCAAACCGCGTTCTATTGCCAACTCATTCTCTTTAGTCCATTCTTCTACAACGTAGTTGAGATATGTATCAACTTTTTCAGTAAGTCCTTCTTTGAAAGATTCTATTTCAGTTTCTTTCTCAGAACTAACTTCTTCATGAATACGTTCAATTTCTGAGCGTACCTTTGATTTAACTGCAGCTTCAAATATTGTAGCTGCCTTAACCTTGAAGTCTTCAGAAAGACTGTCATCAGCATTCATCAAAGCCTGTACGTCTTCTTTGACGTTAATGTCTTTGATTCGTGCTTCAACTGCTTCTGCTTTTTCTAATTCTTCTTCAGTAGGTTCTGCTTTTTCTGCTTGCATTGCAGCCATGATGTTTTCGTATTGAGACTTTAAATCACCAGCCTTCATACCTTCCATCTTGTTTACCATTGCTTGCAACATTTCTTTCTTAGTCTTAGGCATTTCCATTTCTGAAATAACCTCTTCACCTTCTGGTTCGTGACTAGCTGCTAGTTTTTCTGGTTTGTCTGCCTTGCCTGCACCTTTTTGTTGTGCATCGCT
>Ga0180120_10001941_pt1 | contig 10524 bp, 22 predicted proteins | sample CPBDNA_3_FD_129677 | JGI IMG/M metagenome (GOLD analysis project Ga0180120, IMG submission 129677) | Freshwater to marine salinity gradient microbial communities from Chesapeake Bay, USA - CPBay_Spr_31_0.2_DNA (version 2) (version 2) | ecosystem: Environmental > Aquatic > Marine > Coastal ... | reverse complement strand
GTAGAGTACTGGATCTTTAGGGTCATCATTGAACTGCAGCATCTCGGATTCAGTAAGCTTTACGCTTTCCAGACGGACGTTTTGCTCACAGCTCGGGCAGCTTTCGGGATGCTTCTCATAGAGATCCCCGCTTGCATTGCGAATCATTGTCTTCTTACTCATCGATGATATCATCATGTCCGGGGTGCATCCGCCAGCGGCGGCCTGCTAAGTTCGTCTGCTCAACATCGCTGTTGTACTTTCGGCGAGACACCTCGATCACAGACACCGTGTTTGGATTGCGCCGTGTGACGCGACCAATGATGTGTTCGACACCCCAAGGGTAGTTACCGTCTTCATCGTGGTGAGAAGCATTAGGATTGAACTTCACCAGCTGCCCGATCTCGAAACCCTTGATCCGATCGACCCGAGCTTTCTCACGAGCGACGCGTTCTTCCCTATAGACCTGCTGGCGCCACTCGCTGACTTTCGTCTTTTGCTTGCGAGGCAGAGAATCGAGAGAATCAAAGACCCTGTTCAAAGGGCCGGTGACCTTGACATTGCACATCGACTGCACTTCTTCCAGGTGCTGAAGGATCGTGGCGAAAGCGTCATTCACCTCGTCAGGAAATCCCTGGGTAGTGTAGTAAAGCGGATGCCACCGATCGTAGTTTTCTTCAGACATCTTTATCTCCTCTTCGCCCTTATTCTATCACGTCAGTTTTAGAGTTACACACGTTTTCGATGGCGTTCCCAGCGCTTCACAATGAAGTTCTGCTGCTTGGTGAGATCATCGTACTTCCACTTCGGCACGATCAGATATCCATCGATTCCCAGCTCCTCTTTGCGAGCTCGGGCAGAGTCGTAGTCGTCGAAGTCGTCAACGACATCCAGCGGACCTGACGGGATAGATACCAGCAGCCACTCACCTTTGAATGATGAGGCGTAATCGCTGATGTGATCTTTGCAGTGGACGGGATTTAGCTTAGACACCGAACTGGTCCTTCATTAGATCGTCCAACGTCTTATCTAGTCGTTCGCGGAGCGTCTGCATCTGTGCGTGTATTACGACTAATGATGCAGTTGAACCGGGAGCATCAAGCTCTCTCGCTAGATCTTCGCACTTCTGCGTCCACTTAGAAGAATCACCTAGTAGACCGCTAGCTTCCTGAAAAGCGTGCATGGTCTTGTCCATAAGAGTTGCGAACTTCTGGCCTTTCACGGCACCTCCGTGTTTTGCATCAGATAGATTATAACTTATGCGTATGAGATTTACACAAATACCAAAGAGGCTAGATTACCGCAGGACGAAGCATGTGACTCCGCCATCGCCGGGTTCGCCATCCAACCACGATCTACTTCCAGGATAAGCTTGCACAGCGTTCTCCAAGATCATTACGGTATCTACTTCAGAATACTCGGTTTGGTTATCAAATAAAATAGGAGAGTTCGGATCGAGTTCTCCCAGCTTCTGGATCAATTCACTGACTGTCAAGTTCGTCAGCCTCCCTTAGTAGTGATGAGCAAATAGGACAATGGTATGTGCTGCCTCCGAAATTGTTTGGAAGCCTCTGAGCAAAAGTACACCTCTTCACTTTCCCGTTATTCTGCGGGCCTTTCGATGTGCACTTATAAATCTTTTCGTTCTGGCGCTTTTTGCTCATGACTTTTTGCTCTTTCTTTTTCTTCTAGTCGGCGCTTCTTTAGGGCTTTTAACAGGCGTGCTCTCTGTAATGGCGTCAGCCGCTTTCTCCGCCTCTGATTTCGGCGCCTTTGAGCTGTTCTTTCTTTGAACTTTTTTAGTGCTGCGTGCATTACTAGAAACGGTAGGGGGACTAGGATTAGAAGTAACAACATCTTTGTCGGGGGGACTGGGAAGGTGCTTAGCCACTTCTTCACGCGTCCCCACTGATAACCCAGCTTCTCTGAGCGCTTTTTTAGCTTGTTCATAAGTTGTAATCCTCCGCTTTCCGAACCAGATTCGTAAAGGAGTCCTCAACTTTGATTGGGTCATAAATACCCAGTCTTTCTCAAAAGTCATTGACTGTTCAAAGCTCCTGTTGAGTACAAATCTGAGAGCATATCAGCGATTCCGGATTGAAACTGCGGTGAACGTGCAACTTTCTCGATCTTGTCAAGGCTGACTTCGTCGCTCTGGGCCTTTAAGAAATCTGATGCTAGAGATCTCATGGCGCTTAAGAGAACATTACGTGCAGTTGCGTGATTCATCTTGAATCCTCTTTCTGTCATGATCTCAGAGATAGCACGGTAATCAAGACCTTCTGCAACCGTTGCGTAACCCTGCGACATCTTATGTCCTTTTGGCATAGCCATAACTATGTATCTCCCTTCAAGAGATGTTTATTATTTCCACCGAGATTTTTCGGTGTTAGTGATTGCAGAAATGACGGCATTAGTGTCAACAAATCTGCAGATATCTAAAGCCTCGGACAAGGCTCCAGAAAGCGTCCACGAACATTGCGTTTGTCGAATGATACCGACAAGCATTGCTGTTTCAACCATTTCCGGTCCACAAACTAAATGGACGCTTGATTCGCGCTTCATGAGACTGACGAGTTTGTCAAGAACCCCTGATATTTGATTTTCTAGTAAGCCCACAGGCGCCAGAGTATCAATGGGAAAGTGAGTCAGTTCCATTCGATGCTTCTTGAGGTTCGGAACAACCTCTGGATTAACAAAACCACCTGCAATAGTCACAATCTTACGGAAGCCTTCATCGTGCAAAAACTGGATGCTATCTTCAGACAGCGGACCGCTAACACTAAGATTTTTCGTAATCACGCGATATCTTTGAGGTGGGTTTTTCATGACTTCTCTAACAAGTAAGAATGATCTTTGGGATCAACCTTGTATTCTTGATCGTCGTCTGGATCTGAGATGCCAAAGCGCAACCTGATTACTGCTTGCTCCCGAGGGGAAAGCTTGCAAGTTGCTTTCATAAGAACCTTGCGCATCTCATCTCGAGCGATTACATCATCTGGCTTCTCTGCCCAGACATCTTCAATCATGCTTCCGATTGTACCTGCACCGTCTTCACCCCTATACTTGGGTGTATCAAGAGAAAGCGTAAATGCAGGAGCATTTGTTGCCGCCTCTAAAGCGCTTGGGGTAACACCAAGAATCTCTATGAGCTCTTCGTCAGTAGGCTGGCAGCCGAACTCCTCGGCAAACTCCTGCCGCGCAGCATAGATCTTAGCAGACAAACCCTGAGCGTGTGAAGGAATGCGAATGCTTCCTCTGTGCATCTGGATGTGACGCCCTACTGCCTGCCGAATCCACCAGTGAGCGTAAGTTGAGAAGCGGAAACCCTTAGTTGGATCGAAGCGCTCAACTGCTCGCATCAAGCCGATATTAGCTTCCTGGATCAGATCTTCAAGATCTGTACCCTTACGATGCATCTTCTTTGCGACCGAGACCGCAAGGCGTAGATTTCTTTGAATAAGCTCATTCCGAGCTCGAGCATCGCCCTTGAGCGCTCGAGTTGAAAGTGCAACTTCCTGTTCGCGGTTGAGAAGACCTTTCTTCCCAATCTCTTTTAGATAGCGTCCGAGCCCGGATGAGCTTCTAGCTTTTGCGTTTGCCACGCTAGCTCCTTACTGGATTTCTATGCTTGCTCGAACTCGAGCGCATTTTCATTGTTATGAGATTCTGTTGCCACGCGCATGTGACCGAACTTTCTACGTAGTTCAATCTCTCGCTGTATGTAGCAGATTTCCATCTCAATATCTTTGGTTTCGTGCCTGTTCTTACGCATCTTAGCTACGTTTGATTCAAGCCTACGAGCTGAACTTCTCAGCTCAGATTCCGTCATGCCCTTAAGGGCTTCGTCACTCATCTTTTTCATTGGATCTCCTTTCATTTTTCAGATCTACCGCCAAAGTGAGTCTTTAATATACTGATCTTCTCTTCAGCGTCAGCAAGCGCAGATGTATGTTTCTCGACTTCGTCCAGAAGATTACTGTGCTCCCCGATACCTACAGAGTTGTTCAGATAGATTTCAATTGTAGCCAGTGCTTCTTGCTTCTGCGCCTCAAAACGAGCGAGTGCAGCGCGATAAAGCGGCTTTCGATTTAGATTCATGGCGTTATCTCCAACTTGCTTATTATAAACAGCCCTGATGTGGTTTACACAAAATCAGTTCTTTTTAGTGTTCTTGGACTTTTTCTTTGCCTTCTTTTCGGCGGGAGGCGTTCGCTGTGCGTCGCGAACTTGCGTCTTCCACTCGTTCTTCGGGCAATACGAGTATCCGTTTCTGAGGTAGTGGCTTACTTGTTGCTCTTCAGCACGCACGATCGTGTCACTTTTACGCATGGTTTTCATACTGTCTCCATTACTTGATTATCTTACCCTTAGATTCAAGATTGTTTACCTCTAAATCTTTCAAAAAGATTGGCTTATCTTCTTTTAGAGTAAACGATTTCTTGACCTTGAAGTGGGGAATCTGTATTTTCTTTTTATATGCACAGAGATACTTTGACGGGTCATCATATTTCGGCTTCTTGCCGTTCCTGACGATTGCCATCTCAATATGCAGGTGTGGTCCTGTCGATCTACCCGTAGACCCAACTCTTCCTAAGATAGTTTTGTGATTTACGTAGGCACCCCGCTTCACAAAAAGCTTGCTTAAGTGCATGTATCTAATCAGTTTTAGCTTGCCTCGGTGATAAGACTTGACAGAGACCATTAATCCTCCGCCTCGGGCATCCTCGCCTGCAAAGACAACTGTACCAGCCGTGATTGAAGTTATCGGAGTTCCTTTTTTAGCAACGATATCAATACCGATATGTAGAGATTTGCTGGATTCGCCGGGATACATCCGCCAGCCAAAATGAGAGCTTACGGTTCCTGCCTCTAAAGGAACAGGTGCTGCACATAACGCTGACAAAAGAATGATCGAGGTATTCATAACGCTAATATTATATCACGAGTACAGAACTCTTACACAGATGTAAAAGCATCCATCAGGGAAATATCTATTCCGAGCCTTTTGGTGGTCTCATAAATGTCTTTGAATCGCTCAGTAAAATCGCTTGGCCAGATATCTGCCTCGCTAAGGCCGTCAACATCCCAGCTAAGTTCATCGATATCTTCCATCAAGTTTTTGACTCGAGGATTCCAGAAGTCTGAATCTGCTCTGTCTTGTTCTTGGATCTTGTCTCGGAACTTAGTTAACTGTCTTTGTGCAGCCTCTTTCAAAGATCTAGTACCCTTAAACCTAATATGTCTTCTTGGAGTGGGTGGAAACATTATGCATTCAGCATCTTCTCAATCTTGGCAATATTGACTGCAAGTTCGTTAGCAGTTGGTGCATCACCCTTGTTGAGAGCCTGTTGCCTTTGAGAATTGAGACCGCTGAGTTGTGCCTCTAGTTCTTCTTTATCCGACGCGCTGAGCTCTCCTTTGCCTGCAGGTGTGGCGATGCCTGTGCCGCTGATCATAGCGTCATTGTTGTCGATGTGCACGTCGTGTCCTGGGACGCTGCCTGCGACTTCTCGAATGATTCTTCGAAGCTCGCCTAGAGTGATCTTCATGAACTTCCTTCTTTCTAGCAGCCCTAAACTTGAAATTGCCAATATCCGCCACTGTCGGACTTGTTTAAAGATTTTGCATTATCAAAACCCGCGTCCTTAAGTGCAGAAACAACCTTGCCTTTTCTAGCAGAGTGTTTAGAGCGATTCATCTGTGGGCTTTTTGAAAACTTAATTCCGACCACGTCGTCGTCGACCTTCACGTTTCTTGGGTGAGCAAGGCGCGCCTTTTTCAGTATGCCCGGGATATCAGCTGCTACAGCTTCATCGATCCTTTGGATTTCTTCTTTAATAATCTGTCTTAGCTCTTTAGCTGTGATCTTCATGCGCAGCATCCGCAATCTGTGCAACTGCAGCCTTTGCAGCAGCAGCAACAATATTCGTTAAATAAGTTAGCTAATCTACGTAGTATTTTTCTCATCCGTCCATCTCCGTTTTAACGCGCTGTTGAAGCAGGTACGCGTAACCTTCAAATGTGTTTGCTGACTGTGCGAGGAAGTCGTTAAGGCCGAGGCTAAGCTCGTCTGCTTCCTCAAGCTCTTCGAACATCTTTTCCACGAACGTCAAGTATGACTTGACAAGCGCTAAGGCACTCACAGCGATCTTAAGCGGTGCAGCGTTGGTAGGTACTGGATAGTCCATAAGGACCTCCAGAGCTTTGTACGTGATCACCCTTGGGCAACCCATCACCTCGTTGTTTGTGGCTCCAACTGCCTTCTCAATGGCGCGATCTATCTGCTCTGTCATCTCATTATAGATTTCGCCATAAAGATTAACATGATCTCCAGCAAAGCTCGATCCTTTAGCAAGAACGTGTGCTGAATGAAACCACAGTTGAAGCGCGCGCAGTGATCCCACGTAGTTTACTAGGTAGCTTTCGAGGTACTCTTTTTGCATATCAGTCATCCGCCTATAAATATCACTTATCGTTAGATAAGTTAACTCTTTTCTGGTATCTTCGGCTCAAGCCAGTCTGGGTATACACCAAGCCTCCTCGCAGTTTGAATCACGTCGGTTATTCGCTGCTTAAGGTCAGTAGGTAAGCTCATGCTCGGCTCATGGAAAGTGTGTATGAGCAAGTCACAATCTAGATCAACGATATCATCAAGTAAATTTCTTAGCCTAAGGCACATTAGACCAGGATCTTTCTTAATCTGGTCGTCAACGGCATCCATTAATCCTGTAAGAAAAAGCAGAGATGGATGTTCTGGGTAATCTTTGGAGCTTGTCATCGTTTATAAATATGCTAGTCGTCGAGAGAGATTCCTAAGCGCTTAGCTGTCTCATAGATCTGCATGTAATCTTCAAATACGCTAGGAGGCCATGTTGCTTCACCATCACCCTTGCTGATAGCTCGCAGATCTCTTTGAAACTTTCTAATATCTTGCTTAAGGTTTTTTACGCGCTGGTTCTGGTAGGCAGGGTCAGACTTCTCAAGGTCTCGGACCTTTCGTAGTAATCGATACATCTCGTACCGAGCTGACTTTGCCATTGACATCATGCCGATTCTCACTCACAGATAAAAGCACCTTCGATCTGTAAATAACTATTCGGTACAATTTCTGGAAGCCCTAATCCTGGAATGATCCATTTTTCTCTGACGCCTAATTCCTTGCGACACTTGAGGGGCGTCCAATTGTTTAGGTATTTGGCCATCTCTTCGTTATGTTCACGTAGTGCTTTGACCTCAGAGGCAAGAGTTTCAACACGATGGTTGATCCTCTCTGAAACATCAGCAGCTCCTGTGTCAGGATCAAAAACGCCTCCCAAGTAAAGTGCGCCCATCATCATGGCAGCAAAGAAAGCGCAGGTAATGCCTGCCACAAGAGCAGTCCACCCGAACGCTGACTTCCAGTTGTTAGCTGTTTTGGTCATTGCTTATTCTCCTGGTGGGGATGGCAGGGGTCGAACCTACGACATCCTGGGTGTAAACCAGACGCTCTACCACTGAGCTACATCCCCGTATTAATGGAGTACAGGGTGGGATTCGAACCCACGAACAACGGATTTGCAGTCTGCACCGTTAGACCACTCCGGCACCTGTACTTATGGAGGAAGTGGAGGGATTCGAACCCTCGGTGGCTCTCGCCACTTTGGTTTTCAAGACCAACGCCTTCGACCGCTCGGCCACACTTCCCTATCATTTCTTCTCTCTGAACCTGTGATCGATCCATGATTTGCCGCAGTACATAGCGCCGAGCCAGACGGAGAACAGAAAGCCGTCCGTCCAGCTCAGAGCATTCCAGATATCCAATACGTTCAAGTGTTAAGCTTCCACTTGAGTTACTTCTTCGTCCTCGCGGCGATACTCATAGAGATCGAGGAAATTATCCTTGGGTCGCGGGAACGTGGCGCCGCTGCGCAAGTTCTCGAAGTAGACGGTGTTAGGCAGAACCTCAACAACCTTGACCATACGACCTGGTCGGTCAGTTGCTTCCCAGATTGTGCCTTCTCTCAGATTATCCATTGTTTCTCCTTTTTCTGGACAAGATTTTTTGGAGCGGGCAGACGGGCTCGAACCGACGACATTCAAGTTGGAAACCTGACACTCTACCAACTGAGTTATGCCCGCACATTATTCATGACTCTTAAACTGGATGTAGCCGTATTGACACGCTACTGCGCACAAAGCGTTGAAAGCACCCCACTCTGTATTTCCGATGCTAGCGTTGAATACGGTCAAAGCCACGTTAATGGCAATACCTGCTATCCATACAATCTTCATGTTATTCTTTATCATTATTTCCTCTGCCTAATCATACACTGCGGCAAGACCTTCGTTCAAAAGCCACTGGTTAATATTTTCGTCCTTGATGAAAACCTCACCGAGCCAGCGTCCGTACTTGCCCTTCTTGTCTCTTGATGTCTTGATCGTGACTGTCTTTCCCAGGATCCTCTCGCGGAGTCGATCCCTTGATATTAGACCTTGATCACGAGACTCACCTCTAACTTCTGGCGTGTTAATCCCTAAGAGACGTATCTTCTGTTTCCTCAGAATGATTCCGAATCCTAAATCGAAGTCAACAGTGATTGTATCACCATCATAGACTTTCTTTACTTCTGCGCTGTATTCGTACATCTATGCTCCTACTTTGTGACTGCTCTGAAGACTTCATCTTCTAGAACAAGATTCAGCTCTTTTGACTTGTCAATTCGCTCCCAGGAAAAGTCTACGTCAGGTCGACCAAAGTGCCCGTAAGCTGCGGTCTTACCATAAGTGGGTGCCTTAAGATTGAGGTGGCTAATGATATCCTTGGGCGTCAACGAGAAGACCTCCTTGACTGCTGCCTCGATCAGTGACTCATCGACTGTATTCGTTCCAAAGCAACTTGTGAGAACGCTTACGGGCTCAGCAACTCCGATAGCGTACGCAAGCTGAACCTCACACTCAGTAGCCAGCCCAGCTGACACAACATTCTTAGCAATGTATCGTGCCATGTATGCTGCTGAACGATCAACCTTGCTTGGATCCTTGCCGCTGAAGGCTCCTCCGCCGTGTCGACCCATGCCACCATACGTATCGACGATGATCTTGCGACCGGTGACGCCTGCATCACCCATTGGCCCACCTGTAACGAAGCGACCCGTAGGATTGATGTGATACACAGTCTCATCTGATAGGAGCTCTGGCGGTAAGACAGGAAGGATCACATTGTTAAGAATATCATCATAGATCTGCTGGTGATCAATGCCCGGGTTGTGCTGTGTGGAAACAACTACAGCATCAATATGAGATGGTGCACCGTCGATGTATCGAACTGACACTTGGCTTTTGCCGTCTGGGCGAAGGTAGTTAAGCGTTCCGTCTTTGCGCACTTTGGCTAACTGACGTGTTAGGCGGTGAGCGTAAGCAATCGGTGCAGGCATAAGCTCGGGAGTATCAGTGCAGGCGTAACCAAACATGAGGCCTTGATCTCCGGCGCCTTGCTCGTCATAGAGGCCTTCACCTTCAGATACACCCTGGTCAATATCTGCGGATTGATCTTCGATTGCAACAAGAACTCCGCACGTATCACCGTCAAATCCAAAATCTGAACTCGTGAAACCGATATCTCTGATTGTCTTTCTAACGACCTTCGGGATATCCACCGTTGATTTTGTCTTCACCTCGCCTGCTACGATACAGACGCCGGTTTTAAACAGAGTCTCAACAGCAACTCTAGAATCTGGATCCTGTGCAAGCATGGCATCTAAAATAGCATCTGACACTTGATCAGACATCTTATCAGGATGACCCTCGGTAACTGACTCTGACGTAAAGACGTGCTCTCTCTTATTCAATACTCACCTCCAAAAAGTTAGCACCTCTACGGGTGCTTGTGGAGCCGCTTATCCGATTTGAACGGATGACCTGCTGATTACAAATCAGCTGCTCTACCAACTGAGCTAAAACGGCAAAGTGGCCTCTGGCTGCTACCTGTTTTTAGAGCTGGGTAGGTAGCGCACCAGCTTAATGATATCGTTTCGCCCTCCGCCAAGGGCAGGAAGAAGGGTAGGTTGGCGGCCCATCCTGCTCCCCCGGGAACACAAAGTTTACCAGAGACCGTGTATATGTATTACCCAAAATATGTGGCGACCCCGGCAGGATTCGAACCTGCGACCCACGGCTTAGAAGGCCGTTGCTCTATCCGACTGAGCTACGGAGTCATTCTGTGTCTTCTTCATCTCCCTCTTCGAGGTTCTGATACTTCCACTTTCCAGCCTCATTTCCGTCAGTTGTCCAGTCCGGACGATCAGTTCGAGAGTAGAGCTCAAGATAAGGTCCTAAGCTTCTATCCTCCACGAACTCAAAGAACTCGTCAGGCTTCCGAGAATGCTCGCGTCGAGGTGCAAAAATATAATCCTTAGAACCGCATAGTCCTTTGCCGTTGACCACGTTCTCAGGATCATCAGTACCACTGTACCGGGTATTCTTGCCCATACCCTTGTCGTATCTCACCCCAAAGATGCACATCTCCGTGTAACGCATACCATAGGGAGTTGGACTACCTACATT
>Ga0180120_10001940_pt1 | contig 10526 bp, 11 predicted proteins | sample CPBDNA_3_FD_129677 | JGI IMG/M metagenome (GOLD analysis project Ga0180120, IMG submission 129677) | Freshwater to marine salinity gradient microbial communities from Chesapeake Bay, USA - CPBay_Spr_31_0.2_DNA (version 2) (version 2) | ecosystem: Environmental > Aquatic > Marine > Coastal ... | reverse complement strand
TGCTCCTGCCGTATCATTATGCATTGTATGACCTATCAAAAGTTTTTCTTTACCTGATAAATTTGCAATATATCCCATTGTAAAAATTTCTCCTGCTTGATGAATACTTGCACCATCTGAAAATATAATGCCTTCGGAGTTTGATGTGCCAGTTCCATCTCCAGCACCATTTAGACTAGATCTCATAGAATAATTTGAACCTGTATCTGCGTTTAATCTATATCTATCTAATACATATCCTGATGAATCTGTTGGAGCATGAGTTAAAAACATATAATATCTCTTGTCAGGTAAACTTGAAACATCTATATTATTTCCTGTACTTCCCAAAGTAGTTCTTGCCAGTTCAACCCATCCACCAACACTACCACTTGGCAAACCTAAAGCTGGTCTTTCTGCTGTAGTTCCTTTAAGTCGATTACCTGCAAGATATTCTATTGTCATTTTAACTCAACCTCATTCCCGCAACCGCATTTTATAAGTATTGTTTCAGTTTCACTTCTATTGGTCATTGTACTGCCACATGAGTCACAAGTGCCTTTCTTTAGGTGTATGTAGTTCCAGCATGGCTCACAGTAGTGATATTGAAACCTGATATATTGGTCATATTCGTGAGCTCCTAGTGTTGCTGTTTGGCATTTGTCACAGGTATATTTTTCCCCTGCGTTTAAGTGGTCATAATATTCTTGGCTCATTCTAATTCCTTCCCCTTTTTTCCCAATACACTATTTTTAATTGTATTTATTCCTGTAAGAGCATTTTTGCCTAATGAGTCCTGATTGAATGTTTGTGCTATTTCCAACTCTTGTTGCCATTTTTGTTGAAGTGTGTTAATCTGATCAGTATTTACATTATCAATATCAAATGTACTATCCATTTCTCTTAATTCATTCTTTAAGGCTTCCCATGTTTTAATTTCCCTTACATAATCATTTGCAACTATTACCATATCTGCCATTCCAAATTCCATTCTTTTAATCTTGGATTGAAGTTTTCTAGCATTAATCTTACCCCTTTGTGTTTTTTGTTCCTGTTCATCATAATCTAATTTCAATAGCTCTAAATCTGCAACCATATCCTCATAGTCAAAACAAGCGTTTACCAAGTTTTGAAACATAACGTGCTGTTCTCTTACTGATTGCCAATACTTTGAAGCAATAGTAGGGAAATTAACATCGTCTAAAACAGAATACTTCATTTCTGTTTCAGTTCTAAATACCTGTCTTACTTTGAAAACTCTTTGAAGTTCTCCTGACATATTGTTAAGTATTTCCAAATCTTCATTTGAGAATATTTCCAATGACTTTATTTTATTCATACTTGAATCCGAATAATTGTTTGCTAACTCTTTTGTCATTAAGATCCTGCTCCCCCACTACCTCTCCTTCCATCAGTAAATGAAGCACCTGTAGTAAATGTTCCTTTTCTATACTCGTAAACATCTGTACTGTAAAGAGCAGATCCACTTGCACCATGATATTGCTGACCACCAATAGTCATCATACTATCAGTTGAAGCTGGAATACAACCTGATTCTACTCTACCTGATGGTGCAGATCCCCTTGCTGTCCATGCTGTACCGTTCCAAGATTCTGATGTTTTAATGAATGGATTTGCATAAGTTCCAAACACCCTAAATCCTGATGTTGAACTTGTACCAGAAGCAGGTGCATAAGTTCTACTCGTTGATGTAGCAGTAGAACTTGTCCATGAAGAACCATTCCATGTTTGAGCAGATGTACTTTTAGTCATTAATGCACTTGTTAATGTACCTGATATTGATCCACCTGAACCTGTAATTCCTTGTGCAATAGAAGTCCATGAACCTGTCCATTTGTAGTAATTATTTACATCTCCTGTACCATTTTTATGACCACCTGTAACTATCATACTATCTGCTGTACCACAACCACCATTCTCTTTATTATTTACAGTTTGTGGGTGTACCGTATCACTTGCCCATGCTGTACCATTATAAGACTCATTTCTATTTGAGTTTGGATATGGTGCAGGAGTAGAATTATAACCGTTTACATATCTTGCACTTGTGCTACCTGTACCTGCTGATGCACCTTTTTGTCTAGCACCTGTAAGACTTCCACCTGCTGTCCATGATACACCGTTCCAAGATTGTGAATCTGAAAAATTGGCATAAGTAGATGTTGACACACCACCAAACATTAATCCATCTGAAATACCAAATTCATTAATCCAAGTGGCAGGTGTTGGTGGATATTCTAATACTTTTCCTGTTGAATTAAGGAAATAAATTGTACTATCATCTGGGTTTGTATCTCCACCACTTAATGTGTTGGCAACAGCACTAAAATCCCAAGTTGTCGCATTTGCTGTTGCTGTGGACAAATCCCAAGCTGTTGAAAGTGTCCATTCTTGAACCGTATCATTACTGTTGTATAATACCCAAATTTTAGTTCCTGTATAATTCATAACCATTCCCTCTGGGTTTTGTGAAGATAATGATTTGTTCACACTATCATAACTCAATGTTGACAAATCCCAAGCTGTTGACAAAGTATAAGATGTTAATTGATCAGGGTTTTGGTCAACAACATAAGCTCTAGTACCATCAGGTTTAAAGTGAATACCTGTTGGAACATAACCTGTTCCACCTGTTACATATTTCCAAACACCGTTATCTGTTGCTGTTGAAATATTATAAGCAGTTGATAAATCTAATTGATGACATTTTTGAGTTGTATAATCAACAACATAAATTTTAGTTCCATCATTGTTAATTGATACACCTGATAAACTACCGTATGAAAATGATTTATTTCTAGTGTGACTTGCAGTTGATATATCCCATGCAGTTGTCAATGTATATTCCCCTAAACTTAAAGCACCTGTTCCATCTACTGTGTATAAATGCAATCCATCTTGTGAAAATACCATATCATCAGGTGTTCCTTGAGTTGTAAATTCTCTTGGTGTTGTTGTAGGTGGAAAGTTAATTGTTGTACCTGATTCACTTCTCCAATATCTATTACCTGTATTTTTTTCGACTAGGATAGAATTGTCTTGGACATCAGTTGGTTTGTTAGTTAATGATGTTACACCGTTATATAATTTCAAATTATCAACTGCGAATGTTGTTACACCGTTATAACTAGAAGTTGCACCGTTGTAGTTTTGTATTCTCCAATACCTTAATCCTGTAACACCTGAAACTGTTTTTTCTAATGTTTCTGCTACTGTTCCACCCCATGTATCTGAATATCTTATACAGGTAAAATCATCTCCATCTCTAATCATTCTCATATAATATGTTGTATTACTTGCAAATGTACCAGCACTACCCCAAGTGTTGCCACTTTCCATATCCCCTGAATTTTTTGCATTGATTCCAAAGTAACCACCACTTCCGTTACTTTCAAAAGTGAATGAAAATCCACCTGCACCTTGGTTACCTCCTGTTCCACTTGTAATTTGGAAAAAGTTTGTTGCACTTGTTCCTGTTGGATTTGTATTACTTATAATATCAAATTGGAAATCAACTATAAATTTAGTTGTACTAAGATCACTTCCTAAATCATAAATCCAATTAGTGTTGGTATTTATACGACTCATTGTGCCTTCAATTCTTTTATCAGTTGAATCCCATGCAACTAATGTTCCATTTTGTGCTGTTTTAGTATCTGTTTCAAATGTTTCATTTATGTCAGGTGTGTTTACTACATCAGTTGACAAATTAACAATTCGTTTTGAATCTTTGTATTCTATGGTCATTGTGGTTTCGTTGCTCCCTGTGCCATAAATCCTTCTGAACCTAACTCGTCTAGTCCTATTCTTGATAATGCATCTTGATAGGAATCCTTGAACTCCTCTGCCATATCATCTAGAAAATTATACATATCTCTTATTGTTACCTTTGAACTACTATTAATTTTTTCTTGAATTAGTACCAAGTAGGATCTTGTTCTTGTTTCTGCAAGTTGTGGGTGTATTCCCAACTGTTCCCAATATTCTACAACTGCCTTTGACACTCTGCCACCTGCTGACAAGTCCTGTATAGCCAATCTGAATGATGATCTTACCATGTTTGCAATTTCCTGTTTCTCAAAGTCTTTCTCATCCCAATCATCAGGTATGTTGTTATTTTTCTTTATGCTGTCATACATATCTTGGAACATACCAATTTCTTTTAATGCACTATTCATTGATATTGTAATCATTTCAATCTGTGACTCATATTCCTGTACCACTAACCTTGAATGAGCATCTGTTTGTTTTCTTAGTCTTTCTATTGTAAGTTTTTTCTTTTCAATACTGTAGTATGCTTCCTGAAGTGCCTTGTATTTTTTGTCTATCTGTGCAAGACATTGTTTCATTCTGCTTAATGGAGAATCGCTAATCATCTGCATTGTTTGTAAACTGTAACTGCTTTGTGATGTGGAATGTCCAATGAGTGAACTTCCTCTCTTGTACTCTGGAAGTCTTTCTGTAATTTTTGCGATTTGTTTTTCATCTAAGGTAGCCAAGTCAGTTACCTTGCTGAATAATTCTATGTTAGTCAAAATCTTGATGCTCCTGCTAAATGATTTCTAGCTACTGTCAAATCTCCGAAATCAGTAGCGTTGCCTGTAGTTGCTATTGTGATATATTCCATAACGTTTGAATTAGAACCACTATAACCACCACCAATAACACCTCTAGTATCAGAATTTACTCCAGCAGGTGCGTGTCTACCAACTATCAAATCTCCGAAATCAGTAGCGTTGCCTGTAGTTGCTATTGTGATATATTGTATTACATCAGTATTACCTTGACCTGAATTTGGATCTCCACCAGCAAATACTCCTCTAATTCCATTTGATACTCCAGCAGGATATCGTAAAGTCGTTAACAAGTCACCAAAGTCAGTTGCATTACCTGTTGTGGATATTGTGATATAATCCATGACATTTTTATTATCTCCACCAGCAAATACTCCACGAGTATCAGATGAAACACCTGCTAAATCTTGTCTAGCTACTGTCAAATCTCCAAAGTCAATAGCATTTCCTTCTGTTGCGATTGTAATATAATCAATAACGTTTGTCAATGCTCCACCAAAACCACCAAATACTCCTCTAGTTCCAGATGATACTCCAGCTAAAGCGTGTCTAGCTACTGTCAAGTTTCCGAAATCTGTTGCGTTACTTGGTGTTGCGAATGTGATATAGTCCATAGTATCTTCGTTTGCACTTCCGTTCCATCCACCACCAAATACACCTCTTGTTATTGACGATACTGCATCAATATAAAGTCTAGATACTGTCAAATCTCCAAAGTCAGTAGCGTTTGACGGTGTGGCTATTGTGATATAATCCATAGTGTTTCCACTTGTATTACCACCACCAAATACACCTCGACCACCTGCATAGGGTACAGTTCCAAGCTCAAACCATTTCTCAGTTACATAATCAGAATCCATTCTGGAGTAAATTTTTCTTGAATCTGTAATTTCTGCTCTGCTTCCTAGTTGGACATTTGGTGCGAATGTTATTGCATCTGCTGGTGTTATGTCAGAACCTAATACTGTAAGGTTTGATCCTGTATCGAATCCATTTCCTGAATCTGTTACAGTTGTTTGTGTGATTTGTGCTGATGTGTTTGACCATTTGGAAACACCTCTTACTCTTAAAGGAGCTGTACCTGTACCTGTTGCATTTGTATAAATTGTATCATAAACACTTAATTTTTCCTCTCCTGAAATATTTACCATATTCATTACTGTTAAAGTTTGAACATCTCCTGTTCCTGCTGTCAATACATTTATGTTTGAAGTTCCACCTTGTCTTGTAGTATCTCCACCACCATTTACATCACATCTTTCAGCATAATTAGATCCTGTATCTCCATTAAATCTCATTAAAGAGTTGCCTGTATGTCCATTCTGTGAGAACAATATATCTATTAATTTAGATGTTGAAACAGTTCCAGTATCAAATGATTGATCATCTGCTGTTACTGTATTTGAATAAATTTTTCCCCATGCCATTAGTTACTACCCCACACTTTGATGAAAGAACCTGTATCGAAATTTCCAGAAGAAACATTATCAACATCTATTTCAGTTATCTGTGAAGATGTATTAGTCCACTTTGCAACAATTTCTCTCCTTGTAGGTGCGTTTCCTGCTCCTGTTGTTGCAACATCTGAACTATTAACTATTGCTAATTTCTCATTTGATGAATTATTAATTATAAACATATTAACAAAACTGTTTGTATCATCTGTTGATGTTCTAAATGCTGATTTATTTAGTTGTGGTGTACCATCAGGTGCACCATTATCAGAAAATCTATAAGCATATTCGTTTCCTGTTGTATTATTAAATGAAACCTCTGGAACTATTGAACCACTTTTTTTAACATAAAATTGAACCCATAGGTATTTCTTAGCAGTAATTGTTCCACTTGATAATACATCTCCAGCACTTGATAATTCTACACTAGCCAATTCTTCCCAGAAGTTATCTGTGTGTGTATCTGCTGGATCCCAACCAAGTACGATTACCTGTGATGCAGAGTTCATGGCAGTTCCGTTAAAATCTGAAAATTTTATACTACTGATAGGATTACTTGTGTTTACCCATTTAAAAACCCCTTCCAGTCTATGTGAGGATTGACCACTTCCTAGACCATTTCTATTGTAAGCTGTATGATAAATACCTAATTTTTCTTTATCTGATTTGTTTTCAATATGCATAACAGTAAACCATTCTTTACCTGATACTGTACTACCATTGGTATCAAAAAATACGTTTGTTTCAGTTGTAGGTGTTGCATCTGATCCACCATTTTCAGAATAACGTCTAGGGTATTGAGATGCTGTTGTATCTCCATTCAACTGTAAACCTAGACCTGAGTTACCACTTCCTTGAATATGGTGTCCTAAAACCATAAGGTATCTTTTATCTGCTAAACCTGTTATTTCCCCAACTGATGCAGTAACTCTACCTAGTTCTTTCCATCCACCTGAAAGAGCAGGTGTACCATCAAAATCTGCTTGTGTTGCCTGAATCCTTCTACCTGAGTGATATGTAATTGTCATTCAATCATTCCACCTATGCAATTTGGACTTCCTCTGTTTGTCCATTCTTTCTCATTTTCATAAATAGACCTTCGTTGTTTGAATCGATGGTCTTCATATACATTATACCTGTTCCTGTACTTGGATTTGCTGGTGCTGTTGTTGCTGTCCATTCTTGTGTAACATGAGCTCCACCACCTGCTGAATCCCATTCCATAGTTTGAACTGCACCGGCTACGCTTGTAACTTTTAATGCATCTCCAACTGATCCGATTGCAGCTGGTAATTTTACCGTATAACTTGTTCCAACTGTTGCAGGTGCTTCTACTGCTACATATTGACCACCACTTGCATCTTGTAATCTTAAATTTCCTTCTGCTAAAATATCTAATTGTGTTGCTGTTGGAGTAGTTAATGCTGGACTTGTTCCAAATACTAAAGCACCTGTTCCTGTTTCATCTGAAATTTTCCCTGCTAACTCTGCTGATGTTGATGCGGCAAAGTCACTTATCTTATTTGTTGTTAATGCTGTTGCTGAGTTAAAAGCCTGAACATCAGAACCTATTTCTACACCTAATGCTGTTCTAGCTGCACTTGCAGTTGATGATCCTGTACCCCCATGTGCTACTGCTACATCATTTGCTTCCCAAGTTCCTGTTGTGATTGTTCCTATTGATGTAATTTGTGTTTGACTTGCATCTACGTTTATTGTATTTCCAGTCTTTGTAATTCCTGTTCCACCAACAAGTTGTGCTAGTCCTGAGAATTGTGAGAAAGTTAATGCTGTAGTTCCTACTGTAATTGGATCATCAGTTGTTAGTACAAATCCTGTACTTCCATTTGCTGTTCCCTCTGTGATAAATGTATATAAACCTGAAGTTACTTCTGCACTTGCATCTGCATCAGTTGATCTTGCCCATGCTCCACTTGCGGAAACATATATACCGTTTTGACTTGCAGTTGATTGATTTTTAACTAAAACTCTATCTGTTGTGGTTGTTACACCGTCAATAGATTGTTCCCCACTTAATGTAATATTTGCAGTTGTGGCTACTCTACAGGCATCCTTTGCATCTAGTCCTGCTTGTGCGGCATCTACTTGACCTTTTGTTGCGGCATCGTCAGCGGCTACACCGTTTGCCAAGCCTGTAATTTTTTGACTTCCTAATGCTACAGCGGCATTTGGAGCTGCCATTTGGTCTAATCTGTTTGCTTGAACACCTGTATCAAAATCTGAAATTGTTGTATGTACTTGAGTTCCTGTATGGTTTGCTCTTGCCAAAGGATCTGTTGCTAATTTTCCATTTGCAATAGAACCTGCTAAATCTCCATCTAAAATTGCTCCCGTTAAATTTAATTTTGAATATGCAATAGCTGCACTTGATTTTATATCTGCGTTTTCAATATTAGTAATAGAGTTACCTGTACCGTCAGCATCTATGGTTGTATTTGTTAAAGTCTTTGTTCTTGCATCATTAACTGCGTGAAAATTTGCAATACTACACTTTCTAGGATTCTTTGCTCCTGTTGGTGCATCTACAACATATACTAAGTCATCTGTTGTTGGTGCTGTAATTTCTGTTAGTGCTGTTAGATCAGTCATTAATAATTACCCCCGCAGGTCATTATATGTTACTCCTCTGGTAATACGATTTTTATGGTGCTTTCCTTGTTACATTTTCTGCAAGTCAGTTTCTCACCATCTTGATATATGAAAACGAAATGTGGTGTTGCACACACAATGTCGTATCCCTTACTATTTGATCCTACTATTTCAGGACAGTTATGCCAAAATCCCGGAACACTTGAGTCAATTCCTTTAACCCATTTTTTACCAGCATCATCTGCTTCACTTTCAAAAAATCCAATATCTTCATTCCAAGTATATTCTCTGCCATCGCCATCATATTGTGTTGTCTTTTTAATTCTAGCAACATCTTCTTCTGCTTGTTTTTTAAGTACATCTTTTGAAGTATCTTTAGTAAATGAAGGCATGACTATGGGTTACTATCTCCTTGTATTCCTAGTGTGTAAGCATCTAATACTGCTGAAGCACTTGAACCTACAATATATTTTACCCAAATTCCTCTGTAATCTCCTGAATCTAGACTACCGATTGCAATTCCACCTGCATAATTTGCAGGGGTTGAAAATGTAATTCCTGAAGGTGCAGTTGTTTCATTTGCAAGTCTTGTTGTTGCAACGTTTTTGGCTTCTGCAACTAGAGCCATAGCAACGCTGGTATCACCAGAGTTGGTTTGTGTATCAATGTAAAATTTAGGAGAAATATATGTAAGTGAACCGTGTTCATTTTTGTAATAATAGTTGTGATATATAGTAATACCAGATGAGGCTTCTGCTGAAGTAATATCATCCATGTCGTTATTAAGAACATTAGTAACGATAATACCGCCTGATACTGTACTCATAGCACCGCCATAAGAGCCATTTGGATCTGTTGCTGAAGCGTTTGCACCAGAAATTCTAAGTTTAATATCAGAAGCTGCTATTGCCATGATAAGTCTAACTATTTATTAGTATTTAAATATTATCCTGCTTTGGCTTTGGTTTAGGTCTTTTTATTAGTCCTATTTCCATTCTTATCCAGTTAAATTCCCCACAAAACTTACCCGCATTTTCGCATAAATGAAAATATATGAAAGCCCTGTTAAACCATATCCGTGCCTCTTGGGATATATTTTGAGGAAATTTCAACATATATGATATGTATTTACACTATATTAAATCTTTGTATTATTTTATGACCTTCAACCATTTTTCTAATTGATTTTCTGACAGCGGAATCGTCTTTCCAATTCATAGCCTTGCATATATCGGCTACCGTGCAGTTGGGATTTTCTATTACAAACTGTCTTATTTTGTTTTGTAAGGGAGTTTCCTTGCCTCTTACATTAAAATCATTAATTACTCTTGGTTCATTCTTGATTGTTTCAACCAAACTAAACGTGACCTGTTATTTTGTCCTGTTCTGCGTTGAAAGTTAATGTTGCAGTTCCTAGCATTGTGTGTTCTGCTTCTGCTTTTCTGTCCATATATCCGTCTTTTCCTTCTATTAGTGCATCACAAAAAGTTCCCGCATTTATTGAATGTACTCCTATCTTTGTTGCAAGTCCTTTCTTGAAATCAAATCCTACTGCACCTGTTGGCGTATATCTTTTTTGGTGCAAGTGACCAGAAATAAATACATCCATGTAATGATTTCTACGCTGTTTTTCCATTTGTGGTTCTGGTTTACCACCGCCACTTCCATGAATTGCAGAAATTAACCATTGGTTTAATATCTTACCGTTATGTCTTACTTCCAATCCTATAACTGCCCTGCTTCCCAAAAATGTAAGTCCGTTAGGAGTACACATTGTATTTTCCAAATATGCTCTTGTTGCTTCCCTTATATTGTACTCGTGATTTCCGTGCAGTAAACCCCAAACTTTTTCATTCATTCCTTTTTTAACTTTCCACATTTTCTTTGG
>Ga0180120_10001937_pt1 | contig 10533 bp, 13 predicted proteins | sample CPBDNA_3_FD_129677 | JGI IMG/M metagenome (GOLD analysis project Ga0180120, IMG submission 129677) | Freshwater to marine salinity gradient microbial communities from Chesapeake Bay, USA - CPBay_Spr_31_0.2_DNA (version 2) (version 2) | ecosystem: Environmental > Aquatic > Marine > Coastal ... | reverse complement strand
GACATTAAGCTATTCTAACGTATAAATGTCTTGCGGAAGCGTTACTATCAAAATGAAATGTACCTACTCCTGCACCATCTCCAGTTGGGGGTGTGTTACTATTAGAATATTCCATTGTTGCAATAGTAAATGCTCCAGCACCATTTGTATCTTCAGCTTTCCAACCTGTTTGCTCACCAGTTTTTGTCCAAACTATATTTGCATACTTGTCTGGACTTCCTGCTTCATCTGAATGAACTCTAATACCTCCACCATGAGCACCTGTTTGAGCAAGAGCTTCAGTAGCATATTCACTATCTGGAACGCCTAAAGTAATATTTGCATCTTCTACTTTTAATTCAGCAGTTGAGACATACGTTGTAGAGCCAGTAAAGGTACAATTACCTGAAAACGTTTTAGCACCTGCAATGGTTTGATCACCAGATGTTCTTACAACTGTTGCATCAACAACAATCTCATCAGCATTTGCAGTAATACCATCTCCACCTATCACATTCAAAGTTCTAGTAGATTCTATTGTTCCACCACCAGTTAACCCAGTTCCTGCTGTTATTGTGACTCCACTATGGTCAATATGTTCGTTTCCTACAAATCCACTTAGTGAATCGTGAACAGGTGGAGTGTAAGTAAATTGACCATTGCTATTATTGTAAGCAACTGCTCCATCACCTGAAGCAGTACCTTCAGATGCTACACTTAGATCTGTAAGAGCTATCCCACCAGTATCGTCAGCCCATTCTACAGCATCTGCACTTGCGTTAACTTTTAATATCTTGTTTGCACCGTAACCATTAGCAGTATCTAATGCAGTATCCAATTGAGCAAGTGTAAGATTTTCATTTTTATAATTTGCGTCATCAGCTTCAGTAATGACCTTTCTCCATGTTCCCATAGCTTTACTCCTTTATTGTTTGGCTACGTACAATTCATCATTAATAAAAGCCAAATCTCCAACTGTAGGACTGCTTGGTGCTGATGAATATTCTTTTAAGTTTAAAATTCCGTCTACTTGGAGCATATTGGTACTCATCCACAATGGACTTCCTGTACCATCTCCGTCAAAAATTCTTTTTGCTGTACTTGTTAAACCTTCTCCAGTTGTATTGCCTAGTACTGTAAGGAGATCTGGAAAGGTTTCTCTTACTTTTTTATTGTATAAAGTTGACATTATAAACTCGTCATTGTTGTTGGTGGTACATTAATTTCATTGGTAGTAGGCTTGGTATACGCAGAATGAGTAACATAAGAAGGGTTGCTGTATCGTAAAAGTTTGGACGTTAAAGCATACTCATCTACTTTAAAGTCTAATCCACCTTTACTAATTGCGTCTATTGATTTCCATTCTTGAGATACGTTCTGCCAATACGAATCTCCAACACTGTTATTTGTCTTAGAGCGTTTTGATACATAAGCCATTAATAATCATGTCCTCTAATTGCATAAGAACTACCATCGTAATCTTTATTAGCTGATTTTTTACCTTCTCTTATAGCATCATCAAATTGCATTTTAAAATAACTTGCCAATTGCAATGCTTCTGGTTTTCTTTCGTATCCTTGTTGGATAACCTTATGAGCCAAAGCTTCGTGGAATTCATCTGGAATGTTTGGTTCCTCATTCATTCCTATACCACTTGAAGAAGTATTGTCAGATACAAAGTCCTCATCTTCTTTAGTACAAAACATTGTGATCTGTTTTGCTTCATCTACACTGGTATATGTTTCTTGATTGCTTGTATTTGCAATAGCAATTGCATCTCTTTCGATCCAATAAACTTTCATGTTAGATCCCTTGTATCAGGTCTACCTACAACACGATTAATGGCTTTGCCATCGTAATCAACGGATTGAACTTCTATGATCTTAGAGTCCAAGCCATAATACCTTTGTGCTGATACTGTATCAAATTGGAATGCACCTTTTAATATTCTAGTTTTTCTACAAAATTCTTTTAAGGCATTGTTAAGCCTAAGACGTATTTCACCTTCTCTCATCTCAGGATGGTGCATCTGTATCAGTTCGTGTAATTGTTTTTGTTTCATTGTAGGCCAGCGATCCTTTCTAGCTCTGCTCTATATAATTGATTCAAGCTATCTGTTTGTAGTTTAATTGCTTGAGCCATTTCTACATCTTCATTGGTATGCAATGTTGTACTGAGTACATCGTGTAAATATTTTACACAAGCTCCTAACACCACTGCGTATTCAGCAGTAGATGGAAACCCTGTAATGCTTGTATCTCCATGTCCGACAGTAGGATACGATATTGTTTTTATCTGTGCTCTTGAACTACTAGCAGGATCAGGCTTGACAAACACAGTTCCATTGTCAAAATAGTACACAGGGGTTCTTTCGCTTCTGTAATGAATAGAATCAGAATCATCAATTTGTGTTTTTAATCCCAACGATACTTCTTGTGCTTCAAATCCATTTCTCATTACACCAATTACTCTATGATTCTTAGAATTAAAACCAGTAGCATCTGTTTGTTCGTTATCTACAGTATGACGTATTGCTATGGTATCAGGAATGATCTGCAATACCTCACTTGCTGTTGCTGTTAAATATTCTGTTATATCAGTATCAACTGTTGGAGGATGGTAGACACTAACATCTCCAACCAACTGCTCAAATTTTTCTTTAAATGTTGCCATATGTTCCTAGGTATGGGGGAGCCGAAACTCCCCCATTAATTACCTTACTATGCAGTTATCTTGAAAAGTTTATGAGATTCGATCAACTGAACCCCAAGTCCTTCGTCAGACATGAACTGATCTTTAACGCCATCAAAAGCATTATCTGTTTTGATGTTAGCTTGATAGACCATTGGTCTATACTGAGCATGAAAAAGATTCTCATCGCTTACTACAACCATGTACTTGTTGTACGGCCCTCTTAAAGCTGGAGTTGGTATCAACTGCAACATTCCATGAGGTGTTTCAAGGACTCTATAATTGAATCCAAGAGCATCTCTTTTCATATCGCCTAGATTTACAGTCCAACCTGAGTTTTTACCGATCGTACCTGATGTTGAAGTGTCCATTTTAGACCAGTACCCTAGAGCACCAGCACCTACGAATGCACGCTTAACACCTGCTTCTGGTACGTAATGAAACACTTTTTCCATGTCATCGACAAAGTTTGCATATGCATAACTACTGTCACATGTAAAAATGTTTTGGTCGTCTCCACTAGAATAGCCGTATTCCTCAATAGCAGGAATAAGTCCAAATGTAGAACGAACTAGGTTGCCATCTACATCAGTACGTCCACTATCAGCAAATGAGTCAGCAGTGCCTGAAAGCCCAGTCCCACCCATTCTTCTACCAAAAAGAAAAGCTTTCTCTTTTTGCATCTTATGCTCTTGACCTTTCATCTTACGTAACCTTGCTAACTCACTAGATTCTCCTCGTAAAACCGCCGCCTCGAGAGTTCCAGTGACCTGCAATGGGGTCTTAAAGATCTGAGTAGAATTCCATACTGTGGATAGCTCATCGCTCCAAGCGTCTGGAGATGAAGAACCTTCACCACGTGCATTACCAATTACGATACATACATCGTTATCAGCAAGAGCTTGCGTTCCTGCTTTTAGATGCTTCAATGTAATTTCTCCATTAGTTGCTACCGCAGAGACAAGTGCAATACTCTTCTTAGTAGTTTTTCCACTATTCCAGATCTCAACTTCTAGACCGACCCATGAAGAATCAGCAGAGCTTAGGCCTACAATACCATCTACTGGTAATGAAGCTAAACCTGTGTCGTTATTAGGCAGAGTGCCTGGCGTTCCTTTGTTTATTGAAAACTCTTGTTTCACCCAAGGATTGCGATGCTCAAACATTTTAAAAATAGGGTCTGGCACATCACGAGTTTCTCGGTTTGAAATAAGAGTCGTAAACGGTGCTACGTCAGTCCATAGTTCTTTAGTGACCTGTGGATCAACGTAGAAATCTCGCCTATCTGTATATAATACAGAAGACGCACCGCCATTGTATAGCTGTTTTTCTGTTGCCATTTTGTGACTCCAATCATCTTGTTGTTAATTACCTACCTAGCAATGCATCGCTAAACAGTTGCTCATCGGTACGAGGTTGTTCAGCAGTACCAGACTGCACTACAGCCGTCTTTGGTACAGATAAACGCTCTGCTTGATTTTGCATTTGTTGTGTTCTTTGTTGCACTACAGGGTTAGGATTGCTTCTTAGTTCAAACAGTTTAGCAAGATTATCAAGAGTCAGATTATCAGGGTTACTAGCCCATTGAACAAAATCGTTTGCTTTATTTGCTTCCCAGCCGTAAGAATTCACTGCATGACTTTGAGCTTGTGTTCGCATCATAGTGTCACGTTGTGATTGCATTTCAACTTCGTAAGCTTCTTGCATTTGCTGTTCTCTGTGCTGATCCTTGTCTTTAAGAAAAGACATATAATCATCTCGATACTTATCTCTTGCTAAACGATGCCTAAACGATTCTGAATCAGGATCGCTATAAGCATCTATCTCGTTGTAACTAACGGGTCTTTCAGGTTCTGTAGGCTCCTTCAATGAAGGCTCTTGCAATCCTTGTTCAGGGTATGCCTGAGCTTGTCCGTTGGAGAGTCCAGTATTTTGTTCATTGGTGCGATAATAATCGACCTCTTGTCTAAGAACATTCAACTCACTCTTGGCTTTATCTGCCTGTGACTGCCAGTACTCAAAACGAGTTTGGTCATCTTTTGACGAGGTGACCTGCTCGTTAGTTTCCGCAATTGGTTCCTGTGCTACAGTATTCTGTGGCACTGCATCCTGTTGAATGACTGGTTGCTCTACAGCAAGTCCTGCATTCTCCACTGGAGGCTGGTCAGCATTGCGTACTTCCAATATTTGTTCTGTTTCCATTTTATTTCCTTTTTTGCGATTTGGTTATTACCAGCAACCGCTTCCTCAATTTTTAATAATCATAACGATCAAACACTTCACCTGTGTTAAGATCGTATTGAAGTGGATTTGTTTTGCTACTAAGATCGTCTGTTCCAAACATCATAGGGTCATTTGCAGGATTCCCCATTGTTTCTTGTACCTCTGTATAAGTAGGGCCACCTCTCCAATTAAATTTTCTATCTGGTCTATCCACTAAATATCCACTATTGGCAATTGCATCAAGAGGCTCACCTGTATTCATGCTAGAGGGGTTTGGAACGTTTGCTCTCCAATTTTCCATAGCTGAGGCGGTAAGTGGGCCCATTTTCCCATCTACGGATAAAGCATTTCCATCTTTATCTTTAAACCCTAGGTTGTTTAGCATCTGTTGCATCTCACCTACTCCCCTAGCATTTAATTTGGATGGGTCTCGCATCATTTTTTGCATTAACAGTTGTTGCCCTAGTATATCCATATCTTTGTTAGCTACGGCTTCAGATACGTTAGACGTATCTTTTTTAACAACTGGCCCTTCAACTCCTTCAGGCATAGCTGTCGTAGTTAGGTCTTGGTTTCCAATAGGTTCTGAATTGGCAGGGTTAATTGAACTAGCAGGAGGCGATTCCATTTGCATTGGAACTCTTCCATAATCTCCATGCCTTTGCGAAGGCATCATAGCTTGTTGCCTAGATATTTCATCTGGAGCATTTTGTTCATATTGACTTAATAGCCTAGCACCTGCGTCTGTTAAATTCCCAGAATCCCTTTGAGCAATAGCTTGCTGTAAAGGAGAAGAACCGAAGTATTGTCTACCTGCATTGCTATCCTTTCTATTAAATAACTTGCCAAAAAAATTCCTCATAGAATCCTTTGCCATTTGCCTACGCTCTGGGTTTGCTCTAGAAGATGCAATATCTGCTCTTCTCTGTAGTCCTTCCATTCTTTCTTGATAGCTCATTATTTAAAATTTCCCTTTACGATTGTATCCCCATATGGTAAATCCTTTAAAAAAGGATTATAAGCTTGGTTTATTATTGATTGATCTAATTTGAAACCATAAGGTGTTAGATTATTTTTTTCCATTATTCTTCCAATTTGTTTTACAGACATATTTGGATTAATAATTTTTTTATCAAAAGCTTCACGTAAAGCTTTTATAGAATAACCTATGTCGTCATCAGCTAAAAATTGTCTTCCAGAGATATCTTTGCCAAAGGCACGCAATCTAGTCTGGTCTACTATACCTTTTCTTATATTATCCCAGCTCATTTACTCATCCTCAATGCTTAATAGCTCTTCATTCATTTTTCGTTGTTTATTGTCGGCAATAGGCTCGATCTCTTCTTTTGCCATTTTTAATTCATCGCCCAGTCTAGTTGTGTATAACTTCTGTGCCATTTCAACCTTAGCTTCTGCTTTAGCGAGTTTCTTTTCAAACTCTTTGACCTCAACACGTTTGCGATCGTGCAATGACTCTCTTTGTGCTGTTTGTAGGTCTCCCTTTAATTTCTTTATCTCTTCTGTCTGTGCTTGTATCTGTCCTTGCATCTTTTCCATTTGACCAGCTCTTTGCAGGACTCCTTCCATATCAGCAACATCAGTTTGTTTCAATACTTCTATCTGGTCTATTAGGCCCTTTTCATATAACTGCATGTAGTACTCAAACCTTGCCCACCTGTTGGATGGTAACGTTGAACCAGACAAGACTATAACATCGTATTTGCCTATTGTAATGTCATTGACCTTGCCCATGTAGTTGCCAACATCATCGTAGATAGGGGAATTCATTACAATTTCTTTAGGCATATTGTTGGGTTGCATTAACCTCAAGACCTTTTCGTCTTTGTATACATACTGGATAAGGCCAACTACAACTTTGGCTAACTGATTAATAGACTCTTCAATATCGTCACGTTTGGATTTGATCCTTCTTTGACCATATTCATCCATTGCAACTGTGCCTTTAAAGGTCTGAGGTGACGCACCTGCATCTCCTTGCATCATAGCATAGATGCCTAATATTCTTTCTATGTCATTGCGAGCATCTGCTTCATTCTTGTATAATTCGTTAGGCAATGGAACAGGCCCAGCAACAATTGGCGTTCCAAGTTCAGGGTCAAACTCTATGACTGCAGTTCCTGCTTTACCCCAGTCTTCTTCCAATTGCTTTTTATTTATAGCTCCTCTAGGGATCAATAGCTTTGTATTGGTCGAGGTGGATGCATGTGCTATAATAAGAGACCTTATCTTATTTATATACTCTTGAAGACCTTTTACTAGCCTGACATCGCTCATAGGATATGGATTTCTATTCCATCCATTCATGATAGGAACAACAGGATACTCTTCAATAGGTAGCACCACTTGAAATAACTCTTTATCACCAATAGAAACAGATTGCTTGATCTGGCAGATCTCAATATCATTCTTCATTATCTTGCCGTCTTCTATTAAGTGCTCTTTTGTAATGATATCAATGGTCGTAGTAGAGTTTGGTATTGAGCCTACATGCTCTGGCCCTGCCATTGGAACCTGCTGTCCTGTATTTGGGTCTACCATTAAATGAAACTTGTCACCCATTTCCTCATGGATCTTTATGTAGTCAGCTACAGACTTTTTATCTGTCAGTATTTGCTCTCCCTGAGGATTTCTTAACAACACAACAGGAGAATTCTTGTATTCTTCGTATTCTTCTGGGTCGAGGACTTCCATTTTATCTATATAAGGATCGTACACTTTGCAGTAAGGCATGAATACTTTACTGTAACGCTCCATTAGTTCTAGTTCACGCTCGCCTGAAATACTAGTACCTGTAAGATTTCTTTTTAATGTTACTTGTTGAGACTCTCTGCCATGCCTTGAATCTGCAGGTATATTGATATAAGAGGTCTCTTGGCATCCTTCTATTAATTCAGCATAATCAGGGTATGCTTTTAACAACACATCTTCAGAAACTACTTTTGCTACAATGATATTGCTTGCATCTCTGCAAAATGGGTCTTTTGATGTTGGGTCAATAAATACCTCTAGTGGGTCTACAGACTTTATCTTTACTTCTCCAGTTCCAAAGTCTGCATCTGGGTCTACGTAGGACATCAGCACTCCCATGCCTTTTACATAGTAATCGTCAATGGCTGTTTTTAATTCAACGTTGCCATTAGAGATATCCCATACGTAGGCCATAATATCGCTAAACATTCTACCTACTCTATTGTCACTGGTCTCTCTACCAGTTGATTGGAACTTGGGTTTGTTTGAAGTGAGCATAGCTTTGGCCTGCTCTACTGCGGAATAAACAACGTTCACGACAATAGGTTGCTGTGAACGTTGTTTTAATGCTGTAGCTTCTTCTTCAGTCCATTGCTTACCATTCCTGAACTCATTATCCTCTACAGCTTGTTTCGCCCAGTTCTCCCTAGCGGAAGAATACTCACTTAATAAGTCGTGAGTTAATTGGACGTTTTCTGATTTGGTATGCATGTATAAGTACTAAGCCTGCCAGTGGCAAGCTATGGGACTTATACGTTAAAGTATTACTTTAAGTTCCATTATTAATACAAGGGGGGTGGTATCAGGGGTGGTACGAGGGGTGGTAATTATGCAATTTTCCAAGAAAGTGAGTTCTTTTTATAGCTCTCATTCTTTCTTGTTTCTGATTTTTCTGTATGGCTAGGTCTGTATATACCCTTCATGGCATAGAACATTCCATCCAAAAGGTCATCGTGCTTTCCTCTTGGGTACAGTAACAATTCATCTTTTAATTCTAGCATATCTTTTTTCATGTACATCTTGCCTTGTGCAAAATACGGCTCCATGGTCTCCAACCTAGAAGACTTGGACGTTCTTGGAGATTCTTTTATTTCTAAGCCAGATATAAAAATACCATCTTCATCGCATCTAGTTCTTAAATACTCTCTTAGCATCTCCTGATACCCAACACTCTCTATTCGCACTTTTGAGGGTTTGTACATTTTAAAATACTGTATGATACTTTCTGCAAGTTTCATGGGCGTAGCACGTTTGCGGTAGTAAGGTAACACATACCTATTGTTATCTTTATCCACTGCTATCGGCATAATGACCGAATAGTCAGCAGTTTTTCTGATTGAGGATGCAGGGTCTACGCCCATAAATATATTTACTGGAATTTGCTTGTCTTTGCCATCGGTCAAGAAATGCTGACCTTCACTGTCGATCGAATAATCGTAATCGTGGTATTTTAAATACTTTTCACTAAACAACTGATCTTCGTCCCCTATGATCTGGCACAGATACTCTCTATAGAAAACAGATACTCTTGCTATGGACTCTAACTCTGCTTTCTTTTCTTTTAATTTTTTAATGGGTTGCCACTCTTCCCACAAAGCTTTGCCCTTATCCATGTCAGGAGCAAAATGCATATTGTTCCATCCTTTCATTTCTTTTAAGACCTCAACCAAGCATCTTTGATGCTGTGGGGTTCCAATTACAGCTATCTTACCTTTAATGGGGTCAAGTGACGGAACAGCACTTTGAAGCAACCATCTCAAATTGGATTCCATAGCCTCTGCTGTTTTGGTGTTGTTCTCATCTTCAGGGTCATCCACAATGATCAAAGTAGGCCTTTGGCTTCCTACCTTGATTCCACGCAACTGTTGGCCTGTACCTTTGCAAATGATCATTGTCCCATCTTTAAGCTCTATCTCTGATTTAGACCAAGTCTTTGCACTGTGTTGCCCCCAGTATCCATAGATAGCTCTTAATTGCTGGCTGTAATCCAATGTATCCTTGATCGTGCCCAATAATTTAATAGCATGGTCTTGAGTTCTAGACACCAAGACAATTAACTTGGTTCCTTTGTTGTGCAATATGTGATACAACGGATATACACCTCCAACGATGGAAGATTTGGCGTGACCTCGTGGAGCAATGATATTTACTTGCTTGTTATCATCGTTCATTAACACTTTTGCTATCTCATAATGAAAATCTGGTGAGGGAACAGAGAACATATTGGCATTAATGATACTGCCAAACAATATCATGTTCTCTTTTAACTTGTTTTGTAAAAGTTTTATTTCCGTTTTTTTGGTTTCTTTGGGCATTTCTTTATATTGGCTAATTTATTTTCTGAAATATTTCCCTTATTTAGCCCACAAATAGGCTGACCCCTATATACACTACCAAATGCACAACTTTTGTCGATTAAGGGGCAAAATTCAAACATCCTCGCCATATTCTGCAAACATATCATACATCATTCCGTAGGTCTCCATTTCTCTTAAGGCATCTAACGCCATTTCGGAACATTGTTTGGACTCCATTTCACCCATTACGGCAATAACGTGCAATACGGCTATAGCGATCTCCAGTTGCCTATGCATGGATTCTGCTTCATTTACTTCGTTCATTGGTCTCTTCCTTTCGTGACATGACAAGTTTTTTCTCTTCCTCTTGAGTTATCTTGTCCAATATTGTTTTAGTGTCTATCATTTCTACCGTATCCGTAGTGATCGCCTTATTAGGCTTCATTTCAAGCAGATCCATTATCTGGTCGTTTGCTTTAAGGAAGTTCCCTACATCTCCCTTGTGTTCTGCCATATCCAACGCTCTTATGAGGTTATCTACAGCAAATTCTTTATTAATGGACTTATCTGTTAG
>Ga0180120_10001936_pt1 | contig 10534 bp, 9 predicted proteins | sample CPBDNA_3_FD_129677 | JGI IMG/M metagenome (GOLD analysis project Ga0180120, IMG submission 129677) | Freshwater to marine salinity gradient microbial communities from Chesapeake Bay, USA - CPBay_Spr_31_0.2_DNA (version 2) (version 2) | ecosystem: Environmental > Aquatic > Marine > Coastal ... | reverse complement strand
TTACGTGTCACAGAACAGCGAAAGGCGATACTGGAAGTTTTAGCTAGTGCTGACTCCCCAATGTCTGCGGAGGAAGCGTTCGCTCAACTGCCTTCAGAATCCTGTGACCTGGTTACTGCCTACCGTTGTTTGGAACAGTTTGAGAAAATTAATGTCGTACAGAGAGGCGTGCGTGAAAACGGAACTAAGGTTTACTGTATTGGGCACGGACATGACCATCATCATCATTTGACTTGTCGAAATTGTGGTAGGACTGAACGGATTGATCTTTGTATGGGAGAAGAATTGGAGGAAACAGCGAAGTCCTTCGGGTTTGTTGAAATCGCTCATGTTATGGAGGTTTTTGGAACCTGCCCATCCTGTGTGTAGAATTTTTTTTCCTAATCATTTATTTCCTAGCTTGCTTAGAAAGCTAATTGCATTTGAATGAAATATATTCCTTCTTAATCCATTTATGAAAATTATATTTTCTTTAATTAGTCTTCTCCTATTTGTTGTATCTGGTCTTTTATCCAATCCTGATGATGAGTTGTTGAAAATTAAGAACGCTGCACCCGAGAAATCTTCAGTTAAACCAAAAAAAACACGAAAAGTTCTAGTTTATTCGCATCCAAGCGGTTTTAAACATAGTTCGATCCCCACTGGTGTTAAAGGTTTACGTGTACTTGCTGAAAAAACGCAGGCATTTGAAGCTACTTTTACTCTTGAGACAAAAGAATTTACCTCGGAAGGTTTAAAGAAATATGATGCAATTATTTTTAATAATACGACTCATGTACAAAAGGCGTTTACTGAAAAGTCCCAACGGGATGCGATTCTAAATTTTATTAAGAATGGAAAAGCTTTTATTGGGTTTCATGCCGCTTCGGATGGCGGAATGTCTCAATGGCAGGAATACACCGATATGATTGGGGGATGTTTTGCTGGGCATCCATGGAATGCCGGTGGTAAATGGCCGTTTTTCGTTGAAGATGTAAAACATCCTATCAATCAAGCTTTCAAAGAAAAAGAATTTATGTTTTCGGATGAAATATATCAATATAAGGCCTATGATCGAAGCAAGCTTCGTATACTGATAGGTCTTGATTCAGTTAATACAGATAAGAAAGGAAATTCCAAAACAAACGATTATCCTGTTTCCTGGGTTCGCTCTTACGGAAAGGGACGAGTTTTTTATTCCAATTTTGGTCATAACAAAGCAACCTGGTGGACACCATTTATGTTGCAACACTTTCTCGATGGAATTCAATGGGCACTAGGTGATATAAAAGGGCCATCCAAATCAATTCCTCAATCAAGAAACTTAAATTAAAATTCTCAAAATTCCTCAATTAATCTATTATAATTCATATGAAAGAAACAGAATCTATAAGTCGTAGAAAATTCATTGGTACCTCAGCAATCGCAGGTGCAGCCGCATCCTTTCCCTATGTTGCAAGAGGCGAAGCTCTTCAAAGTGACACAATACGAGTTGCTGCGATTGGACTTGGTGGCCGCGGTACCGGTGCGATTACTCAAATTCTAGATGCACCCATGGATTTAGAAAAAAATAAGAATCTTCGCTGCAAAACAAAGCTGGTTGCAATCGCGGACGCGTTCCCTGAAAAATCAGCGAATAAAATTGCCGCGATGAAGAAGAAATACGGAGAGGACCGTATTGATGTTGAGGGGAGAATCTTTGGTGGCTTAGACGGATACAAGCAGGCGATCAATGAAGATGTAGACATGGTTGTAATTGCAACTCCTCCAGGCTTCAAGCCTCAGCAGTTTGAATACGCGATAAACCAAGGCAAAAAAGTTTTTATGGAAAAACCGGTTGCCAGTGATGTAACTGGAATTCGTCGTGTATTGGCCTCCGCGAAGAAAGCAAAGGAAAAAGGTCTTACGGTGGGTATTGGATTACAGCGTCGTCACGAAGAACGCTATATTGATTGCGTCAAACAACTTCAAGATGGGGTGATTGGAGATATCAATATGCTTCGAGTGTATTGGAATGGTAATTCTATTTGGCATCGTGGGAAACAACCAGGCATGACCGAGATGGAGTATCAAGTGAACAACTGGTATCATTTTACCTGGGCATCCGGTGATCAAATTTGTGAGCAACATATACACAACTTGGATGCAGGTTGCTGGATAAAGGGGATGTATCCGATCAAAGCGAACGGTATGGGGGGAAGTGAAATGAGAATGGGGGGAGATCGAAAGCTTTCCCAAATTTTTGATCATACTTTTGTTGAATACACATTTCCGGACGGGACAAAAATGTTTAGCCAAGGCCGACACCTTAAAGGAGGATGGTCCCATGTTGCAGAGTATGCTCATGGTTCGAAGGGAACCTGTAAGGTTGCCAGTCACATAGAACCCTTCGCGGGTGATCCTATTCGGATTCGCGGTGCTGGTGGAGGCCATTACCAAGAACAGAAGGATTTGATTGAAGCCCTGCATAAGGGAGAGTACTACAATGAGGCTGAGTATGGTGCCATGAGTACTTTTACAGCAATATTGGGTCGTGAAGCCTGCTATTCCGGTAAAGAAATTATTGCGGATGACCTAATGAAAAAGGGAAGAGATTATGCACCTGGTATTGACGACTACACTTGGGATAGTGCCCCTCCGGTTGCTCCTGATGAAAAGGGTGAATACCCTGTCCCTGCACCTGGTGTTTACAGACCATTCGCCTAGAGTCTTTCTTTCTCCCTGTCATTTTTCAAGGGAGATGCTATAAAGTATATGGCGGTTTTGTGTTAGACTACTCATACTGACACCTTGTATGGAAAGTTTAAAATTGCATAAAACTTTACATGTGTGCTTTGCCGTTACTAATCTTCAATTACATAAATTATGATTCTTTCCGATTCCTCAATTCTTCATGCCATAGAAAAGAAGGATATAGTGATTGAACCTTATGATCGCTCCTGTCTTGGCACCAATAGTTATGATGTTCACTTATCTAAATTTCTAGCCTGTTATGTAGACGATGTTATTGACGCAAAGCGACACAATCAGGTCAAACACTTCGAAATTGACCAAACGGGCATTGTCTTAAATCCCGGCAAAACATATCTTGGATCCACTCTAGAATATACAGAAACCCATCAATGCGTGCCCTTTTTAGAAGGTAAATCAAGTGTTGGTCGCCTTGGGATCGATATTCATGCCACAGCAGGAAAAGGGGATGTTGGATTTTGTAATCATTGGACTCTCGAAATTTCAGTTTCACAATCAGTCCGGGTGTACGCTGGTATGCCAATTGGCCAACTCATTTATTTTATGGTGGAGGGCGATGTTGAAGTGGATTATTCAAGTAAGGCTTCAGCAAAGTATAACCAACGCTCGCCAAAGCCTGTTGAGTCGATGATGTGGAAGAATACTTTTTAAAGAATGGAGAGAGAAGATCCGCTCCATCGTGAAATATTGGAGGAACATGCTCGGTCCCCACTTTTTCAAGGAAAATTAGAAAAATTTAGTCATACCGGTATTTGGCAGAGTGAAAAGACTGGAAATACCTGTAAGGTCGAGTTAGTAAGAAGTGAGTCCACTATAGAAAAGATTCGGTTCTCTGGCCAAGGCTCCGCTCTCTCCCAAGCATGTGCATCGCTTATGTGTTCTCAGCTTAATGGTATGGATGTACTTGAATCGTCTCACCTGTGCAGAGATATACTCCAATATGTAGAGTTGGGAAAAGAGTTTACGCCACCGGGTGATTTAATTGTATATCAAACAATAATTCGATTTCCTGACAGACATGACTGTAGTTTGCTCGCGTGGCGTGCCTTAAGGAATGGATTAGATCGTTAAAAAGATCGTCTATTATTTCCACTTCTTCTTGTCCCACCACCATATTGACTCCATTTGCTTCCATACCCCGATTGGCGGCCAAAAGCGTTTTGGGCATGGACATTGTATAATTCATAGCGAGTTTGGGGAAGTTCTTTCAGGAATCGGCTCTGCATTAGTCGAATTTGAGTTCCATTCTGACTCGAAAGCATAGGATAAACAAGGTGTAGCGAACGCTCTGCCCGAGTAGAGGCAACATAGAAAAGTCTTCTCTCTTCTTCCAGGTCGCCTTCCCCATCTATTGCTCTTTTGTTTGGAAATAATCCATCGGCTAATCCGATAATAAATACATGACGAAATTCTAAACCTTTAGATTGATGAATAGTGGAGAGTCTAAGGCAACTTTCTCCCTTCCGAACAACGCGGTCGCCGGATTCGGAACTAAGCAGGATTAATTGGGTAAGCATTTCCGCTAAATTTTCATATTTACTCGCGAAATCAACCAAGCTTTCTAAGTCCTCTTCCCTTCGGGGCCAATTTTCATAGGTTGCATGCAAGTATTCGTGATACCATCCATTAATTGCTTCATCGACGACTTTTGATGGCGTTGCGGTAGCAGTAAGCTCAGCGATACTTTGTAATGTTTCAACCAATCCAACCCAGTCTTCCTTGGCATCTGCTGGTACTTTTTTCACCACTTCTGGTTCGGATAGGGCAGCAGTAATTTTGATTTCCTTATCGACAGCAATTTTTTCTGCAATTCCGAGTAATTTTGAAGCTGTTTTTTCTCCCACTTTTGGCAGTAGGCAGGTAAATCGATGGAACGCGGTTAAATCTTTGGGATTTACGACAAACCTCAGTTGAGCAACGAGGTCTTTGACATGTGCTTGTTCAAAAAATCGAAGACCACTCGTGATCACAAATGGAATATCCCGACGAGACAGTTCGATCTGAAGCTCCATGGCGTGATAATGTGCACGATAAAGAATTGCTATATCATGATAGTTGGTTCCGTTATCAACCATTTGTTCGACTTTTGACAAGATGAAGTTCGCCTGTTGATAACCATCTACGGTTGGAACCACAACTGGAAGTTCCTGATGGGGTTGAGACGGTTTAAGTGTTTTGGTAAAGTTATCGTCTGTCGATCGATTTTCCAGTATCCCATTGGCAAACTTTAGAATTTCGGGAGAACTTCGATAATTAGTTTCAATCTTAAAGATTTTCGTACCCGGGTGCCTTTCCGGAAATCCCATAATTTGATTCATATCAGCACCCCGCCAGGTATAAATACATTGTGCATCATCTCCCACTGCCATTATCTGATGGTTAATTCCTATCTTATCAATAATTTTCGATTGGAGAGAATTAACATCTTGATATTCATCCACTAAAATATGAGAAAATCGTTGTTGATAATATTGGGCCGCCTCTTGATTTGTTTCGAGTACTTTAAGCCACAGTACCAATAAATCATCATAATCTGCAAGGCCACGACTGATTTTAGTATCTTGATACTCCCTTGTGAAGGCATCAATTTTAGCGAGCAATTCTCCATTGGATGGATAACGTCCTTTCGCTACTTCTTCCACTGGTACCATGACATTTCGAGAGTAACTGATTATTCCTTTTATCGGTTTTGCTTTGGGGTTTTCTTTTGATTTAAAAAAATCGGGGTCCAGGTCCCTTATTACCTCGGAAAGAAGGGCGTCTGAATCTCCATCATCTAAAATAGTAAAATTTCTCGGAAGACCGATTGAATCTCCGAAAAGTCTAAGAACTTGTCCACCCACATGGTGAAATGTACCTCCGAGAAATCGGTTAGCTCCCGCTCCGGTAAGTTCTTCGACCCGCTCAAGCATTTGCTTGGATGCTTTATTGGTGAATGTGAGGAGTAAGATTTCCTCGGGACTGACCCCCTCTGTAAGCAAGTAGGCAACTCGGTAAGTGAGCGTCCTTGTTTTTCCAGAACCGGCACCAGCCAAAACAAGAGCGGGCCCGAATGGAGCCGTTACCGCCTGGAATTGATCTGCGTTAAGCTCCGCCTGAAAATCGATCTTTGCATCATTTTTGGGCGGAGTCGGAGAACCGAACATATCTTCTTCATCATCTTCGTAATCGTACACGAGAAATACCTTTCTCTAAAAGGGGATGAACGGGCAAGCGTATTCAGCTTTTTTCGCTCTGTAATGGTGCTAAATGATCCCGGTGAATCACTTCAGGTCGATTTTTCCCAGGAAATAAGGCAAGGATTTCTTCATTTTGCTTACCCTGAAGCCCCAGTAATTCATGCTTACTAAATCGAGTAATTCCGCGTGCAATAATTTGTTCTTGTTGATTTTTAATTTCTACAACGTCCGCTTTTTCGAAATCTCCTTCAATTTTACTAATGCCAATGGCAAGCAAACTTCCTCCTTTTTCAATAATGGCTTCCTCGGCACCGATATCTATTGTTAAAGAACCCTTCGGAGTAGGGAAAAATGCAACCCATTTTTTTCTTTCTGATAATTCAAGTCCGGTGGGTGCAAAAAAAGTCCCCTGCACATTTCTCCCATTGATAATACTGGAAAGTTCTGCCGGTTGTTCACCGCTTCCTATAAAAACAGCACATCCAGACCCACAGGCAATTTTTGCCGCCTCTATCTTGGTAACCATACCGCCCACTGCGGTTGCACTGTGGGTACCTTTTGCCATAGCTTCAATGGAGGGTGTGATTTCTGCAACGAACGGAATTAGAGTTCCGGAGGTCGGGTGGGTCATTAATCCTGTTGCTGTGGATAGGATGATCAGAAAATCTGCTTTTCCGATGGAAGCAAGTAATGCGGATAGAACGTCATTGTCTCCAAATTTTATTTCTTCATCACTTACCGAATCATTTTCGTTTACTACGGGAACAACCTTTTGCTTAAGAAGTGTACAAAGAGTTTCCTCCACCTTTTGTGATCGCTTCCTACTTTCAAAATCCTCTCGGGTTAAAAGAACTTGCGAAGCAATCAAGCCGGCTTTTTCTAATGATTGACTCCATGCGTTCATGAGAAGGCATTGCCCAATTGAGGCACAGGCCCGCAGTAAGGATAAATCCTTGGGCCTTTCTTCAATCCCTAATTTTCCCATTCCTAATCCAACTGCACCAGAACTTACTATAATTGTTTCAATACCTTGTGCGGACAAAGTTGCTATACTCTTTGCCCATTCTTCCATTCGGTCAGTTCTGATATTTCCTCTGCCTGCAGAGAGAATACCGGTACCCAGTTTAATCACTATTTTTTTCAAGGAATCTTCGGGATTTTCTGGTTCATTTGATTCCAGTAGAATCGTACCTGATCCAAGATATTAGTATTTTAAACTTTTCGAAGATCCGATTCTTTACTAGCAAGTGCTTCGTTAATTTTGGTCACTGCATCATCAGTGTTTTTCTGAACTTCTTTTTCTGATCTTTTAAAATCATCTTCGGGTAGACCCTCTTTCTGGGCTATCTTTAAACCGTCCATCGCTTCTTTTCTGGAGGCACGGACTCCCACTCTGCTTTGCTCGGCAAAGCCTTGAGCCACCTTACATAATTCTTCTCTTCTCTCACCACTCAATTCAGGAATGGGTAGGCGGATAAGTTCCCCTGTAATTAAAGGAGTAATACCGATCTTAGCTTCGAGAAGGGCTTTTTCAATCGGAGCACAGCTTGTTTTGTCCCATGGTTGAATTTGGATGGTTCTTGCATCTGGGGTGGTAATTGCTGCGATATCACGCAGTTTCATTGCAGAACCATAGACATCAACTGATATGTTTTCCACCATTGAGGTATTTGCTTTTCCTGTATGGAGGGTTTTAAATTCATGCATTACATGATCAATTGACTTGTTCATGTCTTGATTCATCTTATCGAAAATTAGTGAGGTTTCCATGGTTGGGCTGGGTTGTATAATTTGATTTTGGTCGAAAGATTTATTTGACAATGGTACCAATCTTTTCTCCTGCAACAGCCATTCGAATCGAATGTTTTTGTTGCAGATCAAAGACTAGGATTGGCATGCCATTATCCATGCAGAGTGAAAATGCCGTTGAGTCCATAACGGAGAGTCTTTTTTCCAGGCAATCCATATAACTGAGACTTTCAAATCTTACGGCATCATCAAATTTATGTGGGTCTTTATCGTAAATACCATCCACTTTTGTCGCTTTAAGGATAATTTCAGCCGAAATTTCACTTGCTCGTAGAGCGGCAGTGGTATCAGTGGAAAAATATGGATTACCGGTTCCAGATACAAAAATAACAATTCGACCTCTTTCTAAATGTCTGATCGCTCGTCTTTGGATGTAGGGTTCTGCTAATTTATCCATCGGAATCGCACTTTGCACCCGGACTACAGAGCCCATTTTTTCGAGTCGATCCATCAATGCCAGACCGTTAATAACAGTGGCAAGCATGCCCATGGAGTCGCCTGTTGTACGATCAATTCCCTTATCGCTTCCCTGTAATCCGCGAAAAATATTTCCTCCACCAACCACCAGGCCAACCTCAACTCCCATATCAGAAACAGCTTTAATCTCAGAGCAAATATTTTCCAATGATTTTGCGTGAATGGGTTCCCCCTCTTCTCTACTACCAAGGATTTCTCCACTTATTTTAAGAATAATTCTTTTAAATTTACTGGGCATAATTTGAGTTATTTTTAAGCAAGAATCTTGACTTTAATTGAGTTGTGATCATTTTAAAAAGAAGTAGCCCGGTGGTGTAATGGTAGCACAGGAGTTTTTGGTACTCTCAGTCGGGGTTCAAATCCCTGCCGGGCTGCCACTTTTTTCGAAAGTTCTATTAACCTTTACTATTCCTTACTAAATCTCGACTTTATTCTCCTGGTAGCGGAGGCAGGTCAAAAGGATTGAAAGTAGGGGGAGGGGGTGGTGGTGGCGGAATGTTATCAAAACCACTTTCTGTAGGAGAAGCTTGTGGAGGAGTATTAAATACATCTCCGAGCGGTACATCAGAATCCTTTCCTTGTGTTGCTTCGTCCTCGGTTGCAAATGGATCAAATGGAGTACCTTTTGCGTCAGGAGCAGGACTGGTAGACGGGTTGTTAAATGGATTAATATTCCCAGGAGGAGGGGGCGGAGACGGAGGTGTGGTTTCTTCTAAAACGGGTGTTTCTGAAGAAGGAGATAGATTATCTTCAAACGGATTAAACGAAGGAGGGGGAGGAGGTGGTGGAAGTGCAGGCTGATTCGGCACTAAAGGTTTATCTTCAAACGGATCAAAAGAGGGGGGAGGAGGAGGGGGGAGCGGAGGTGTCGGAATTACTTCAATGGGTTGTTGCTCAATTGGATTTACCTTAGGTTTTGAGGGCTCATCTTCAAATGGATTGAAACCGGGCACAGTAGGGGCAGTAAGTGGAGGAGCACTCGACGGTTCTGCCTGTGGGACTGCTATGTCATTAGAAACTGGATTAATTGGTATTGTAGGAGGAGGTGGAACTAAGGTTTCCTTTTCGGTTTCCGGTGTAGGGTTTGTGGGTAATTCCTTGGAAATCGTATTTTGTGAATTTCGAGTATCGTTATTTAGGGAAGGAGGGGCGAATACTCCTTCATTGGTAGGATTAGCGGAAGGATTTAATAATGGAGTCGCATTTTCTGTACTAGGAATGGAGGAACTAGATGGATCTTCTTTTTCGGCTGGCGGGGTAATAATTTTTTCACCGGTTAATAAATTTTGAGAGGGAGAACCGTCAACAAACCGGATTTCTGAAATCTTTTTGCCTTCCGAGTTCCATTCAGTGCAGACACCATGTTCAAGATTTTTCCTGAAGTTATAATCAAATTGTTGTTGTCCACCTGGAAACCAACCCTGTGAATTTCCTTCCATCATATCCTCTTCAAACTGAGCGGTTAATCTTTTTTGTCCATCTTCATACCAAATTGTTCTTTGGCCGTGTTGTTTATCTTTTTGGTAAAAAAGTCCGAGTTTTCTTTGCCCGTTGGTGTACCACTCGGAGGAGGGGCCCTCACGAAGACCGTGACGATATATGGTGGACGATTTTTCCAAACCATCTGGATACCATTCAAGTGCCTCGCCATGAGGTTTGGCATTTCTCATTTGAACTTCTAAAATTTTCGCACCATTGGGGTGCCACTCGCTTTTAGGACCATTGAGGTTACCCTCTTGATAGGTTTCCCTGCGGAGTAATTCCCCGGTTATTCTATATTCTTCTGCAATGCCGTGCTTAATGCCATTTTTGTAATTGATAATTCTTCTTTTTCGTCCGTTGTAAAAATACTCGGTTGTAGTACCGTGTTTCTTTCCTTCTTTCCATTCGGATACTGATTTTGTCGGGCTTTGTTCAAATGTTTCAATCGCCTCACCGGTAAAGGGGTTGCTTGATTTCGAAACATTTCCGTCGTTTCCAGTTAGTCGAACAATTCCTTGGTCATCTAAGTCTAACCAGTGGAGCATTACAGTCTTGTCTCTGCTTGGGTTACCCTTTGAGGATGGACTTGTTTGAATACAAGATGAAAAAAGGCATACAAGCAAACTTGCGAGAAAAGGGAATATAATCTTGTTCATCATTCTTTTTAATGCCGATGCTTAAAGTTTCTTGCAAGTATTTTTACAATAGATCTTGGTCAAGATATTCCACATGTAGTATTTTCGGATTAAAAAATAACGATACTCCCATCCCTTGAGTGATTGAATTTTTCAATTTCTAAAAACAAAGTCATCCTTTCAACCGGCACAATTTACAAATAAAACTTGCTCCACTCTACT
>Ga0180120_10001933_pt1 | contig 10555 bp, 9 predicted proteins | sample CPBDNA_3_FD_129677 | JGI IMG/M metagenome (GOLD analysis project Ga0180120, IMG submission 129677) | Freshwater to marine salinity gradient microbial communities from Chesapeake Bay, USA - CPBay_Spr_31_0.2_DNA (version 2) (version 2) | ecosystem: Environmental > Aquatic > Marine > Coastal ... | reverse complement strand
ATTTGTTGTCATATCTAGGCCATCTGTCGATATAAAAGATGCATCTTCATAAAATTCATATAAATCAGAAATAATTCTCTGACCAGCAACAGCGCCCATTAAAGCAGTTATAGGAAAAGCTTTTTCTTTATATAATTCATAGCCACTCACAAAATCTAAATTCCGGAACTGAGATATATCTGCAGTAATCTCTAAATCCGAATCAAAATAAAATCCACCATATTTTTTCAATGCATAGAGTCTTAGGTAATCAGACACAAATGCCCACTTCCTATTTTCATAAGCCTGGCGAGCATATTGATTACTTAATTTTAGAAACGCCTCATCATTCCATTCAATAATTTTATAGTCAGGTAAATATTTCTTCCATGAGGCTATACACTTTAGCACTAATGATGATTTAGGCTGATCCCCAACCCATACAAAATGAATAATTTTAGGTATCATTACAAGCCTCGTCCATTGCTTAATTCTTTAAATCCAACAACCACCTCACTTAAAATCACAACTAACACTTTCACCCTATCTCCTCTCTTTCTCTCTATTTACCAATCTCTACCAAGCCATTTATCGAGCCATTTACCGAGCCACCCAAAGTAATTAGGAGTATTGGAACATATCACCTCCAAAACCTTATGCAGCTTTATCTATTGACATTTTTTTTCACCGACACTTCATATTAATATCGGCTCTCAATAAATTCTCGGGTGAAATATCATTATAACTATATAATATCAGCATTAAATCATTCCCAATGATGCCACCAATTTTCATAGTGTAAACGCTTCTACTATCTAGAAAACTTAGTTATATTTTTGTCTTTTGACTCTAGAGGCAGCCCCTTTAACGTGTCAAATTCCGAGCTTTTTTAGATCTATTTGTTTGTTATTGTAAAGATAACAAGCATACACTCGTTACAATTAGATAACTTCTTAGCTTCATCTAAAAATTATATGCTGGATTTCAATGAAAATCACAACACAAGACTGGCATAAAGAAACTAACCAATATGCTAGAATTCACTTATCGATAAAAAAGTAGTTTTAACATAGAAATTAAGCGACAATTTTGAGAGCATAAAGTCGCTTCCCAGCTCAAAAGGGCTAATCGTCAGCGCCATCAGTATCTGAATTCTTATAAGGAAGGTCAATTTTGAAAATCAGTGTCATTTTCAGCACATACAACTCCCCAAATTGGTTGCAAAAAGTGCTGTGGGGCTTTCACTACCAAACCGATGGGAATTTCGAAATTGTTATTGCCGACGATGGCTCAACAGCTGAAACTCGACAGATAATAGATGCCTTTAGGGCCTTCACCCACTTACCCGTTAAGCACGTATGGCAAGAAGATAATGGCTTTCAAAAATGCAGTATTCTGAATAAAGCAATTATCGAATCTACGGGAGAATATCTAATTCTAACCGATGGCGATTGTATTCCTCGGCGCGACTTTGTCGCCACACATCGATCTTATTCGGAGCCCGGATATTTTTTGTCAGGCGGCTATTTAAAGCTTCCTATGACTACCAGCGAGCTTATTAACGAACAGCATATCAAAGACGGATTGTGTTTTGATCGGCAGTGGCTCATAGATAACAATGTCCCTAACTCTCATAAACTAAATAAGCTCAGCAAATCAACACTTCTAACAACCATACTCAATAAACTCACGCCAACCAAGCGCACTTGGAACGGTCATAATGCATCGTGCTTTAAGTCTGCTGCCTTAACTGTGAATGGCTTCGATGAGCGCATGCAATATGGACGCTTAGATTGCGAATTTGGTGGCCGCCTGAAAAATTCTGGCCTAAAAACCAAGCAAATTCGTTATAGCGCTATTTGCGTCCATCTTGATCATGCAAAATCTTACGAGAATACTGAAAGCTGGGAAAAAAATAGACAAATACGTATGACATCTATTAATGAGCGTTTGATAGAGACTCCCGCAGGAATCAAACAATCATCTACTAACGAGCACTAGATTCAATGCATTGCCGATAAAATGCCTCCATGGCTTGATTAGCATTTCCTATATAATGGGCAGATAAATCAGGGCGATGATTCGCTCTTGGATTATCGACAAATGCTTGCAGCTGAACCGCCAACGCATCAACATTATCGACCTCAAAAACGTTACCGCCATAATCTTCTACAAGCTCGCCGCAACCACCCGCATTAGACGCAATAATCGGAACCCCTGCATCATAACCCTCCAACATAACACGCGGTAATGGTTCAAATCTTGAGGGGCAAACAAGTAAATCCAATATTTGGTAAATATCCTTAATGTTATCCTGATAGCCTAAAAACTGAATAGACTCTTCACCTGCGCCCTGCTTTTTAAGCCTAGCTTCAAGGCTACCACTTCCATAAAAAGCTAGCACAGATTGCTTTTTATCAGGCATTTTTTGGTAAGCCTCAATAAGAGTATCCCAAGCTTTAGAGGGATGAAACCGCCCTACGGCACCGATAATCATCTGCGAATCACTAAATCCAAATTTTGCTCTCAATTGCTGTTTTTCTATCGAGTCTAAACGCCTATGAGGAGTAAGAGAATTACTCGCCTTATGCACAAGCCCTTTATAATCTTTAGCAATAGAGGCCACTTGCCATCGCGCATTACAGACAAGCCCATCCATTAAATGGAACTGCTTTCCATTAACACCGATATGCAGTGTCGATATTGACACAGCACGAGTGTTAATTTTTGATACCAGCCGCGTTGCTCGCCTTAAATGGCAATGAATAACATCAGGATCGAATTTAGCCAATTCCTTTTGAATCTGATATTGAGTGACAAAAAAACTAGAGACCTCAACAACCTTAACGCGACTATCTAAATAATCGAGAATACTTTTTCCGGATTTTCTATGCGTTTTTTTTATAATCAAGCATACATCATGTGTTTTGACCTGCTCATTACAAGACTCTACGGTAGATCTTTCAGACCCCGCGAAACCTCTCGACAAAAGCACATGGCATATTTTTAGCGACTTAGGACTCGTCGTCATTTCTCTCTCCATTACCAGGGTTACTGCTATGCTCCGCCTTTAATGAATCACTACAGCTCGGTGAAAAGCTATAGTGATCACAAATAGCTTGCCATTGAATTCGGTTACCATCTTGCAAAATATTAGTTTTAGCAAGCGAACTACCTTTAGCGCCAATAATAGGCAGAGGCTTTCTACCAGAGTCAGATGAGCGCCGTACCATTGTGCCTTTTAGATACCCCATAGCTTTAAACCAAAGATCATCCGCTTTGGGTGCCAGTCTCATATATAAATCTTGATTAGTTACGTCGTCATATAAAGCACCATTAGGATATAAGACTCCGCCATAACCGATGGGTAATAAACTGGGGTGACTAAAGTTATTTCTACGAACCGTAGGCCACTGCTGATAATCAAGAAGCTTTTTATTCAAAACTGTAATAGAGCGACATTCATGCGCAATAATAGCTTGAGGGTATAACTGGTGATCAGCATACAAGCGCTCAAGCCAGGTTTCATCATACATTAAGTCATCATCACAAGTGACTAACGTTTTATTTGATAACTCCAGCAATGAAAAAACTAACTTTCTATGGGAAGATGCTCCATCCCTAAAGCGGATCTCGAAACGATCACTTTGCAATTCAGCAAGCTGTCTAGGTAACTGCCCCTCCAACGACAAATTCAACCATAATATTATTTTTTCAGCCAAGCAACTTTGTCTCAACAAGCTACGAATAACTAAATCAACAGTCTGTAAACGACTAGGGATAGATGTTAGTGAGATGACACAAGGAACCGTCGCTTTTCGGCCAGACACATCCACCGTTGACTTTCGCCGTAAAATAAACGCTCGGAAGAATGATTTAGGTAGCTCTTTTAATTTCACTTTTTTAATTTCACTTTTTAATTGCAATTTTTTACTATCAAGATCATTGGAAGTAACTTTTATAAAATCGTCTTTAAATACAAAGAAATAACTTTATATTTTATATACCGAAAAAATGTTTTTGGGCTCGAAATAAAAACATTAGAGCAACTAATCATTGATAAGCCCCAAGATTTCTCTCTCTCAAAAATATCATTAATGATTTTTTTGAGATTGGGGCTATTCAGCCGCTTAGCTTCATTCAAGGATTGAAATAAAGTACGAATCTTTAACATTTTATAGCCATTTTTTTGGCTACCATTTAATAAATAGGGAGAAATTTTTTCAACGGCATCGAACCAATCAATATAAATACCGGTGTTGTATTTGTTGCTTGTAACACTTTCAGGATGCCTTCTATACTCATACACATCATCGGGGATAACAACTAACTTTTCAGATTTAGAAAAAAAATCAACACAAAAAAGTAAGTCTTCAGCCATCGCTAAATCGGAAATAAATCGAGTATCACCTACTGACCTCAAAAAAAGCTTACCGCAAGAATGCCCTCTTACCTTCTCATGCCTAAGTAAAACAGTTAACACATCCCTACCGTGATAAACATGACAATGCCGGGCCTCATAGCCCATATACTGCCCTCCACCTTCAGCTAACCAAGAAAAATTCCCCTTGGTCACGTCGGCTTTATTTTTTTCAGCCGCCAAAAACAATTTTTGAATCGACATTGGCGGCATTACATCATCCGCATCTAAAAAAAAGAAATACTTTCCTGAAGCCGAATCTAAACCAGAATTTCGCGCAATAGAGACGCCCTGGTTTTTTTCATGCCTGATATAAATGACAGGGGTTTTTGAGTTTCGTTGATATTCCTCACATATAATATCACTTCCATCAACGCTACCATCGTCAACAAGAATAATCTCTAGCAGCCCATTAAACTTTTGCTCATCGACGCTTTTTAAGCAATCAGATAAATAAGAAGCCGCATTGAATACAGGGATAACTATACTTACATCAATTTTTTTTCTATCCATTGAAAAAACAACCTTTAGTCAGCGCCCCTATTAATTTTATTCTACGGGGCAGTACGCCAAATTCATTTTTTTTATTACGAAGCAATCGATTAACATCTCGAATATAAAAATATATCCGCTCAAGACCGTTAAAACATCGTCTTATAACAACTCCTTTAGAATAAAAATTCTCTAAACTAACGATAACGCCTGTCGATATTTCCGGATGAGACAATACCTCTAGCGCATGATGAACTGTCGCGCCGTCTCTTCTACCTAAATCAGATATCAGTACTGATTCTTCGCCTAAATTAATTTTATTTCCACCGACACCCATATCCTCCCTAAAGCATACACCCTCTTTCACTAAGAAATCTTTATTAAGAATCATCTCGACTGAAGCAACTCTTAATAATTCTTTTTTATTTAGAATTTTACCATCACGGGGATACAGGGTACGCTTTTGTCCAGATGTTTTTTTAGATTCAAATGTATGGCATGCTGCATTGCTCGATTGCAATAGGTAAGTCTCTACTTCCGGCAGGATGCCTGATGAAAAATTAATATCATCGTCCATTATCCAAATATATTTTGTTTGACAGCTTTTTATACCAACATTACGACTCTTAGTTAATCCTTTCGTATACATTGGCACATAATTAATTTTTGAATGCTCAACTAACCACTGTTGAAGCTTTTGGCTTTCCTCACTTAATTCGCTGCCCGCAGGAATTTGATGAATAATAATGAAATCAACGCTCTCATCTTGCAGCTTTAATGAATGGTATACCTCAATAGCTCCCGATAGCCGATCCCCTAAAGTAGAGCAAGCTATTGACAATATTTTAGTCATGGGATTTGACCCTTTTCTTAATGAAAATCATCATTTATAAATCCAATATCTCTTTATGAATTATATCAATTAGCTTTTCTGATTTACAACAAAGCATCAGAATTAAATTATGAATTATGAAAATAAAATCTATCACCTTTATCATCAAAAAAATTCATTATTACATTGCTTGTCATGACTATAAAAAACACGAATTGATAATGTCTATGACGATAGTAACCTGATAGAATGAAGGAAAGAAAAAATATTTTAATAGCTTTTATAAGTTACAACCTGATTCGCTAGAACATTCATTGATAGTTTAAAATAGCTATATAACTATTGCGGCCTCAAGATAAAAAATCTCGAAGTAAGCCCACTTTCCTTCTACCATACTTCTAACCGAATTCAATCAAAAGACAGCTTCTTTACACGTTATGATTCTATCTCAAATGCTACAAATACTTACAATAATGCATGGCAGTAGCTATGGTAAAAATAAACATTATTATGGCACATGGCCTCCCAATACTGTTAGCGTTCAGTAACTCATTTGATCTCAGAGCCGGCTTTCTATTCACCCATTTTTTTGAGACACTTATACTTTATGAAAATACAGTTTATACATCCCACTTAGAATTTCGTCGCTTATGCCAAACAATGATCCGCTAGCCAATATTGAACTTATTCTAGGAAATTCTAATAAGCGATTTTCTGGTGTCACCTCAACAATGCTGCAAGTACTCCATCATCAACAGGCGATGATACCGATAGCTGTGTTAGGTGATCACTTTTTACCCCCCCACATCAAAAGCATTAGTTTTTTTACTCTCTTGCAATATTGCCGCTCTCCCCTAAGCAATGGCCGAGTCCGCGTTTTCCATGCCCGCCGTAATAACGAAATGATTCAGGCCCTAATACTTAAAAATATTTTTCAAGCTAAAATCAAAATCGTTTTTACTTCTACAGCCCAGCGCCACCATACATCATTTACTCGTTGGCTAATAAATCAAATGGACGGCATCATCTCAACCTGTGATGCCGCAGCTCATTACCTTGAACGACCCGCTGATATTATTGTGCCGCATGGTATCGATACCAGCACTTACCACCCGGCAGCCAATAAAACCGAAAGCTGGGCAAAATTAGGCTTACCCGGTAAGTATGGCATTGGCATTTTCGGCCGAATTCGCAAACAAAAAGGCTTAGATCGCTTAATCGATGCCGCTTTGCCGCTGCTCAAACAATACCCCGATTTCACCATTGTGATTACCGGCCAAGTTCAAAGCAAAGATCAAGCGTATTTTGATACTCAAATAGCCAAGGTCAAACAAGCTGGATTACTACAACAAGTGGTCTATTTAGGTGAACTGCCTTTTGCTGAAATTCCCGCTATGATCCGCTCTATGACTATTGTCACCGCATTAAGCCGCAATGAAGGCTTTGGTCTAACAGTTTTAGAAGCCATGGCTAGTGGTGTCGCCGTGCTAACGAGTGATGCTGGCGCTTGGCCTGAAATTGTTCGTGAGGGCATTGATGGGCATACTGTAACGAACAACAATATGGCAGACTTATCAACAAAGCTTGCAAGCATGCTAGCATCGCCAGAAACACTTGCAAACATGGGAATACAGGGCAGGCAGCGCATTGAGCAGCACTTCACCATAGAGCGCGAAGCCGAAAATCTCGTTAATTATTTTAAAACGCTGAACGTTTAAAGAGGCGATTCCACGCATTGAAAACTCCTATTAGTTCATCACTCTACCACCCCAAATACGCACTTAGTTGGCTTGCGATCTTGCTGCTGCGTATTGTGGCGGCTCTTCCCTTCAAAGCCAAATTAGTTGCCGGTCACTGCCTTGGCTTTCTGGTTTTTCATTTGGTTAAAAAGCGTCGCCATACCGTTCAAACCAATGTCCGACTCTGCTTTCCTGAGCTGAATACTGCCCAGCAAGAAAAAATGGTCCGTGATATTTTTACCGCTAATGGCATCGGTTTTTTTGAAATCGCCTGGGCTTGGTGGGCAAATATCGACGACATCAAAAATCGCTATGACATTGAAGGCCTAGAGCATATTGAAGCTGCAAAAGCAGATGGCAGTGGCGTGTTACTTGTGGGGGCTCACTTTGTTCACCTAGACCTCTGCGGACTTATGACCAACCATAGCTCTCCGATGAGCGTTATTTATCGCAAAAACAACAATCCTGTCTTTGAATATATTATCACTAAAGGCCGTGAACGTTTTTTTGAGCATGTTATAGAGCGCTCAGATATGCGAAACATTGTCCGCAAGTTACGCGAAGGGAAAACTATCTGGTATTCACCCGATCAAGACTTTGGGCGTGACCAAGCCGTATTTGCTCCTTTTTTCGGCGTTGAAGCAGCGACTTTAGTCAGCACGTCTCGACTGGCAAAAATGGGCCGGGCTAAACCAATCGGTATTGCGCATTATCGCGACCCAACTACTCATCGATACCGTATTGTATTAACCCCTGTTGATACGGCATTTCCAACCGGTGATGATTATCAAGACGCTGTTATCATTAATGCGATGCTTGAAAAAGCGATTCGCATGCAGCCAGAGCAGTATATGTGGGTGCATCGACGATTTAAAACCAGGCCCGAAGGTGAGCCATCGCTCTATTAATGGCTCATCTTCCCTGTCATTGACATGAGTGGCTGCCGGTAATATCTCTCATAGGTTAATGCTTCTAGGGATGGGCAACGCTCATAATCTCCAATATAATCTAGCACTGATTAGCCTTCGATCAACATTGTCGCGAGGGCTAACAACAATCTCTGTAAGGCAGTATTCTCTCTATAAGGTACGCCATTCCAGCGCGCTCAATAAAACTCACAAGCCCCAAGCTTGCGGGTTAAACATTTTAGGATCGAGTTAATGGCGAATTACCATATAAGTCCCGATGTACTGCCAACACTGGCGGATTTCACACTGCCCGATGAGTTGGGATTCGGTGAAGTTAAAGTCCCTATTATGTATCGAGCAGACTATGCCGATGGCGAATGGCAACCTGCAACGCTCACACCTTATGCGAATATTGAAATCGATCCTGCGGCCAAAGTATTGCATTATGCTCAAGAAGTCTTCGAAGGCCTTAAAGCTTATAAGGTCGGTGATGGTCGCGCGAACTTCTTCCGCCCATTAGAAAATCTCAAGCGCATGAATCTGTCATCGACACGTATGTGCATGATTGAGATTCCTGAAGATATTTATATGGACGGCATAGGCTTAATGACTGCCTATAGTGAGCCTTTTATTCCTAACGGATCGGGCAAGTCGCTGTACTTACGTCCATTCTTAATCGGCACGCGCTCAAATCTCGGCATGGGTGTATCTGATACCTTTACCTTTATGGTTATTGCTAGTCCATCGGCTATTTATCATGCTGGCCATATGAAAATTCAGATAGAGCGTGAAGCCTGTCGCGCCGCTCGCGGCGGTACAGGAGCTGCCAAAACCGGCGGCAACTATGCTGCGTCGCTTCAATCGGCACAAAATGTTCAACGTCGCGGCTATGATCAATCGCTATGGCTTGATCCTATCGAGATGAAGTACATCGAAGAATTGTCGGGAATGAATTTCTTTATTTTGCAAAATGGTGAGCTGCATACGCCTAAGCTAAACGGTTCGTTTTTAGCAGGCATTACCCGAGACTCAATTATTTCGTTAGCTCGGCACAAAGGCATAACCGTTGTTGAGCGTGATATACCGATTCAGGAAGTGCTCACTGGCATTCAGTCGGGCGCAGTAAGTGAGATATTCGCCTGTGGTACTGCTGCCATTGTTAGTCCGGTTAGCGTTATAGCTGATGCCGATGGCACCAATTATACCGTTGCAAAAGTAGATGAACTTGCAGCGACACTACGTCAATCATTACTCGCCATTCAAGAGCAGCGCGAAGCCGATCCTTTTTCTTGGACTGAAAAAGTGGCTGAACATTACAGCCCAACATAAATCAAACATTGTTAATCCACACTGGGCGCAAAAATTCGCGCCCAAAGCTGGCTAACTTGCTGCTGGTAAACAGCAAAAGTACTGACAGAAGTCGCTTCTTTTTGCTGCTTCAACGCCGACAAATGCGCCGCAGCGCGATAATCCTGATACGCTATTGTCATCTGCTCCGCCTCTTGCTGACTCAGTAAACCAGCTTCCGACAGTACTTCTATTAGCCGAATGTTATCTGTCCAATCAGCTAATCGCGGATAAGTCAGCCCGTTAGCCAAGACTAGAAACTGCACTAAAAACTCAATATCAACAATGCCACCTTGACCCTGCTTAATATTAAAAGCTTCTGCCGATGCAGCAGCAACCAAGGTGTCTGATCGCTTAGGTGCACTTAAGTGTTCGCGCATTTTTTCACGCATCTCAATAATATCTGCATGCAAACGCTCTATATCTCTCGAACGACAAATCAATTCTTTTCGTAATGCAGAAAAGCGCTTAATTAAAGCGGGATCACCCGCCACAGCCCTTGCTCGTACCAATGCCTGATGCTCCCATGTCCAAGCGCTCTCTTCTTGGTAACGCTTAAAGGCATCAAAGCCCGACACTAATAAACCTGATGCGCCCGATGGCCGTAAACGCATATCCACTTCATAAAGTGCACCACTTACTGTTTGCGCCGTTAAAATATGAATAATTTTTTGACCCAAGCGCGTAAAGAAAACTGAGTGAGTAATCGCTTTTTGATTCTCTGTCGCTAAAGTCTCAGCTTGGCTATCGACATCATGAATAAAAACCAAATCTAAATCAGAAGCCGGCCCTAATTCAATACCGCCCAATTTCCCATAGCCCACAATAATAAAATGCT
>Ga0180120_10001930_pt1 | contig 10560 bp, 14 predicted proteins | sample CPBDNA_3_FD_129677 | JGI IMG/M metagenome (GOLD analysis project Ga0180120, IMG submission 129677) | Freshwater to marine salinity gradient microbial communities from Chesapeake Bay, USA - CPBay_Spr_31_0.2_DNA (version 2) (version 2) | ecosystem: Environmental > Aquatic > Marine > Coastal ... | reverse complement strand
TTTCATTTGTTCTCGTATTGTCATTGTTTCTAATACAACTGTTTCCCATCCTTTAAGAGCCAGTAACAGTTCGTCTGAATTAGTCATTCTTCTTGTTTTTGCTCCCGGGCGTAACACAACAATCTTTCTATATGGTTCTTTTCCTTCAGATCCATGTAGACCCTTGAAGTGTCTCAGCCATGGTGCTAGATGAGGAGTGATTACTCCATCTTTTGTATTACTGGCACTAGGCACTAGTAAATGTTTGAACTGCCATGTTTCATTTTTTGGCATGACAAGTACTTTTATCTCAGGAAATAATTCCTCGATTACTTTCTTAAAATATTTGCTTTCGTTTGCTAACACATAGCAATACTTTGTAAAATCTGTGGACCATCGTTTTTCTAATAGTCTAAATTTTGATATCACATCTATCCATATGTGCCATGGGTTGTTTACACTTTCCTCATCAATGGGCAACCACACGTATCGATATTTCTCATGGAAGTGTTGGCTAACAGGCGGTAGCTCTGCCTGTACTTCGTCACCCCACTCTTTCCATAGTTTGTGTGTCTTGCCTGGTTTGTTTCTACGTTGGTCCGTGAGGCCCCAGATATAATTGGTTATCAATTTCTGTTGATAGGTAACAAGTAATGGGCAAGTATGCACTTTGCAATCATGGAATTCGGCAACAAACGTTGGTAAACTTGTAAAATTTGGATCTATCTCTTTGTGGTAGGGAACGGTGTAGTTGTAACTGGTATCAACAGTCTCCCACTTGTCTAAAAAATATTTGATTGAATCTATGTTCTTCATGATTGTATTTTGCCAGTAAGTATACTATAATTATTGTATTATGTTAACCAATATGTTCATTAATGGTTGTTCGTTCCTTACTACCAGACCAAAAGATAATGTACACACTCACTGTGGACTAGAATTGGCCAAACTTATGGAATTAAATGTCGCAGTAAATCTGGCCGGAGGAGGCAGGGGATCAAAAAGAATGATGTGGACTACTAGAACATGGTGCGAGAAGTTTCCCGAACAAGCAGAAAACTGTTTCTTCTTGATAGGATCCAGTGGAGGAAACAGATTTGATTATCCTACCAGTGATGGATACAAAGCACATAAATTTCCTACAATGAAGACTACTTGGAAAACGTGGGATCCTAATAGGGATGAGCACACAAAAAGTTTTACAAAATACCTATTCAGAGCAGGAATGGACTTAGATCAAACCACACAGATAGAATCAACACTGGCGTTGTTAGATTTGCAAGACTATTTTAAAAATAAAAATTATCCATATGTGTTTTACAACACACTGTCTGACGCAGACATAACAAACGAGGACATAAAGTTTATGTTTGACAAGATTGACAAGAAGAGATTTTTCAAACCGGACACCAGTCATCTGGATTACACTGTTGCAAACAAGCAAGAATGCAAATCCGGAGACCCCCATCCTAGCACCGAAGGACACAAGGATTGGGCAAGACAACTTAAAGAATTCATAGATGCTAACAATTTACGCACCATTTAATAATAGAAACAGTAAAGCATGGGAAGTTTTCAACGGTGTTGAGAAATCATGGCCGGATCAGATTACAAAGTTAGACAATGCTGTGGAAAAAGATCCAGTCAGCAACAGCATGTTCTGGGGATTCGTTGGCAACAACAGAGAGATGGTACAAAAGTTAGATGCACGTAATCATACATATTGGTTTGCAGACACACCATACTTTGGAAGATTTGACAACAATAATTTGAAACCAGACAATCACTACTGGCGTATTTGTAAAAATACAATCCATGTTCCTTACCTGAAAGATTGCAAAGCAGATAGATTTGAAAAATTTGGTATGAAGATAAAGGCACCAAACTTTGCTGGTAAGCATGTTTTAGTTTGTCCTAGTTCCACAGGCATACACCAATACTTGAACAGACCCAATTGGACAAACGAGACAATAGAACAGATTAAGAGATACACGGACAGACCTATCAAACTTCGACACAAGCCTAGGGGCAGGGGTACATCAGGACCAAGTGAGGCAACGGTACCCCTATCCGAGGATCTCAAAGAAGCGTGGTGTGTTGTAACAAGTTGTTCCATAGCGGCGGTTGAAGCAATCTGTGAGGGCATACCGGTGTTCTGCGATAACATAAGTTTTGCTGTAGACGTTGGCAACGTGGAACTATCGGATATTGAGAATCCTTATTATGGCGGTCCTGAACCTTGGCTGTACAGCCTAGCATACCAACAGTTCACTCCCGAAGAGATAGAAAACGGCACAGCAGTAGAAATACTAATGGACAAAGGAATACTATGAAGATAGAAAAAGTAAATGACTTTTGGGTGCCATCGAATGATATACACATAGAACAATGGAAGTCAGGAGCACCATTTACACAGAACAAATGCCTCAACAAGTTTATAAAATATTGCGAGTCACAAACTAAAAAAATGAAAACAGTCATTGATGTTGGTGCGTGGTGTGGGACATGGTCAAAAGCCATCGAGCCGTTCGCTAAAAAAGTAATTGCTTTTGAGCCTGACAAAACACATTTTGAATGTTTACAACGTAATTGCACTATAAATTGTACACCAAGAATGGAGGCTGTTGGGTCTCAACTACAAGAAGTATCACTAACTGAAGATGACTTCACACAGGCAAAGCGGGTTGATAAAGAAGGCAATATACGAATGACCACTATTGACAGTATGGAGTTTACAGATGTTGATATGATAAAGATTGATGTTGAAGGTTATGAAATGGAAGTGTTAAAAGGTGCAACAAAAACTTTAGAAACTGTAAAATATCTGATGATAGAATTAAACAACAACACCAAAAAATATGGCAGTAATAATCTTGAAATTGAAAAATATTTAAAGTCATTAGGCTTTAAGGTATTAATGGATCATTGGCCTGACAAAGTTTTTTACCGTGCATAACTTAAATTAAATACTCAAAATGAAAATTTTTATAACAGGTGTCGCAGGATTTTTAGGTTCTCACCTAGCAGATTTAATGATATCAGAAGGCCACACTGTTGCTGGTAATGATAACATGATTGGTGGATACACAGACAATGTTCCCCAAAATGTAGAGTTCCATCAAGTGGACTGTTGCGATTTAGAAAACATGACGAAGGCCATGGAAGGCTGTGACATTGTTTATCATACCGCCGCAACAGCATACGAAGGACTGTCAGTATTTTCTCCTGTGCTTGTTACAAGAAATATATTCGAAGCGTCCGTGACAACCATTACAGCGGCCATAAGAAACAAAGTTAAACGTATTGTGTATTGTTCAAGTATGGCAAGGTACGGTCATCATGATGAGTTGCCTTACAAAGAAACTTACGAATGTCGTCCCCAAGATCCATACGGTATTGCAAAGAAAGCCGGAGAAGATGTGCTTAAAAATTTATGTGAAACGCACGGAGTTGAGTATGTAATCGCTGTGCCACACAACATTGTTGGACCAAGACAGAAGTATGATGATCCGTTTAGAAACGTTATGTCTATTATGTTGAATAGAATGTTACAGGGTAAGCAACCAATCATATACGGAGATGGCAAACAGCAAAGATGTTTTAGTTACATAGACGATTGTTTATATTGTTTGAATGCACTTGCGTTTCAAGACAATGTGGTTGGAGAGGTTATTAACATAGGACCAGACGAAGAACCTATAACAATCAATGAGTTAGCGGAGGCCTGTGCAAACGAAACAGGACTTAACTTAGATCCTATACATCACAAAGACAGACCTAAAGAAGTAAAACTAGCAGTGTGTTCATCAGACAAAGCAAGAGACTTATTAGGTTACAATACAGCAACCAATATGCGACAGTCGGTGAAAAAGACAGCAGAATACATAAGAACAAGAGGCACAAAAAAGTTTCAATACCATCTACCATTGGAAATTATTAATGACCAGACTCCAGATACTTGGAAGAAAAAATTAATATGATTTCTTTCTGTTGTCCATCTAGAGGCAGGCCCGAACTGGCAAAAAGATTAGTTGATACTGCTACTGCAACACAAAAACACGAAACAGAATTTTTATTTTATCTCAATGACGATGACGAAAAACTAGATGAGTACAAGGATTTATTAGATGGAAAACACTATACTGTTGGACCAAACCAATCGACTTGTTACAGTTGGAACTTGATGGCAGAAAGAGCATCTCATGATGTTGTGATGTTAATGGGAGATGACGTGCAAGTGCAAACACAGGATTGGGATCAGTTAATTGCAGACGAATTTCTAAGATATGAGGACAGAATTCTTATGGTAGTGCCTAGTGATGGGAGAGCCAAAGGCAATAAAGAACATGGTAGCGAAACTGTTCTTTGGCCTGACAAGCCACTACCAGCGGCACATTTTGCAGTGCATAAAAATTGGATTAATACTTTAGGATATCTTGCACCTGCATTTTTTTGGCACTGGCACGTGGACACGTACACACAAAAAGTTGCACGTAAATTAAACAGATGTTTATATTTGCCAACAGTAACATTCAAGGCAAAAAAGATTATAGATGACAATGCAGGAAAACAAATACGTAAAAATCTTAATATTAATTACAGAGATAACTTTGTCTGGGAAAAAGTAAGAGATAGACACTTACAAGCAGACGTACAGGCACTCAAAGAAAAAATGATCTAACCTCTGTAAAAACAATGTTTATTATCTTTCATTAAAAACAAATTTAATGTTATCCTTTGTTCTGTTTGATCACTTTCATAACTGTGCCAAGTCTTACCTTGTTGTCCGCAAAATATAAAAGTGCTGTTAGGTTTCCACTGTGCTTCTTTAACAAACGTATCTTCTTTTTGTTCTGTGTACATCTTAGTGCCTACGTTGTTTTCTGGAGTTACATAGGTAACACTGCTCCATATTTTTTCTAATCCTTCTTGGTGTATATAAAATTTATATGGTAATGGTGGAGTTACAGATATGTGAGCATTCACAGCCAAATCTTTAAACCATCTATACTTAGGATATTTTTCACATAACTGCTTTGCATTATCTAAGATACTTTTGCTTATATCAAGTATTTGATCATAAAATTTAAATTGATACGCAAGAAAATCTTTTGGATATATTACAACAAGTTTATCATTGGGTACATCCAGACGTTTACATTCTTTTCGAAGTGTATCAAAAGTTTCTTGCGGTAGCGTGTTATGAATAATTTGATGGCTCCACGGCTCATCAATCACTGTGCTATCGAGACATTTGTCCAAAAAATATTTCCCAACCATTATATATTTCCTATCCTATCAATCACACCTTGTTGTCTCGATAATAGTTTTGATTCCATTGGTTGTGTCCATTGTCCTTTAAACTTTCCTCTTGAACAAGTGTTGCATATTAGGTTCTTTTTACTCTCTGCATATTCTTTAGCATATATGATTGCGTGTTCTTTTTGTAAATTTTGCCATGCTTGTTCTATACCAATTTCAAATACATTTCCATAATTAGTTTTTCCTTCTGCGTCATCGCAACACAATACTGCTTGACCATTCACCATTATTTCCATTTGCCTCAGCACACGTCCGCCTCCCATAGCACAACCTTGCATGTAGTTGTTCTTATCTATGACTGCCTCATACGGCTTTGTCCAATCTCCATCCCCGTCACCCATCCTGTTCTCGATCCAATTAGTCTTTGATTTTACTTTACCAAATGTTACGTTTTGATATTCCGCAACTGTTTCGCTACTTGCGGTGGCCGATTGTTTTTTATGTTTTACACCAATTCTAATTCTTTTTGAAAGTTTTGGATAATGATCTTTTACAAATTGTAAACTGTTTAATGTTTTGTCTTTCTTGATCTTCATAAACTCCCATAACTCTTCTTCTGTGTGACCAATCACACTCATATGGATGTTACCTATCAGGTGTATGTACTTGTTTAGAATTTCACACTGTTTTTTTGTAAAGGATACACCGTTGGTGCAAAGTCCTATTTTAATTTTGTACTGATCACAAAGTTCCATTATGTATTCTAGATTAGGTTGTACCAACGGATCACTGTATCTCCATGGACTTATAGCACACGTGTAATCTTTTACTTGATATTTCTTTATGAGTGCTCCGTAATCATGTAATAAAGTTCCTATCTGCTCTTTGGTCATTTGTTTGCCATGGTATGCTTTGTCTTCACTCAATGTAGTGTATGGACAGCAATAACATTTTGCGTTACATAGATTGATAGGTTCGAACGCTATTGATGTGGGTAGTGGTATCGGTTGGTACATCATTCTTTCACCATTATATGATCTTGATTGAATACTTTGTCTACGCTTTTACAAACATATCCCCATGATTCTAAAAGTTCTCGTGCATATAAATTGCCTTTGTTCTGTTCTACTACAACCACAGGATAATACTTTTTGATTGTGTTTACAGATCCTTGTATTGCTTTCAGCTCGTAACCTTCTATGTCATATTTGATAAATGTAACATCAGATAAATTAAACGAATCTATTGTTTTGATGTTGACTTTAACACTTCCTCTATTTTTTATTCTACCTACGTTGTGCCCTGTTGTATAAACTTCGCATTCCTTCTCTCCTATACCGCAGATATGATATGTGAATTTATTCATATCCAGTACATTTTTCTCAAACATTTTTTTCTTGTCCCGGAAGTCAAAACAGTGTATGTGTGTGAAATTATTTTCCATTTCCCTTGCGAACCCGCCTTCTCTACAGCCAACATCTATGCCAATTCCGTTCTCTTTAATGTAAGGTTTTGCTAACTGGAACGTATGGTTCCACCCCTCAATCTTTTTAGGTATCTCACTAGGTGATCCCAAGAAGTTAGTTTTTGTTTGCATATTCAGTCAACCATTTTTCTAATGCCGGACCATCCAACGGTTCAGATGTAAGCCATTCTTGGACACCGGTTGTTGAGGCCCATTTACCACTGGGCATCTGCCATGCATTTTGTTTAGGTTCTTCTACGTGCTTACCCACCATGTATCTCCGTGTGCCGGGTCCATAGGGTTTAATCTCAGATTGCACTACAATTAATCCTAATTCATCGATCCACTCAAGCATTCTAGTCTTGTGATTCTTTTTTTGCATAACTGTTGACTGTAGTTATCTGATTTTTTTAAGTATAATTTCCCATTGATTATTTGACATATCTATCTGTATCAACGGATGACGAATGTACTTCTTTTTTGTTTTTACCAGTTTAATTTCTTTGGACTGTGTAATTAAAAATGTATTTGGCAGGTAAGTTAATTGCTTGTCATTTATATGCACATAGGACTTTGTTGCATCTGAGCGTTCCTTAAAAAACCACAAACATATAATTTCCTTGTTGAAATCTATGTCGTCAAAGTCACTTTTGAATTCAAATCCTGTTTTGTATTTCGCATCAAATTCTTGCCATACTTGATGAGTCAGGTCGTTTTGATTTTCGTACAAGTTGTCGTATTCTTTCGACTCAACTAAGGCGTGAGAGTAAATGTATGCTACCGGGTCTTCGTGGTAGTGTATCGACTTGAGCTGTTCCCAATTCATTATGAACTGAATAGGTTAATTAGTTCTTTCTTCCAATCATCCGCGTACTCGCAATCTCTGTAACCGTCGAACCATGGCCCGCCTTCGGTGTAGTGTAGAATTTTAGGTGTGCCGTCTTTAGGTTCTTTGTACCACTCAACCAACCAATTGTATTCTAGCGGCAACGAACCTATCTCATTGTCATCCAACCAACTGAACCTGTGTAGGAACTTTGGTGATTCTTTATTCAGCAAATCTGGTGTTAGGATTTTATTTTTAGGATGTTCGCAGTTCCATAATACCATACTACTCCAGTTTTTTCTTGGATACACCGTTTGTGTTTGTCCGTCCATTTTTGTTGTTTCTTTGGGAGTGTAGTCGTGTTGCACCACGACAACTGCTTTCGAGTCGTCACAGTATTTCACAAGTTCGTGGCTTGGTATCTTCCAAAGGAAATCACAGTCGCAGAACACCGCCCAGCCTTTGAAGTCATTCATGTATGGCACGAAGAACCTAGTGAACGTGAACTCCGTTGACGCCAACTTGTCCACAGGCCTGGTGTACAGTCCTTGGTCCCGCATCTGTTTTTGTTTGAGGGGTATAACTTCTGCAGATGGATCTCTACGCTTGATTGAGTGCTCGCAAACTTGATATGCTATGTCTTCTCTGCTGTCGTGCCCTACGTAAATTTTCATTTTCTTCCTGAGACTATTTGGTGTATGTCTTGCCAATTACTTACACGTATAATATCAGGATGTTGTAGGTCTTGATTGTATGGGTGGTCTATTAATATAGGCTTTAAACCGTATTTGAGCCCGGCTACAGCGTTGTTTGGCTTGTCCTCGACCCAATACAGTCCGGTGTCGTGAAACTCCGCTAATGCACTGTCTTTGTCGGCACCCGTGCCAAGTATGTGGTAATTTGTGAACACATGCTCGCCAAACAGTTCACCCAATCTTCTCTTACGTAACTGTTGTGCTGGTATATCTGATGTCTGAGATGTGATAGGTATGAAGGTCCAACCCTCGGCCGCCAACAGTTTGACCCACGTCTGTGACTCCGGCATAGGTCTCTGTGTGCCCATCCAAGCACTCCTGTTGAACTCTCTTATGTGTTTTCTGATCTCGTCTTTTGTCACACCAAAACGTTCTGCCATCTCGTATGTGTTCTGTTTGTCTGGTAGTAATCTGTGAGGATGATATCTAGCACCTCTCTCATCAAACAGTGTCTTTTGTAACATCCATTTTGTGAAATGGTGTTCCCATTCCAACAGTACACCGTCTACGTCTGTGAGTATTATTCTATTATTTGATATCGGCATCTTCCATCCCTGCTACTCTCAGTTTCACGATGTTTGTTATCTGCCATTGTTTCTGATCCAGTCCTTTGGTTATGCCCAGCCATTGATTTCTGATTAATGCGAAGTCATTTATTATTTTGTCCATGTCTACAACATCATCCTCGCCGTCCACGTACTTCTCTGCATCTCTGCTTGATAGTGCTCTGTTGTAATTTTCCAAGTATTTCCTGAAAGTCTTTGATCTTAATCTACGTAATTCTATGTTTAGGTATTCCAATATCGCTTCTAACTGTTGCAGTTGACTGAATCTTTCTTCCACTATGCCTGGCAGTGACGCACTGGCCCTTTCCAGGTTACCGTATATTTTACACTGCTTCTTGGCTTCGATCAACTCCTTGTCGAAGTATGCCACACAGTCTGGTATCTTGTCTAGGTTTCTGCTGACTTCGTTGTACCAATTAATCATCTTCGCCGTATCCGTCTGACTCTTCGTCTTCCTCGAACACAGTGTTGATCGCTTCTTCTAACTTGGGATCGAGCTCTGCAGAACCTTTTAATACGTCATGCTCTACACCTATGTCCTCTAGGCTCTTAATAAAGTCTATGGCACAATCTAATTTCTGCCTCTCCGGAACGTAGTGTGTTATGGAGTTCCATAACCTTTCGATGTCCTCGTGTGTAAAGTCTATCATTACTCTTCTTTTTTACTCTTTGCTTTTGGTTTTGTTTCTGTTTCTACCTCGATAGGGGCATCGGTGTCTTCCACTTCTTTGGGTGCTTCCTCTTTGAACTCTGCCATTATCATATCTAATTTATCACCAGTCCACGCTTTTCTGAAATCTATGTGTTCTTTACCTGCCTTATCAATGTATTTCAGCCTGTTTCCTGTTTGAACTAAAAGACCTTTTTTCTCGAACAGGTCCACAAGTCCACTGTATGGATCCATGCCTGTGTCATAAGGAATTTTTACTTGTACACCTTCAAAAGGTTTAGCATATCTAGTCTTCATTACCTTACAAGCGGCTCTGATACCTCTTACTTCTGATATCTTGTTGCCTTTCTCGTCTTCTTTCAATTTTAGTTTTTTCATTGCAATTACAATAGAACTCGCATAGATAAATCCTTGTCCACCTGATATCTTGTCATCTGGATCAAACATATCCTGTGATGCGTATGTATGATTGGTTGCTATGAGTCCCACGTTCCAACTACCAAACATATTAACACAGTTCCGTACAAGAGCAGTCAACGCCTTGGGTTTTCTACCTAGGTCACCTTTCATGTCACCTGCTTCAAACTGGTTAACATCTGTTGGTGTAAGCATCATACCTAAACTGTCTATAACAAATAGTACTTTTGGTGCACCCTCTTTGTTGTCTGCGTGTTGCTCTCTGTAACCTTTCATGAATTCCGATATGGTCTTTGCTACATCGTCTACCATTGACATGCTTAATTTTAAAAGTTTGTCTTCTGATGTGTCCACATTCAATGCCTGTAGCCACTGTTCGTCTAGTGCATTCTCTGTGTCAATCAGTATAACGAAGATGCCTTGCTCTTGTGCATTTTTTATTATGTTTCCTGATGCTATGTAACTTTTACCTGCTCCTGATTCTCCTGCAAGTACTGTCACTTTTCCTAGTGGAATACCTTTGTTGAAATCACTGGTCATCAAATAGTTTAATGCATAATTTCCTGTTGATATCCAATCTGTGGGATCGCTGAATCCTATGCCAAGTCCTTGTATGGACT
>Ga0180120_10001929_pt1 | contig 10561 bp, 10 predicted proteins | sample CPBDNA_3_FD_129677 | JGI IMG/M metagenome (GOLD analysis project Ga0180120, IMG submission 129677) | Freshwater to marine salinity gradient microbial communities from Chesapeake Bay, USA - CPBay_Spr_31_0.2_DNA (version 2) (version 2) | ecosystem: Environmental > Aquatic > Marine > Coastal ... | reverse complement strand
GGGGCGCGTTGCAGAGCCAGGTTTAGTTGGTGTAGCGCCGGGCAGGGGGGTAATCAGAATGCCGCCTGTTTCAGTCTGCCACCAGGTATCGACTATGGGACAACGGCTATCACCTACAACGTCACGATACCACATCCACGCTTCTGGATTAATCGGCTCTCCAACCGAGCCAAGTAAACGTAAAGACGATCTGTCCCATTTTTTGACTGGCCCATCTCCTTCACGCATCAACGCCCTGATGGCTGTTGGCGCAGTATAGAACAGGCTAACCTTATGCTTTTCGATAACCTGCCAGAACCTACCAGAATCAGGGTAGGTGGGAACGCCCTCAAACATCAGCGTTACGGCCCCATTCGCAAGGGGGCCATAAACAATATAACTATGCCCCGTTACCCAGCCAACATCAGCTGTACACCAATAAACATCACCATCTTGATAATCGAATACATAATGATGGGTCATAGAGGCATAGACCATGTAGCCGCCCGTTGTATGCAAAACACCCTTAGGCTTGCCCGTCGAGCCTGATGTGTACAGGATAAACATCGGGTCCTCAGCACTCATGTCTTCTGCGGGGCAGTCAGCCGATACAGCAACAGTGGCGTCATGATACCAGACATCACGCCCGTCGACCCAGTGAATGTCGCTGCCTGTGCGTTTAACAACAAAGCAGGTTGTGCAATCTGGGCAGGTTTCAAGCGCTTTATCAGTATTTGCCTTAAGCGGGATAGCTTTGCCGCCGCGGACGCCTTCATCGGAGGTGATAACACAGTTTGACTGGCAATCTTGAATTCTGCCTGCCAGCGCTTCAGGAGAGAAGCCACCAAATACCACAGAATGGATTGCCCCAATGCGCGTACATGCCAGCATAGCAACAGCAGCTTCAGGCACCATAGGCATATAAATTGTAACGCGGTCGCCTTTGGTAATACCGCGCTCTTTCAGCGCATTGGCAAACCGGCAGACCTGCTCATGCAACTCTTTATAGGTAATATGAAGCGCATCAGCCGGATCATCACCTTCCCAGATGATGGCTGTCTGGTCACCGCGGGTGGTAAGATGTCTGTCGAGGCAATTTTCTGAGGCGTTTAACGTGCCATCTTCAAACCATTTAATCCGAACATCTGCTTTATCATAGGATACATCCGACACCGTGCTAAAGGGCGTTTTCCATGTAATGCGTTTTCCATGTTCGGCCCAGAAGCTATCATTATTCTCGAGGGATGCCTGATATAATGTCTGATAACCGGCCTCATCAATATGAGCCTGTTCTGCCTGCTTTGCGCTTGGCGCGAAAATGCGTGTTTCAGTCATCTGTAAAAATCCTCCGCAAACTTCAAAATTATATGTCTTTTGTGAGCCGCCACCTTGATGCTCCGTGATATTATAAAGACGCGCCAAGAGCAAGTATGGGCATCTGACACTGGCTTAGTTTTCGCCGGCTTCAGTCACCTCATAAAGCAGGTCTTCTGCCTCTTGCTGGCTTTCAAGAGACAGCACGCGGCGGGCATGTTCATGAGAAAAACCAGCGCGCGCTAGTTTTCCAAGCTGTTTCTGCCGCTCATCCAGTTCTATCGGAAAATTTCGACTATAAGGCCCGATGCGTTTTTTGCGGGCACTGATAATGCAAGCGGCAAGTTCTATGGCGTGTGGGTCATGACGGCCAGTATCAGACGGAGGGCGTGACATAAGCTCAGAGATGAGGTCGCTCTTAATACCTGACTGCATGAGTTTATGCGTAAGGGCGGCGCGTGACTGGCCTTGTGCCCGACCACTGCGTATTTTTGAAAGGGCAAATTGCTGGTCATCGACATAGCCGAGGCGCTGACAGTCTTCGATAGTTATTGCAATAGCTGGCAGCAGCCTGTCTTCGGGTACTGTTTCAAGTTTGCGGGCGGCAAACCGGATCAGAACCTGTTTTAACCGATGGGTTGTGGTTGCATAGCGCCCAAGATAATGCAGTGCCTTATTGCGAAGCCGTGCCTGAATACGGCTATCTGAAGGAGGGGGGCGTGCATCGGACCTGTCGGCAGGACGGCGAGTTTTAGACGGCTCGTTCATGACCGTTAGTCTAGCAGTTGCTATTGTGGGCGCACAGCCTTATTTCTGAGATGCAGAAGAACATATCAGGGTAGCCAGACACAGATGACAAAACATACCGAACAGACGGATAGCGCGGCGACGCTTCTACGCCCCATCCAGATAAAGTCATTGAATGTAATCGGGATTACAACGTTATATCAGAAAGAAGTTCAACGGTTCATGAAGGTCGCGATGCAGGCCTTATGTGCGCCTGTTGTAACAGCGATGCTGTTTATGATGGTTTTTTCGGTTGCGCTTGGCGACCGCGCTGCGCCCTATGAAGGGATCCGGTTTGCAGCCTTTCTTGCGCCGGGTCTCATTATGATGGCAGTTCTGCAAAATGCGTTTGCCAATACATCCTCATCATTCGTCATCGGAAAAGTTCAAGGCAATATTGTCGATATTTTGATGCCGCCTCTCGGGCCGGGTGAAGTGCTGACAGCAATGGTATGCGCAGGCATTACCCGCGGCGTTCTTGTTGGTTGCGCCTGTGCTATAACGCTTATTTTTCTGGGCGGGCTTGGCATGCCAGCCGCGCCCTTCATTGCTGTTATCTTTCTTGTTCTTGGTGCGGTATTGATGTCCTTTGCCGGTGTTCTAGCCGGGATTTGGGCGCAGAAATTTGATTCGCTTGCCGCAATCACTAATTTTATTATTCAGCCACTCGCCTTCCTGTCAGGAACATTTTATTCAGTGCATGCCCTGCCAGCGCCTTTTGATGTTATCGCCGCATCAAACCCTGTCTTTATGGTGATTGATGGGTTTCGCTATGGTATGATAGGACAGGCTGATGGCTCTCTGCTGTTTGGGGGCAGCATCTTGCTTGCGCTCAATATTACGCTCGCGATAGTTTGTTTTTACATTTTAAAAAGTGGTTATCGCTTGAAAAGCTAACCTACGCTCTGGCACACTATGCGGCATATCGTTACCGGTTTCCGCAAAATATAACATCTCCTTCGTATGACTGGCCGAAAGACACATGCTGATGACTGAAAATACAAAGACAGATGCGCGCTATGACGGGATTTTACCTGTTCAGCAACTTCATCAGGCCGTTGCCGCAGGCCAGCTGATAGCATCAGCGCCGCTCGCAGATGGCCAGCTTCAGCCCGCCAGCCTTGATTTGCGTCTTGGCCCGCGCGCGTGGCGCCTGCAAGCTTCTTTCCTGCCTGGAGCAGGTCAGAAGGTGCAAGAGAAAATTGATAGATTTGCGATGCATGAACTTGATCTCTCAGATGGCGCGGTTCTGGAAAAAGGATGTGTTTATCTGGTTGAGTTGATGGAACGGCTTGCCTTGCCAGAAAATCTGTCAGCCATCGCTAACCCGAAAAGTTCAACTGGCCGGCTAGATGTTTTCACCCGCCTGATTAGTGACGGTGCGCAGGAATTCGAATCTGTTGCTGCTGGTTATGAAGGCCCGCTTTATGCAGAAATATCGCCGCGTACATTTTCTATTTTAGCCCGTCAGGGTAGCCGGCTATCGCAGCTTCGCCTGCGCCGCGGTGCATCGCGTCTAGATGATGCCCAGCTTGCAGAATTGCAGCAAAGTCATGGTCTTGTCAGTGCCACTGCTAATCCAGATGCTGGCGGTAAAGATAATTCGGACTTTTTAGCCAGCATCAATGATGGGATTGGCTTGTCTGTTAACCTGCATGCCGATGGGCCGGATGGCATTATTGGCTGGCGTGCCCGAAAGCATGCCGGGCTTATTGATATTGATAAGCCGGCCAGTCAGCCGATTAGCCGGTTTTGGGAAGCGGTACGCACAGATGATTTAACAGGCGGTGGTCTGGTTCTTAATCCAGATGAATTCTATATCCTTGCAAGCCGTGAATTTGTTTGTGTTCCGTCATCCTACGCAGCAGAGATGCGGGCATATGATACGCGGGTCGGTGAATTCAGAGCTCATTATGCTGGGTTTTTTGACCCCGGCTTTGGAATGTCAGATATTGGTGCAGCGCCGACGCGCGCTGTGCTTGAGGTGCGCTCGCATGATGTGCCGTTCCTCATTGAGCACGGGCAAATCGTCTGCCGGCTTGTTTATGAGCCAATGGCTGATGTTCCAGAAGCGCTCTATGGCGCACAAGGGTCGGGTTCTAACTATCAATCTCAGGGGCTAAAACTTGCCAAGCATTTCTGCTAGTTTTGCATGTCCTGCTTGACTCATTATACGATAACCAGTCATACAATTCTGTTCTTCTGATCGTTGACTTAAAAAGGAACAGCGCATCATGGGCGCACCAGATGAGATAATGAGAAAAGCTGTTATGCCAACCTATGGTCGGGCACCCGTTTCGTTTGTGCGCGGCGCTGGCAGTTGGCTCTATACAGCTGAGGGTGATGCTTACCTTGATTTTGCCTCTGGCATAGCGGTGAATATTTTTGGGCATAGCCACCCGCGTCTTGTTGAGGCGCTGACAAGTCAGGCTGGCCAGTTATGGCATACATCAAACCTGTACCAGATTCCGCAGCAGGAAAAGCTGGCTTACCGCCTTGCCCAACATGCCAAGCTTGACCATACCTTCTTCTGTAATTCAGGCGCTGAGGCAAATGAAGCTGCAGTGAAAGTGGCGCGCCGGTTCCAATATCGCTCAGGTCATCCGGAAAGAATAAAAATCATTTGTGCCGGTGGTGCCTTTCATGGCCGGACACTTGCCATGCTTGCTGCAACAGATAAAGAGCTATTCCGAGAAGGCTTTGGCCCAATGCCGGAAGGGTTTGTGCATGTCCCGTTTGGCAATCTGAACGCGCTACGCGATATGATGTCTGATGACGTAGCCGCCATTATGGTCGAGCCGGTTCAAGGTGAAGGCGGCGCACGTGCTGCGCCAGAGGGCTATCTTGATGGTCTGGCTGCTGCTGCCGAAGAATTTGGCGCACTTATTATTGCTGATGAAGTTCAGTGCGGGCTTGGCCGGACAGGCAAAATGTTTGCCTACCAGCATAGCTCAATTCAACCAGATGTCGTTGTGCTGGCCAAGGGGCTTGGTGGCGGTATTCCGATTGGGGCTGTCATTGCGCGCGCTGATATTGGTGAGACTATGGGGCCGGGCAGTCATGGCTCGACCTTTGGCGGTAACCCGCTTTCCACGGCCTGCGGCAATGCTGTTCTTGATGGCCTTGAAGAAGAAGGTTTTATGGCAGGCGTACGGCATAGAATCAGCCTGCTTGATGATGTGGTCTCGCGCCTTAAAACACGCTATCCTGATATCATTATCGAGGTACGCGGTGCAGGATTTTTGCGCGGGATGAGGCTGCATGATGATATTGTTGCTGGTGAGGTAACAGCCGCGTTGCGCGAACAACAGCTTCTTATCGTGCCAGCCGCTGATAATGTTATCAGATTGCTGCCACCCCTTACCATTACCGAAGATGAAATTGCCCAAGCTGAAGCACATCTTATTACGTGTTTTGACAGCTTCTCAGCGAGTAGATAATGAGACATTTTTTAGAGTTAAGAGATTTTGACGCTGAACGGCTTACCGCTATTCTGGATATGGCAGCGGCATTGAAATCAGGTGCAGACGCCCCCAAACCGCTTGCGGGAAAAACAGTGGGCATGATTTTTGAGAAACCATCAACACGCACCCGTGTTTCATTTGAAGTAGGGATCACCCAGCTTGGCGGAACAGCGTTGATGCTCTCCTCTAGTGATTTGCAAATTGGCCGTGGCGAAGAAATCTCGGATACAGCCAAAGTGCTATCGCGTTACTTGGATGCCATCATGATCAGGGCATTATCGCATAAAACCCTAACTGAACTAGCTGAAAACGCGACAATCCCTGTGATCAATGGGCTAACAGATTTATCTCACCCCTGTCAGTTAATGGCTGATATGCAGACCATAAGAGAACGTCTTGGTCCTCTTGAAAATCAGATTGTTACCTGGTTTGGTGATGGCAATAATGTCGCTAATAGCTGGATTGAGGCCGCAGCTCTGTTTGGGTTCGAACTTCGTCTTGCCGGACCAGAAGCCTATCATTCGCCAGCTGAGCTGATTGCGTGGGCCCGCAAGAAGGGCGCCAACATCCTGTTAATGGAGGATAGCGAAGAAGCCGCCCGCAACGCTACTGTGCTGGTCACAGACGTTTGGATTTCGATGGGTGATGAAGAAGGAACGCGGGTTGCAGATTTGCATCCTTATCAGGTCAATCAGAACCTGATGAGCCGTGCCGCGCCAGATGCTATTTTTATGCATTGCCTTCCGGCTATTCGCGGTATGGAAGTAACGGCTGACGTTATTGATGGTCCGCAATCAGCTGTCTTTGATGAAGCTGAAAACAGGCTTCATGCACAAAAAGCAATTCTTGCATGTCTTTTTGATAAGAATTTTTAAGCGTTACAACACGGTATGTCGTGGCATAGGCCTTATTGCTGATGTCAAATGACGGTGATGACAGGATAGGTAGACAGTGACAGTAACGACGGATGCGCCGCAGGAAATCGTTCGCTCAGGAATAGTGCCATTTTATCTAACGGGCACTGAGGCAAGCACAATTCCGATTATTCGTGGCAGGTTCGCACGGCTTTTCACCCCAGCATCAGATATTCTGAACCGCCATGATTATCCAGATGCCGTTGGTGAGCTCTGTGCCGAAAGTATGGCACTAGCAGCTTGTCTGTCTGCAACGCTAAAATTTGATGGGGTGTTTACCCTGCAGGCAAAAGGTGACGGCGCTGTCAGAACCTTATTTTCTGATGTGACCTCAGAGGGGCATGTACGTTGTTATGCGGCGTTCGATGAAGCGGCGCTTGCAGATGTTGCGCCGGCTGAGCCCTCAGTGCTGCCGCGTCTGATGGGCGGCGGCTATATGGCCTTTACGATTGACCAGTCAGATACCGACCAGCGTTATCAGGGTATTGTGGAGCTTGATGGACCACATCTTGGCGATGCAGCAGAAACCTGGTTCCGGAATTCAGAGCAAATGGCAACAAAACTTATTGCTGCTGCGCAAAAAACAGACGCAGGATGGGTATCATCTGCGCTGTTCCTGCAACAAATTGCAGTAGATGGGGGCAATCGGAATGATGATGTTGACCTTGAAGATGCGTGGCACACAGCTTTGATGTTAATGTCCTCCGTGAAGCGGACAGAAATGCTTGACCCTGATTTGCCTGATACAGACCTTCTCTTCCGTCTTTTTAATGCCCAAGCCCTTCATATTCAGGAGAGCCGGCCGCTTACCGATAGCTGTCGTTGTTCTGATGATAAGGTATACTCAATGCTGAAAAGCCTGAGTGAAGAGCAGCTTCGCGATCTCGTGGATGAGACGCAGAATCTCTCTGTTGAGTGTGAATTTTGCAAACGCAAACGCATTCATAGCCTTGGTGATATTTTACAAGCCTAACGGTCAATTTTGTTGTAAGCGTCTTTACCTTTTGCATTTTCAACGCACTCCGTTATCATTTCCCTAGATTTTCTGAGTGGCCTAGCTGATGGTTATGTAACAATATTCTAAGGATAAGGTGGCTTCTGATGAGACTTCTTTTGATATCTGCCATGAAAAAAGCGTCGCTTTTGTGCATGATTTTTATCTCCGTTTCGCTGTTTTCGGGGTGTGTGACATCACAGCAACCTCAGATAACGCCCCCCGGTTTTGACCCTGCAGGCTATAAGACGCTTCGCATTGATGCCCGGAAGCTACAGATTATCGAAAATTGGCAAATGCCAATGGAGCCGCCATATATCGAGCATACGCTTGAGCCAACCATGTCTGGTTTTATTGTAGAATGGGCCAGCCGTGTCCTTATTCCGGTCGGCGGGTCAGGTGAGCTTATCCTGAATATTTCAAAAGCCTCAGTTACGGTGAGCGAGCTGCCTAAATCAGCAGATTTAGCGAGCCTGTTTAAAAACCAGCAGGAAAGCAAAGTCCGGGCTGAGGTAAAAGCACGGCTGATGTGGATACAGCCTATTGGTGATAGGCATGGGACCATTGAAATTGATGCATCTGCCTCCAGAACAGTGCCGGAAACAGCAACGCCAAATGATTACGATGTTGCCGTAAGGCAGGCGATGCTTGATGCGATTACCCAAATGGATGATCAGGTCCGCATGAAAACCGGTGAAATCCCAAGGCTTGTATTGCCCTAGTAGTGATTTAGCGGCGCCAGAAGAGCGGGTTCAAAATCACAAGGACAGTGAATAATTCAAGTCTACCAAGCAACATGCCAAAGCACATCAGCCATTTAGCAGCATAGGGCAGTGAGCTGAAATCACCCGCAGGCCCAATTACATCTCCTAAACCAGGCCCGACATTTGAAAGTGACGTGGCGGCCCCGGAAAGGGCTGTCTGGAAATCTAGCCCGATCAGTCCGAGGAATGTTGCTAGAATCACAAAACACACAATATAGAGATAGAAAAACCCCATCACAGCATCCATCACGCTGTCTGGGACTGTCCGGTCATTATAATAGGCAAGAACCACCGCATGTGGGCGGAGCAGACGCGCAAGCTGTACTTTGATATTCGCGGCAAGGACCTGAAGTCTAAACATCTTGATGCCGCATGTTGTTGACCCGGCACAGCCGCCAATAAACATGCAGATAAGCAGAATTGTCAGAGACGAATCGCCCCATAGCGCAAAGTTTGCAGTGCCATAGCCTGTTCCTGTCAGAATGGAAATGGCGTTGAAGCTAGACAGACGTATTGCATCATAGAGCGGCACACCATCGCGGAATAAATCAAACGCGATAAAACTGATTACAATCAGAACAAGCATCATAAACCAGCGGACTTGTGGGTCTCGTAACAAGGCCTGCCAGCCGCCACGCGCCAGCGACAGATAATGAATAAAGGGCAAGCTGCCAACAATCATACCGGCAATGATAATGAGCTCAATTGTATGTGATGAAAAAGCGCCAACTGAGCTTGTCTTTGTAGAATAACCGCCGGTTGCAAGTGTTGTCATTGCATGCGCAAGCGCATCAAATGCGGGCATGCCAGCAAGACTAAGCATCAACCACCACAGGCCTGTTAATAATGTATAGACAGCAAAAATGCCGCCGGCGAGCTGGGTTGCACGCGGGATCACTTTGTCAGCTGTCTCATAACTTTCTGTCCGAAATAGCTGCATCCCACCAACAGACAGCATTGGCAAAACAGCCAGTGCCATAACAATAATGCCAACTCCGCCAAGCCACTGAAGCAAAGCGCGCCAGATAAGAACGCCATAAGAGGCCTGTTCAATGTCTGTCAATATCGTAGAACCGGTGGTGGTAATGCCTGAAACAGATTCAAATAATGCATCGGTAAAAGACAGTGAAAGAGACGAGAAATAAAGCGGAAAGGCGCCAAAAATGCCAATGAGCATCCATGCACCATTGGTCAGCAGGAAGGCTTCTTTCAGGCCAAGTTCGCGGTCATTTTTATGCTGGTTTGAAAGCCATAAGCTTACACCGACAAAACCTGTGACCAGCGCCGCACCGGCAAAAGCCTGCCAGTTAGGGTCACCCATTACCACATCAACCATCATTGGCACCATCATCGTACCAGCAAGGATTGTTAGTAATAGGCCAAGAATGCTTAAAACAGGCGTTGCATGCATCGGTTCATCCGGTCTCTTTTAGTCGATAGTCCGGCTAAAAAGCAGTGCTTGTATATAATATGAACCAAACAAACTGTCCAGCATCCCGGTTAAGGGGGTGCTGGTTATCAGACACTGATGGTGATTATTTACCGAGTTTCATATGTTCGTAAAAACGCGCCCGTAAGTCAGGATCAATTTCAAATACACCGGTAAAGCGAGTTGTAATCATTGATACGTCTGTCTTACAGACACCTCTGGTGGACATGCATTCATGGTTTGCATCTATCAGAAGAGCAACCCCGCGCGGCTTTAGCGCATTCTGGATTGTATCTGCTATCTGAGATGTCATCGTTTCTTGGGTCTGTAAGCGCTTGGCAAAAATATCTAGCACACGCGCTAGCTTCGAGATGCCAACAACACGCTTATCAGGCATATAAGCAATATGTGCTTTACCAAGGATAGGCACCATATGATGCTCACAATGGGACTGAAGTGAGATATCACGCAACATGACCATATCGTCATAACCTTCGATTTCTTCAAAGGTACGGGTTAGCATTTCTTCTGGGTTTTCGGCATAGCCGCGAAAAATTCTTCATAGGAGCGGACAACACGCGCTGGAGTATCAACCAGACCTTCGCGGGATGGGTCATCGCCAGCCCATTTTAGCAATACCTTTACAGCGGCTTCAGCTTCATCGCGGCTTGGGCGCTGTAGTGAAGCTGATTCATCTGTATCCTTTGAGTAGGATACTTCATCATAGGGTGTCATTGCCGCCTCGTCGTCAGTCATGTAAAAAAAACCAATAAAGCACTGCCAGTGAAACGTGCTTCTCACTCATCTTTACGTTTACCCTTCTTTTTGAGATCACTCAAGAAAACATCAAAATTGCCTGAGAGAAATAAGAGCTAGCTCACGGGGCAGAAATTTCGTGCGTGCGGGCGCTCATTCAG
>Ga0180120_10001928_pt1 | contig 10562 bp, 9 predicted proteins | sample CPBDNA_3_FD_129677 | JGI IMG/M metagenome (GOLD analysis project Ga0180120, IMG submission 129677) | Freshwater to marine salinity gradient microbial communities from Chesapeake Bay, USA - CPBay_Spr_31_0.2_DNA (version 2) (version 2) | ecosystem: Environmental > Aquatic > Marine > Coastal ... | reverse complement strand
GCGACAATATGGCCCTGCGTCAGGATGATAAATCCCAGCGCGGGCTAAGCTTTGCCATAGTCGATGAAGTAGATTCGATCCTGATCGATGAAGCGCGCACGCCACTGGTTATCTCCGGCGCCGCTCAAGATAGCTCCTCTCTCTACCGCAGCGTCAACGCCCTCACTCTGAAACTGGCGTCGGGCACTGAAGAAGAGCCGGGTGATTTTATTGTCGATGAAAAGACCCGCTCAGTAGAACTTTCGGAAGACGGCTTTCAGAAAGTGGAAGATATCCTGATAAAAGAGGGATTACTCACTGCTGACGAGAGTCTCTACCAGGCGGCTAATTTGGGTCTACTGCATCATGTGCACTCGGCACTGCGCGCACAGAACCTGTTTCAGCGCGATGTTGAATATATTGTTGAAGATAACCAAGCAGTATTGATTGATGAGCACACCGGCCGCACCATGCCTGGCCGTCGTCTATCTGAGGGTTTGCATCAGGCGATTGAAGCCAAAGAAGGGCTCAATATTCAGCAAGAGAGCCAGACTCTGGCCTCCACCACTTTCCAGAATTACTTCCGCCTCTACGAAAAGCTCGCCGGCATGACCGGTACTGCCGACACCGAAGCCTTCGAATTCCAACAGATCTACGGTCTAGAGGTGATGGTTATCCCGACCAATGTTGAGGTAAAACGCCAAGATCTCAATGACTTGGTGTTTTTAACCCAGGAAGAAAAGTTTGAAGCGGTGATCGAAGATATCGCCGATATCACTAAAAAAGGCGCGCCCGTTTTAGTCGGCACCGCATCGGTTGAAACCTCAGAGTTACTCTCCCAGATGCTCAAAAAAGCGGGGGTTAAGCACAATGTACTCAACGCCAAGCAGCACGAGCGTGAAGCCAACATTATTGTCGAAGCGGGACGCCCTGGAGCGGTCACCATCGCCACTAATATGGCCGGTCGCGGTACCGATATTGTGCTCGGCGGCAATGTAGAAGCCGAGATCAAAGAACTGGATAACCCCAGTGAAACTCGATTGGCAACTCTTCGATCTGAGTGGCAAGAGCGTCATAAGACCGTGATCGACGCTGGCGGTCTGCACATAGTTGCCACCGAACGTCACGAGTCACGTCGTATTGATAATCAGCTACGCGGTCGCTCCGGTCGTCAGGGTGATCCCGGCGTATCAAGGTTCTATCTGTCCCTCGAAGATCCACTGATGCGTTTATTCGCCTCCGACCGAATTAAAAATATGATGCGCTCCATGGGCATGGAACACGGCGAGTCTATAGAGCACAGCATGGTAACCAATGCCATTGTTAAAGCTCAGCGCAAAGTCGAAGGTCGCAACTTTGATATTCGTAAGCATTTGCTGGAATACGACGATGTGGCCAATGACCAGCGTCAGGTGATCTATCAGCAGCGCAACGATCTGCTTGAAGATGGCGATATCTCCGACGTGATTACCGCAGTTCGTGAGGATGTAGTGACCCAGTCTATGGAGATGTTTATCCCGCCCCAGAGTCTCGAAGAACAGTGGGATATCGAAGGCTTGGAAAAATCTCTGCACACAGACTTCACACTGCAGCTGCCGATAGCGCAGTGGCTTGAAGAAGACAGTCGTCTCGATGAAGAGACTCTTCGCGCGCGGGTTATTGAGCTGGTGGAAGAGGATTATCAGACACGCTACGCCGATGTTGGTGCACAGATGCGTGAAGTGGAGCGTCAGATTATGCTGCAGGTGCTCGACACCCAGTGGAAAGACCACCTCGCCAATATGGACCAGCTGCGTCAGGGTATTGGTCTGCGCGCCTACGCCCAGAAAAACCCCAAGCAGGAATATAAGCGCGAATCCTTTGCCATGTTCGAAGAACTATTGGCCAATATCAAATATGAAACCATTCGTTTCCTCAGCCATATTCAAGTGGCCAGCGATGAGGATATGCGCAAACTGGAAGCTCAGCGTCGCAAAGAGCAGGAAGGGCGTGAGTATCAGCATGCCCAGTCAGCCAATCTCGCTCAAGAGACGGGTGAAGAGGGCGCACCTGCTGCACAGCCGGTTCAACGTCTCGGACCCAAGGTAGGGCGCAATGATCCCTGCCCCTGCGGTTCCGGGAAAAAGTACAAGCAGTGCCACGGAAAAATTAGTTAATCCCATTTAGAACAGATAGAGATTGGAAATAAAAATGGCTACAGGTAATAAACCTTTTCCACAGATGCATCGAGTTGCCGGGTTCAAACTGGGCACTACCAGTGCCGGGATTAAAACCCCGGGACGCAGTGACTTGGTAGTGATGGAGCTGCAGCCCGGCTCTGCAGTGGCCGGCGTATTCACCCAAAATGCCTTTTGCGCCGCACCTGTGGTGGTTGCCAAACAACACCTTAGTAGCGCAGCGCCAAGATACCTAGTTACCAATACAGGCAATGCCAATGCCGGCACTGGCGAGCAGGGCATGATTGATGCCCAGGCAAGCTGTATAGCGCTGGCAGAGCTCCAGGGGGTTTCCACAGATCAGGTGCTACCGTTCTCCACCGGTGTGATTGGTGAGCCACTGCCCATCGAGAAACTTCTCGCAGCACTGCCCGCAGCCGTGGCCGCATTAGATGAAAATACCTGGGCCTCTGCCGCCGAAGGTATCTTAACCACCGATACCAGACCCAAAGGCGCGAGCCTGCAATACCAGCCAGACAGCGCCACCGACAAGTTGATTACCATTACGGGCATCACCAAAGGCTCGGGCATGATTAAGCCCAATATGGCCACCATGCTTGGCTATGTGGCCACCGACGCCCAGGTCGATTCGGAACTACTCCAGCGTGCCCTGAGACTGGTAGCGAATAAATCTTTTAACCGCATCACCGTAGACAGCGACACCTCCACCAATGACGCCGTTATCCTAGTGGCCACAGGAGCCAGCGGGATTCATATTGATGAAAGCAATTTCGAACACTTTGTGGCCCAGCTAGAAATCGTCTTTATCGAGCTGGCTCAGTCGATTATTCGCGATGGCGAAGGGGCGAGTAAGTTTGTTTCGGTAGTGGTCGACGGCGCATTGGATTCAGCGGAAGCGCTTAAAGTTGCCTACACTGTTGCCGAATCACCACTGGTAAAAACGGCCCTAGCAGCATCGGACGCCAACTGGGGGCGCATACTTGCCGCCGTCGGCCGTGCCGGAGTCGAGGATCTCGATGTTAGTCGCGTCTCGGTTCGCCTCAATGAGGTGCTAATCGTTGAGGCCGGAGGCCGAGCCGCCAGCTACACCGAAGCCGCAGGCGAAGCGGCCATGGCCCCAGAGGATATTACCATTCACATTTCTCTCAATCGTGGTGCCCCGGAAAAAACCGTCACTGAAACCATCTGGACCACCGACCTGACCTATGAGTATGTGCGCATCAATGCTGAATACCGTACTTAAACGCGTCTTTAAGTTCACACCGTGAAACGTATTCACGTAGTGGCCGCGATTATTGTCGGTCCAGATCAGCAGATCTTTATCTCACGACGCGGCGAGCATCTTCATCAGGGTGGACTCTGGGAATTTCCCGGTGGCAAAGTGGAAGTCGGCGAAAATCCCGACATCGCTCTGGCCCGAGAACTATTTGAAGAAATCGATATTCGTGTCACTGCCGCGCAACCTTATATGCAGGTGGAACACGACTATGCGGATAAAAAAGTCTTGTTAGATATCTGGCAGGTCGATGATTTTTCTGGGGACCCCCGCGGCAAAGAAGGGCAGCAATGTCGCTGGTTGAGTCTGGAACAGTTGCTGGGAACAGTTACCCGACCAGCAGAGGCTGATGATCTATGTTTCCCCGCTGGCAATCAGCCGATTCTTCAGCGTCTTGCTGAACAGGGCCTCAAGACCCCAATATCCAAAGGTTAGCAGGGCTTAAGAATCCAATAAATCCGGATCAATCATCCCGGCACTGCGCAACTCTCTCGCTAATTGGTCCGAATCCATGACCTCTGGATCTAGCAGTGCAGCACCTTTAATGGCAAAACTCTCCTGAGCCCAGTCACCAAAATCAATCTGCTGACAGCGCTGACAACAGAATGGACGAAACGGAAATTTGTCCGTCCACTCAATTTGGGTCTTACAGGTTGGGCAATTTAATTTGGTTGCGCTACTCATTGGCGTTGTTCCTAACTGGCTGAGTGTCTTTTCTACAAAAAATGGTCAAATTTACAGAGGTAAGCTGAGAAGTGTCTGGTGAACTGCAGTCACTCGAGCTGCCAATGTGTCCAGAGGCTCACTATTATCCAACACTATATCAGCGCGTGATAGCTTTTCCTCGCGGGGCATTTGAGCATCGATAATTCGTTGAATTTGATCCGCTTGATTGCCGTCCCGTGCGCAGGCCCGCTCTATTTGCAGCGCTTCCGGCAGATCCACCAGCACTGTCTTGTGCACCAATTGATGCTGGTCGGTTTCAAATAGCAGCGGCGATTCGAGAATCACATAGGGGCTGGTGGCGGCTTTTAACTGCTCGATAATCCAGTCGCGAATAAGGGGATGTAGCAGTGACTCAAGCCAGAGTTTCTGGGCAGGGTCAGTGAAAATAATTTGCCGCAGCGCAGCGCGATCTAAACTGCCATCCGCCTGAATAATCTGGCTGCCAAACTGCGCACTGATGGCCGCTAGGGCTGGCATACCGGGTTCAACTACTGCGCGAGACGCCTGATCTGCATCCACCGTTTCAATGCCGAGCTGACGAAAGGCTTCAGCCACAGTGCTTTTGCCACTGCCAATACCACCGGTCAAGCCGATAATCAGAGAGCTAGAACCAGAACCAGAACTAGATCCAGAACTAGAACCAGAACCAGAACCAGAACCAGAACCAGAGTTAGGGGTGGATACTGTTGATTTCACAATAGAACGCCATAATGGTGGAGCGTAAAAACGACTACTTTAAGCGCTGACCCTAAAGTCCAAATACACTTAAATACGAGCCGAGGATCTTATCACCCCAAATTAAAGCAATCCAACCTGCCATGGCTAAAAATGGTCCAAAGGCCATGGGAACCTGTCTCTCTCTGGTATTCATAAGCAGACCTGCAACACCCACCAGAGCACCGACAAAGGTCGACAAAATAATAATCAGCGGCAGCATCTGCCAGCCCATCCAGGCACCCAGAGCGGCGAGTAACTTAAAGTCGCCATAGCCCATGCCCTCTTTGCCCGTTATTAGCTTAAACAGCCAAAATACCGACCACAGGGAAAGATATCCGGCCAACGCGCCAACCACCGCCTCATTTAGCGGAACAAAAGTGCCATTGAGATTGGCAAACAGACCCAGCCATAGCAGCGGCAGAGTGATTTGATCTGGCAGCAGCTGTTCGCGGAAATCAATCCCGGTAAGGGCAATTAATACCCAGGTAAACATCAGGCAGTAGGCCGCCATCAATGACTGACCAAACTGAAAAACAATAAACGCCGTGGCCAGTGCACTGACCAATTCCACCAGAGGATACTGAATTGAAATAGGCGTTGAGCAGGCTTTGCACTTGCCGCGCAAAAGCACATAGCTCACGAGTGGAATATTGTGCCAGGGCTTGATTGGCACGCCACATGAAGGGCAGCGAGATGCAGGTGCCGACAGAGATAAGACCTCTTCGGGCTCTGCGGATTCTTCGGCTAACGCATTAGTCAGGCCAAGAAAATCCTCAGACTCACGGCGCCAGCTGTTTTTTAACTGTTCGGGGAATCGCAGAATCACCACATTGAGAAAACTGCCAATAATTAAACCAAAGGGGAAGGCAGCGATGGCAAGTGCCGTGGCGGATAAAGAGGCGGTAGCGGATAGACCGGTTTCTAAAAGCATAGATTATTCACAGTTGGGGCCCAGCCTGTGAGTCAGCGCCGGGCGGTTTACAGAATTCGTTGAGGGTTTTCGTTGAGAGCTCATTAAGAGCCCATGAAGAGTAATCTAGACCACAACAAACCCAATTAACATTCTATTAGCGCCTGCGAGGTATTAAACCACATTACCCAGCTGGAATATTGGCAGATACATAGCGATCATCAGGCCGCCCACCAAAACCCCCAGCACCGACATAATCAGTGGCTCCAGCAGACTGGTCAGATTATCCACTGAGTTGTCTACCAGCTCCTCATAGTGCAGCGCTGCTTTCTCCAGCATTTCGTCCAGCGCCCCAGACTCCTCACCAATCGCAGTCATCTGCTGTAATAATATGGGGAACATCTGTGTTGTCTTGATCGCCATCTGCAGCTGCACACCAGTGGTGACATCATCGCGAACCTTTAAAATCGCATCGTGATAGAGCGCATTACCCGCCGCACCTGCTACCGACTCAAGAGCGTCAACTATAGGCACACCAGCGGCAAAGGTAGTGGCCAGGGTGCGAGCAAAACGCGCCACAGCGGAGTTGTAAATAATACCGCCAATAATCGGCAGTTTTAAAGAATAGCGATCCACCTCATAGGCAAACGTCTTTGAGCGAAAACGCGCCTCCTTAAAGGCATAGAGCCCGATGCCAACCGCCACTAATATAATCAGCCAATACTCCTGCATCATCTCCGACAGGCCCAGTACAAACAATGTAAAGGCCGGCAGATCCGCGCCAAAGCTACTAAAGGTCTCAGCAAATACAGGGACCACCTTAATCAGCAGGATCGCTGTGACCACCATAGCCACCACCAATACAGCTATAGGGTAGGTGAGGGCTTTTTTAATCTTGGCTTTTAACTGTTCAGTCTTCTCTTTATAGGTCGCCACCCTATCGAGCATGGTCTCCAGGGCACCGGCGGTCTCACCAGAATCCACCAGACTGCAAAACAGGTCATCAAAATAGCGTGGGCTGCCGCGCAGAGCATTGGAAAAACTGCCACCAGCTGCCACATCGTCGCGGATCTGATGGATCAGTGCCTGCATGGTCGGGTTATCAAAGCCATCGGCGACAATATCGAAAGATTGCACCAGAGGCACCCCAGCTTTCATCATGGTGGCCAACTGTCGGGTAAACAGCGCTATATCCCCGGGCACAATTTTTTTAGCTTTGCTAAATAGCGGTTTGGGTTTTTTCTTGATCGATGTAGAGATAATCCCCTGCTTGCGCAAATGACCTTTTACCGCCATTAAGCCGTCGGCATTAATCTCCCCCTGAACTTTCTCACCTTTGCGGTTTTTACCGCGATAGATAAACAGCTGGTTTTCGGCAGTCGTAGCCATACCCTTTTTCCTTCCTTGTTATTGTCTACTAATCCTTGGTGATACGGTTAGCTTCTTCAATACTAATTAGACCCTGAGCCGCCTTGCGTAAAGCGGATTTGCGCAAGGGCCTAAAACCTTCCTTGATTGCAGCTTCGAGAATATCCAGTGAACTGCCCCCCTGCATAATAATCCGTGAAATGGCCGGACTGATTTTAAGCGTTGCATAACCCCCGACTCAGCCTTTATAACCATTGCTACAGAGGGTGCAACCCACCGGCTTATAAACGGTAATCTGTTCCCGGGGAATACCAATATCGTCAAAGCCCTCTTCGGTCAGCACATTGTCAGGAATGTCATCGAAGGGCTGGCGGCACTGAGAGCAGAGCTTGCGCCCAAGACGCTGGGCGATAATCAAATTCACCGAGGTCGCCACATTAAATGCTGGCACACCCATATTTAACAGTCGGGTCAATGTTTCAGGGGCACTGTTAGTGTGCAATGTCGAAAGCACAAGGTGACCGGTCTGAGCCGCCTTAATGGAAATCTCCGCCGTCTCCAGATCCCGAATCTCACCCACCATCACCACATCCGGATCCTGGCGCAAAAATGAACGCAGCGCCTCGGCAAAGGAGAGTCCGACGCGCATATTAATCTGGGTTTGGTTGATGCCTTCCATATTGATTTCGATAGGGTCCTCAGCAGTGGAGATATTGCGCTCCGTGGTATTGAGGATATTGAGGCCGGTATAGAGAGAGACTGTCTTGCCACTCCCTGTGGGTCCAGTCACCAGAATCATTCCCTGAGGGCGCGCCAGGGCATCCATATACAGCTGCTTTTGATCGTCCTCATAGCCCAGCGCTTCAATGCCCATCTTGGCACTGCCCGGATCGAGAATCCGCAGTACAATTTTCTCACCAAACTGCAGGGGCAATGTATTGACTCGAAAGTCGATGGCTTTATCTTTCGACAGCTTTAGTTTCACCCGGCCATCCTGAGGCACACGGCGCTCAGAGATATCCATACGCGACATCACCTTTAACCGTGCTGCCAGACGCGGAGCCAAATTAGCTGGGGGTCGTGACATCTCTTGCAGAATACCGTCGACGCGAAAGCGCACCCGGTATGTTTTTTCATAGGGCTCAAAGTGAATATCTGACGCGCCAAGACGAATCGCATCCAGAAGCATCTTATTCACAAAGCGCACAATCGGCGCATCGTCATCGCCATTGCTATCAGCACCATCTGCGGATTCAGCGCTCTCGTCCACTGCCTCCATATCCAGATCATCCAGATGCACATCATCCATGGTACCCAGAGCCTGGCCTATATCACTGGTGCTGGCGCCTTCCTGCCACTTCTCCAAGGTTTCGCTAATTTCCGAATAGAGTGCCAGCACGGGTTCCACTGCCACGCCGGCCTGAAATTGAATCTCGGTAATTGCCCGCTGGTTAGTCGGATCGGCAATCGCCAAAAATAGACGCTTGCCACGGACCATCAAGGGGATCGCCTGATGCTTTTTTAGCAGCTTGCTGTCCACTACATAGCGAGGGAAATAGTCAGGGTTATGTTTGTCGAGGGCGTAGAGCGGAATACCAAACTCTTTTGAAGCAGACTCGCCAATCTGATGTGACGAGAGCAACTGTTTGTCGCAGAGATACTGTACCAGAGAGATCTTTTTGGTCTTGGCGCTAGCCGTAGCTTCCTCTATAACCGTGGCAGCGATTAGCTGATCATCCACCAAGCGCTTTGGCAGTCCATGCAGTGCTATCTGGGGCATATTCATATAGCGATCATCCTTAATTAACAGTATTCGTAAGTCTACTGAGCGTTTTTAAGCTATGCCGTGCCAAGTGCCGCAGAACAAAAAATATTTTGTGAACCCCATAACAGTCTATTTAAAAACAGTTGGCATAGCTGGTTGGCCTGCTCTGCAAATGCTACTTCTATAGCAAGTTATGGGTTTTTTTAAGGCAGATATAAAAAGTCTATTTTTGATTAGGGCGGTTTTTAAAAAAATCAGTTTTCAGCTGACAAAAAAAGTCACTAACTGACGGGGCGCTGTTTATTCGCGAGATAAAAAAGCGTAAAAATTAAAATTTAAGAAATAAAAAATATTTAAGTTATTGAAAAGTATGATTAATTTAATGTTGGCATAGCAATTGCTATTCCATCGATGTGCAGAGTCATTTGCCAGTTAACTGGAATAACGAATTTTTAATCTAATGGAGAGTAGTTATGAAGACGAATAAAAAGCAAAGTGGTTTTACCCTAATCGAACTGATGATCGTTGTGGCGATTATTGGTATTTTGGCGTCAGTGGCATTACCTGCATATCAGAGCTACACCGTGAGGGCAAAAATGTCGGAAGTGATTTTGGCTGGATCTGCTTGTCGAACTTCAATCACTGAAGTAACGCAAACTACAACTGGAACAGCGCTCCCTAGTACTTGGGGGTGTGAAACTAGTGCTTCACCAAGTAAATATGTTGCGTCAGTTACCACTTCAAATCTTGGTGTTGTGACAATAACTACTCAAGGCTTTGGTGATACTGCAATAGATGCTAAGACCATTGATATGGTTCCATATTCAAACAACACTACGGCTCTCGCAAATGACGATGTTGGAATTGCGATTTACAAATGGATTTGTGATGGTGGCGCCACTGACCCCGTCCCGGATGAATACCTGCCAGGATCTTGCAGAGGCTAACATTCAAGTACGAAAAAGGCTCCCTCGGGAGCCTTTTTTTATGGCTTTCTAAAACCCTAATCCACCAGCCTCATCGACAAATCCACCGCCCGAATATGCTTAGTAATACTCCCAGATGAAATAAAGTCCACCGCCCCATGGCTATAGGCATTAATTTTCTCTTCGGTAATATCCCCTGAAACTTCAATCTTAGTCTCGCCCAAATCTATAGATGACAGCGCCTCTATATCCGCTGGTGAGAAGTTATCCAACATCACCACATCGGCTTTGGCAGCCAGTGCCTGATGCAGTTCAGCCAGCGTTTCCACCTCCACTTCCACCAGCTTATCCGCGGCGATCTCACGGGCTTTGGCTATAGCCTGGCCGATCCCACCGCAGGCGGCTATATGATTCTCTTTGATCAGGAAGGCATCATAGAGACCAATACGATGATTTTGGCATCCGCCCACGGCAGCGGCATACTTTTGTGCCAGACGCAGGCCGGGAATGGTTTTGCGGGTATCCAGTATTTTAATCTGGCTATTGGCACTGTTTAAACTGATATCAGCATATTGACGGGCAGTGGTGGCGGTGGCGGACAGAGTCTGCAAAAAATTCAGCGCGGCGCGTTCCCCGGTGAGCAGCACTCGAGTATTGCCGTGCAGGGTAAACAGTTTTTGATTGGGACTCACGCTTTCCCCTTCGTTGATATGCCATT
>Ga0180120_10001925_pt1 | contig 10573 bp, 10 predicted proteins | sample CPBDNA_3_FD_129677 | JGI IMG/M metagenome (GOLD analysis project Ga0180120, IMG submission 129677) | Freshwater to marine salinity gradient microbial communities from Chesapeake Bay, USA - CPBay_Spr_31_0.2_DNA (version 2) (version 2) | ecosystem: Environmental > Aquatic > Marine > Coastal ... | reverse complement strand
CACTATATAAAACTAATCTATTAGGTACTGCACTTATATAAATGTCTGGCACTTTTTCCATTTGATTAAAGAAAAATGCTGTTCCACCATTATATGCCTGGTCAAAATACATCATTCCTGCTATCATAGGACTATCTACTAATTGTTCACCTTTAGGATTAGCCTGACCACCATTAGCTACTCCTGCTTTATAGGTAGTATCTTTATGTACTAGACCATACTTACCAAAATTTTGTGGTGATACTCTTATTTCATCTAATACTATTTTTCTAGCAAGAGATTTAAATTCAGTAATTTTTGTTTTTAGTAAATCTTCTAATCTACTTTTCATATAAGCATTTTCATCAAAGTAATAACTTTCATAACAAGGAAATGCTTGTAATCTATTACCATAAGTATTTGAAGCTGGTTGATGACTTGCCTTATAGTCTAAAGATTTTAAATCTCTTTCTATTTTTTGATACTTTTCTTGTGGAAAGAAATTCCAATGTTGTGATATGCCGTTATTTGAAATATAATCTATCATTATTTACCTGCCATTTTGTTTTTAGGTTGATACTCCCAACGAGGTGGATTGTTTCCACTAGGTGGGTGATCGTGGTACGACCCTGGTTTATATGTACTCAAATCTGGCATAGGTGCATTACCTTTTGCTTTACCTTCTCTTACTTCTTGTCTAGTCCAAGATGGTTTACCACTTTTGTCCATTGACCCTATGTTGATAGGATACCCTGGTTGACATTTTTCTACCTTACCACCTTTTTCTAAAAACTTCTTCATCATCTTATCAGATTCTTCTTTAGTCATTTTAGGTTTTGAGTGTGTATCATAATCGTACATAGTATTATATATCTGTTCTTACAATGTGTTTTCTCAATGCTCTTGTAAGTCTTTCTATGTTATCTATAATATCAATAATACTCTTATCAGTAATATAGTGTTGTTTCTCTTTTAACCTATCATATTCTTTTAGTGATATTGAAACCATAGGACTCAAATCTCTAGTAGATTCATTCTCATAAGTTTTATCGTGTTCGTGTGTAGTTGTATTATCTACTTCTTCACTTGTGCTATATGTAGCACCATTCTCGTCTGTATATGTATCGCCTGTGTCTAAATACATTTTAGTCATAATAATCTCCGTTAACTTGTTTATCTCGTTCATCAACACCAGCATCTTTTTTTATTTTACCTTTTAAGTGTGCCGTGTATGGTGCGATTTTTGATTCTGGCCACACGTGACCATCTTTTCTTCTACCTGTCAAGTCAATTTGTGGTTGACCATTCAAAGTTCTTTTTCTTACTTCATTCCAAACATATGAATCGTGCCATTGTTTTTCTTTGAAAAGTAAATCTTGTTCGTATGAGTTTCTTAATTCTTTTACAAATCTTTGTGTATGTTTATTAGTTAGATTATAACCTACAAATCCACATTCAGGATAGTAAGGTGGGGCAGGTCTATCTAGGTAACAGATTGTATTGTCTTGTGGTAGTATATCTTTTAATATTATTTCTTCAGTAATTGTTTTCTTAAACATAACATCTGCGTCAACCCAAAATACATAATCATAATTACCCTCTAACATTAAGTGTGTCTTTGCAAATACTTTATAACTAAATCTAATTGCGTCTTTAAGAAAGTCTAAACCATAAACTATTTTACTATTATCTGTACCTTTGATTGTACTAAATTCGTTTCTTGTTTCGTTTCTTTTTATGAAGTCTTTTAAGGTAGGATTTGTGTCGTGTATATCTCTATGGAATATATTTCTATCAGGATTGATTTCAGGTATCCAACCCTCGTGGTAAACATAACAATCAAACGGCCAATTATATGTATCGTAAAATCTATGAGCGTAATACTCGTATAGTTTTCTATTAAGACTTGTTACTATTGCTATTTTCATTACCAACCTTTGCTATATAATAACTATCTACAATATCTGAAACAGGATTACCTGTCTTCATAGTGTCAAATAGTTTCTTCAAATCAATTTTAGTTTCTTTTATATAAAATTCGTACATCATATCTTTATCGGCATTTCCTTTGCCAGTTGCACCTTTCTTAACAACACTTGGTACAACAATGTCGTAAGGTATCTTTTCTTCTTGTAATCTGTATTTAAGTATGCCAGTATTTTCGGCAATTTGAAATAGTGCTTGACCTTTTGATCCGTAAGAATAACCTTCAATATAAACTTTGGGATTAGATAAAGGTTTAATAATATCAATCGCAAAGTCTGATATATTTCTAAATCTCTCAATTGGGTCTGTCCATTCTCTATGTTCATATCCTATAATATCTTCACTTATCTTACCTATATATTTCTTCTTGTTTGTTAAGAAGTAATACTTTTTAAATCCTACAGAAATGGCAGGACTTGTTAAACTATAATCAATTCCAACTATCGTGTTCAGCTTCATCTGGAATATATGTTTCAGTTTCTTCTTCATTCTCTACTTCAAATCCACAAAACGGACAAGTAAAAGGTGTCATATCTGTTTTGTCTTCATCCCAGGTAACACTATATTTAGTTTGACAATTAGTACAATTTTTTTCTGATTTTATCATTATAATTTAAATTTCTTAAATTGATCTTTGGTTACATCTTGTTTAATACCACCAATAACATAACTTTCTATTTCTGTTTCTTGTGGTGCATTTTGAGTACCTTTACTATTCAACCAATGATCTGTCCAAGGTAATGGATTTGTTTTAGTTTCATAAGCAGGTTTTAATTGTATTGCTCTCATTCTTCTATTTGCTGTATATTCTACAAATTTGTGTAATAGTTTTTCTGATAGACCTATCATAGAACCTTTAGAGAACAAGTAAGTTGCCCAACGTTTCTCTTGGTCTACTGCGTCATCATACATTTTATAAACTTCTTTTTCAGTTTCTTTTATAATTTTTGTAAAGTCTTTATCGTTTTCAAAATCTCTCCAGTTATTAATTATTCTTTGCGACATTGCAAGGTGTTGACTTTCATCTCTAGCAATAAATGATATGATCTTAGCAGAACCTTCTAGTTTCTTTAGTTCACCAAATGCAAACGAACAAGCAAATGATACATAGAATCTTAAACCCTCTAGTATGTTTACTGATACCATAGCAAGATATAATCTTTTCTTTAGTTCGTATAGATCAACTTTCTTATCTATTGTCCATTTATATCCCATTTCAATTAAATCATCATAAGTTTTAGTTACTGAAGCTGCTCTTTTCTCTATTTTTTCATCTTGTATAATTGTATCAAATACTTCATTAGGTTGTGAGTATAAGTTTTTAATTATATATGTATAACTTCTACTATGAATTGTTTCCATAAAGTCCCAAGTAATAATAGCACTTTCTAATTCTGGTAAAGATACAAAAGGTAAAAATGCAAGACAAGGTCCTCTACCTTGTACACTATCTAACATAGTTTGATACTTTAAGTTAGATGTAAATATAAATTTTTGTTCTTCTCTTAATTCTAGGTAATCGTTTCTGTCTTTTTGTAAAGACACTTCTTCAGGTCTCCAGAAATATCCTAGTTGTTGTTGAGTTAGTTTATCAAAGACAGGATACTTCATAGTATCATATCTTTGTACTGCTAGATCAGGTCCAAAAAACATTGATTGTTTTGTTGCGTCTAAATTCTTATCTTTGTTAAATACTGATTTCATTTATATTGTACAAGAGTCACAATTCTCGTCTTCCTCTTTTTGTTCTGGTTGTTTTGTTTCATCTATCCAACCAATGCCGTGTACTGGTTCATCAATATCTTTCTTGGCGTCATATGTATTTTGATAATAAGAAGTCTTCCAACCCAATCTATATGTTGTCAATAAGTCTTGTGCCATTACTGATACAGGTACTTGATTGTCTTCATAATCTTCAGGATTGTATGACCAATTACCAGAGATTGCCTGGTCAAAATACTTTTGCATTACTGCAACGATATTTATATATCCTTCATTCCCTTTCATATCCCATAATAAACTATAATTATTTTTCAATCTTTTATAATCAGGTACTATTTGTTTTAAAGGACCTTTTTTACTTTTCTTAACACTTAAATAATCTCTAGGTGGTTCAATGCCGTTTGTTGCATTAGATACCACACTAGAGGATTCTGATGGCATTTGGGCTGTGAGTGTGCTATGTCGTAGCCCATATGTTTTAATTTCTTTCCTTAACCACTCCCAATCGTAGGTCAGATTTCTGGTTACAACCTCGTCTACCTCTTTCTTGTAAGTGTCTATGGGAAGAATACCATCGGAATATTTTGTTCTATTAAAGTATTCACACTTGCCTTTTTCTTGTGCAAGTTCTTTACTTGACTTCAATAGATAATACTGGAATGCTTCTGTTAGTTTATCAACTTGTCTCCACGCAAGTTTCTGATCGTATCTGTATCCTTTTTTAGCAAGATAATGTGCAAGTCCGATATAACCTATACCTAAACTTCTTCTTGCCTTTGTAGATATTTCAGCAGCGTTTATAGGATACTTTTGATGATCTATAATTTCATCTAACGCCCTAACTGCTAAATCACACAACGGTTCTAATTCATCTCTTTTGTCAATTAGTCCTACATTGATAGCAGATAAAATACATAATGCAATTTCACCTTCTTGGTCTATGTGTTGTAAAGGTTCAGTAGGTAAAGTAATTTCTTGGCATAAGTTTGACATTAAAATTCTATCTTTAAAACTAGAGTGAGTATTACAATGGTCAATATTCATAATATAGATACGACCTGTTTCTGCTCTTTCTTTTAGAATATTACCAAAGAGTGTTTGTGCTGATACTTTCTTTTTAGATACTGATACTTTTCTTTCTGCCTTTTGATATAGTTCATCAAATTCTGGTGTACCCCACGCCTCGTACAATTCAGGTACTTCGTGTGGTGAAAACAAAGTTATGTCTTCTTCGTTAATAAATCTTTCATAAAATAGTTTACTGATCTGTATAGAGTAATCTAATTTTCTAACTCTATTATCTTCGGTACCTTTGTTGTTCTTTAAAACAATGATGTCTTCTATCTCTTGGTGCCATATAGGAAAGTGTACAGTTGCACTACCACCTCTTACACCGTTTTGTGTACAACATTTAACAGTTGATTCAAACTTTTTAAGAAACGGAATAACACCTGTGTGTTGTACTTCGCCACCTCTAATTCTACTATTGATACCTCTTATTCTACCTGCATTGATACCGATACCTGCCCTTTGAGCAACATATCTACCAATTGCCATATCACTTGAAAAGATACTTGGTAAAGTATCATCAACATCAACTAATACACAACTTGCATATTGTTTAATAGGTGTTCTTACACCTGCCATTACTGGTGTTGGAATGTTTATTTTAAATTGTGATATTGCGTCATAGTATTTTTTAACATATGACATTCTTTTGTTTTTAGGATACTTAGCAAATAGTGTAGCAGAAATCATCATATACATAAATTGTGGTGTTTCAAAAACATCACCACTTGATCTGTCTTGTACTAGATACTTGTCAATAACTTGTCTTAATCCTGCATAGGTAAAATCATAATCTCTATTGTGATTAACCCAACCTTCCATTCTATCAAAATCTTTTTTCTCATACAATTCCATAATAGAAGAATCATAAACACCTTTCTCTATACATTTTTTAGTGTGATCGTATATGTGTGGGTGATCCCAAAGTTTATCTATAACTTGTTTTCTTAAACTGTAAAGTAATAATCTAGCAGCAACATATTGATAGTTAGGATTTTCTAAAGAAATTAAATCTGCAGCTGACTTAACAAGGATTTGTTGAATTTCATCTGTTGACATACCATCATAAAATTGTAAGCCACTTTGCATTTCAACTTGTGATGATGACACACCTGATATATCTTCTACGGCATACTCTACCATATCGTGTATCTTTTCAATGTTTAAAGGTTCTTTTCCTCGTTGTCCTCGTTTCACTACATTTATAATTTCTTGTACCATATTAAACCTTTTTCCAGTGAGTTAATTTTGTTAGAGCTGCTAGTTGATTGTATGTGTTCTTACTTATAATATTTTCAAGTTCAGACGCACTTGTGCCGTTCATTATCATATCGTTTACATCTTTAAGTTGTATGTCGTCTGGCCATATAACAATATTATAATTCTTTTCAATCACTTTATACATTCTGTTAACGATCTCTTTATTACGAGGTTCGTTGTCAAATATATATAAAACTTTTTCGTTTGATATTTTATTATTTAATGATAAATCTGCACCAGCAGCAGCCAGGCAATTATCAAGGAATAAACTATCAATCGGGCCTTCAACGATCTTAACCTTTTGTGTAAAGTTAATTCTTTCAAGTCCGTAAACTTTTTGTTTGTTTTCATCTAGTTTTATCGTTATATACTTTGGTTGTTCTTTACCGAAAGCACGACCTTGAAAAGCAAACAACTTTCCAGTTGTATCAAAAAACGGTATAATAAGTCTAGGTTGATCTTTAGTAACTTTGTAAGTATTAGGTTTTACTTTGTTAACTAAAGTCATAAACTTATCACATAGATATAGAATATCAAAATACTTTTTAGGTATCTTTCGTCTTGTACAATATAATCTAGCAGGATGATCCTCAGGCAAATCAGAAATAGACTTTAGATCATCAAGTATTGTCTGATCTTCAAACTTCGTTGGTTTGAAATCAAACTTCGGTGCCGGTGTCGCAGGTGCCGAGCCTTTGTATCTCTCTAAAACATATTCTGAATATAGTTTAGGGTCTACAAATTTTAAAAAGTTGGCAAAGTTTTGCCCTTGTCCACAATTATGACATTTGAAGAACATATCGTTTTTTACACGATAAAGGTATGCTCTCGCCTTTGTCTTGGACTTTTGTGAGTCTCCACAATGAGGACATCTGAAGTTGAATAAGTAATCAGTTTTTTTCTTAAAAAGACTTAATCTACTTGAAACATCATTAATAAATTTTAGATCAATATAACTTGACATAGCAGTATTCACTATACTACATTTATACTAAAAAGTCAAGCGTAATATAGACCGACTTTTTCAGTCAAAAATTAGTCGGCGAATCTTCCTACAGGTAAAAAGTTAAGGTTTTCGCCTAGTTTTGAGTAGTCTATCCTACAGCTGTAGTATGAAGCATTTTGATAAGAGGCATTAAGTTTTTAGATAAAATCCAACCGATTGCCAGGAAACCACCTAGGATTATCCATCTATACTTTTCTAGGACTCCTACACGACTACCTATGTCATTACGCAATGCTTTTATCTCAACTAGTAATCTCTTTTCAACTTGATCCATTTCTCTTTGTAAATCTCTATATCCAGAATCAATTTCATTCTGTCGTTCTCTTAATTTTGTAAAGATAACTTCGTCTGTTGCTTCTGCTCTTTGGATTTTTTCTTCGTGTACTGCCAACATAGACTTAACACAAGTAGAAACATCTGTTAGTTTATCTATAGCAGTATCTAAACGACCTTGTATGCTGTTGACATTTTCTATGTCTTTTTTAAGTGATTCTATTTGTACTAAAACATTTGTGTCTTGTGTTGCCATTAAAATTCTCGTTCTATCCAATTATGTATAGACCAATTTTGCCATAATAATAATCCAGATATTATGATTAAATTTATAGTTCCGTAGTCCATAAGTTATTTTTCTATTGTGTAAATGGTTACCTTGTTTGATTTACCCTTTACAGTTACCTCGTCTAATTTTTTGAAATTGTATAATGTAGATATATCTTTGTATGTGTCTTCTCCGACAACTAGTGTGGCGTCATAGTTTTTAGAAACACCTTCTAATCTACTTGCCAAGTTCACAGAATCTCCGATAACAGAATAGTCAAATCTTTGTTCACTACCCATATTACCAACAATACATTTACCTGTATTGATTCCTATACCAATATTTATGATATTGTTATCTCCAAACCCATTATTATTATTTAATTCTTTTAACTTATCTATCATTTGTAGTGCTGAATTGATTGCTAATTCTTTGTGATTCGCTGTGTCAATAGGTGCATTCCAAAATGCCATAATACAGTCGCCCATATACTTATCAATTGTTCCATTATTCTTCATTATTATATCTGTCATAGGCGTTAGAAACTTATTAATAACTTTTGTTAAATCTGCAGGATTGCTTTTATATCTTTCTGACAATGGTGTAAACCCTCTTATATCACAGAATAAAAATGTTAGTTCTTTTGTTTCACCACCTAGTTTTAACAACTTAGGATTTTGTTGTAACTTCTTAACCATCTTAGGTTCTAGGTAATGTTCAAACTGTTTCTTAATTTGTAGTTTTAATCTATTCTCTCTTGCAAAGTTATTATATATTAAATGTGTCCATACAATAGTCATTGCAATTGCAATATAAGACCAGTCTGTAATTATCATTTTACTATGCCATAGATAACCAGCAGATAAAGCAATATCAATATATGCACCAAATAGTAATACTGCTGACCATAGTAAACCTACTCTAGGTATAATCAATACAAATGCAAGTAGACCTAATATAAATCCTATCCATTCTAGTTTAGGTAACCAGTCAGGTCTTGTAATAAACTTACCTGACAACAAAGTTTCTGTTGACAATGCCATTATCTCGTGTGTGTTTTTTAAACCATCAGGTGTTAATACAAATGTTGAACCTTTAAATGTAGTACCTATGAATACAATTTTACCTTTCATAGATGACCAGTCTTTATCTGCATAGTCTATTCTAGGTACACTATGTCTAAAATCAATCCATATATCGTCTTGTTTAGGTATAGGAAACTTAATGATCTTCATTATAACACTTGGTACGGATTTGTCAAGCGGTAATTTTCTAATAGTACCATCAACATCAATAGGTACTAGTACATTACCTACTGCAAGTGCTTTTCTTTCTATACTCTTTAAGTTTTTAACATCTTTTGTTTCAGTTAAAATAACAGGATACTTTGAGATCATTTTTATAAACATCTCATCGCCACCTAATCTATCTTTATAAGGAAAGACTACATTCAGAAAAACTACAGCAGCACCGTTCTTATATGCGTTGATGATAGTACGACCTAGTTGATCTCTCTTCCACGGCCATTGACCTTTTTTCTTTAATGCTTTATCTGATATGTCTAATAATACTAAACTTTTTGATTGATAGTTAGTACCAAACTTTTGATACAAGTCAAATGTTTTTAGTTGTAGGGTCTGTAAAGGTACAGGATTATATAACTTAATTGCTAATAATATAACCACACTTACCACTACTACCCAAGTGGAAGTTATCTTCTTCATAGGACTATTTAGTCTGTCTGTATTATAGTGATATTGCTTTGAGCAGCACTATTACCTACATCCATATGTTGTGCCTCATTATCTTGTAATATTTGTATGTCTGCTTCTTTTGATGTTTCAGTTTTTACATATGCTGTATGATTATCGTTTGTTCTATTTAAAATAGAGTAATTACCACTTGTAGTTAAGCCAGCGTCGTGGTCATTGTTTAATGTTGATACTCTTCCAGTAGAAGTCGCTGAAGATGAAGCACCTGTTAATGTATCTGCTGTTGTTAATGTTTGTGTAATATCTCCTGTTGAATAGTTTAATATTTCACCACTAGCAGTTACCTGTGATTCAGCACCCTCGTTATCAACCCATTCAGTACCACAAGATTGACCAGCAACACTCCAATAGTATCCGTACTTATAACATTGATCTTCGTCATAACTTGCTAATAGTATTTCTAATTCTGCGTCTATATCGTAATCATCTTCAAAAGCATATTCATCTTCCCAATTGGTTTCATCTGTTTCATTGTTGTAATCGTAACCTGTGTACCACCAGTCATAGGCAGCGTCATAGTAAGTATTGTAATCGTTGTAATCCCAATCATTTATATACTTGTCTTTTAAGTCTTTCATCTTCCAAGGTTTAGGTTGATTATCACATAGTTTATAATTTGGCCAAGTTCCACACCAACCAAATAGTTTACCAAATATTTCTTTAGATTTCTTATCCCAACTATCAGCAGTTACTTTTAAATACCAATCATCTTTGTAAAAATCATTTAGATAATCAACATACTCTTGGTTACACCAATAATCTTCGTAACCATTATACTCACAATAGTTTTGTACTGTCAATGTTGGAGGACCACCATTGTTTTTATATTCTGAATTATTATAGTAGTCATCATTCATCATAAAATCTTCCCAATCATATCCTTCAACAACTGATTCTGTTTCTTCTTTTGTGTCTTCAACTACATCAACCTCGTCAACTGTTGAGTTCCAAGAAGTTAAACCATATTTCTCTAGTGTATCGTTGTATGTTTCATTGTAAGCATCCCAATCTACATTATCCCAATCAATAGAGTCCCAATCAATCGTATCGTATGAACAACCTGACTCACAACCTATGGCGTCAAAGTATGCTTGATCCATTTCTGCATACATTTTCTTAGCGTCATCCCAATCCATTTTACTTTCACCATCGGCATCCCATACTGAAATTTGATTGTCTTCATCTATATAACCCCACTCTTTTAAATCTTCTTCATAACTATCATAGTAAGATGTATCT
>Ga0180120_10001920_pt1 | contig 10594 bp, 3 predicted proteins | sample CPBDNA_3_FD_129677 | JGI IMG/M metagenome (GOLD analysis project Ga0180120, IMG submission 129677) | Freshwater to marine salinity gradient microbial communities from Chesapeake Bay, USA - CPBay_Spr_31_0.2_DNA (version 2) (version 2) | ecosystem: Environmental > Aquatic > Marine > Coastal ... | reverse complement strand
CACGCGCACATAAGATATAATTTCCTAGACTATTGTTTTCGTTATAAATCTTTTACATTTAACGAACTACTAAGTTTTTTAAATGAGAAGATTGCAGAAATCTATCCTGGAGAGGGCATCTCTGCCAGAACATTAAGAGACGATATAAAAGTCTTCAGAGATAAAGGCAATGGATTTGCTGCTCCACTTCCAGAAAATATTCGGATTCTTAGATATACAGATTCTAATTTTTCAATAGCACAAAAACCGCTTTTGCCTTACGAGCAAGAATTAATTGATGCATCTCAGCGATTATTAGAAAGGTTTGAGAACCATCCAAAATACAACAAACTTTCAGAAGCATTAATAAAGTTTCAAGATGGTGAAGAAGAAAATGACACTTCTAAAACCTTATTTTACGACAGCAATGAGGAGTATAAAGGAATTAAATATTTAAAACCATTATATCTTGCTATTAAGAAAAAACAAGCACTACAAATAACCTTTAAATGATGGGTCAATGGAAAGGAACAGGAATGAAATGACTCTATACTTAAGTTTACTAATCATGGAAAAAGTCACCCGCCAATCATTTCGTATCAAAAAGAGTCTGATGTCCTTGTATTACTTGGAGGTTTTTTGTTAAACATAAAATATTAAAATGAGATTAACTAAGTTTTGGAATAAAGCAATAGAATTTTATTGCACAGCTAAAAAACCAAATATTAAAGAGAACTTTAATATAATATTTATTGCAGTTTCCGAGGAGTCATTAGAGAAAATTAAAGAAAGATTTATCAGTAATTATGGGTTGACCCAAATTGAGATAGAATTATCTAAAAGAAACATTGAAAATGTAGGAGGAACTATTGATAGTTATTATTCAGCAATAAAAGAAGTTCACAATGACTTAAATAACCCTGGGAAATATTCCTTTTTAAGGTTCTCTATCCTAGTTGTTGGAGCTTTTAAACAAGATGATAGCTCACTAAAAAATTATTGGAAAGATTTTGACCCTTTTTTAAAAGGAAAGGGCATTAATTTGATTAATCAAAACAGCAGGACTGATTATTTAAATAAATTAATCATCAATCTATCAAAATTTTGTTATTTAACTCATGAAAAAACATTCTTTCAACTAAATATATTTGGAGAAAATTCTAATATTATAAATGTTGGAAGAATAAAAGCGCACTCTGTTTTCCAGGGCAAAACTTTGAGGAACATTAAAAAATCAATCTACAGTTTAGGATATTCAGATTCACATTCTATTGATGACTTAAGTTTTGACGATGTAGAAGAAATTATTAAAAATTCAGGAGAAACTCGAATACTAAATCTATTTAATAGAGACGATGACGCTAAAGAAATTGTGTATGTATGTCTAAAGATTTGGTTAGAAAAATGGTCGCCAACCCAAGAAGAAAAAGTACAATTACTTAAAGGAAAGGTTTCTTTAGAAAAAGCTCCTTTATCGATTATAAGGGTTTGGGCAATTAATCGTGAAAAGAGTAATCAAATTGCCGAAATTAAATTTGGTTTTATATATCGAACAGAGATAGGTGAGGAAGGACTTTATTATTTAAATAAGGATGAAAACATATATATAGATACATCCTGGGGGATAAGGCTGTCTGATAGCAGGATTTTATATGTTATTGAAAATTACTCCTCCAGTATAAGTCTTAATCACAATGATTTAGGATTAAAGTTTAAAAATAGGCAGATAGATTTAAATGAAAAAGCTTATGCTTTAGAGAAAATACCGAATAGAGATTATTTTATTGAACACCAAGATAAGAGAGTCAAAATTAAAGATAACCCTATTTTAATAGCTTCAAAAAATGAGATTAAAGATGAAAATGCAATTTATTTTTCAGACTTTACAATACAAAATCAACATAATTTAAATTTTAAATTATACCGGATTATTGATTCTTTTGAGCATTCTTTTTTATCATTTATACAAACTAATAGTTTAAATATTTTTCCAATAGGAATTTCTGATGGGACATCATCGACAAAATCTTACCTATCTTCATTTCCCATAAAAATAAATTACAATAATATAACTAAAGGAGAGATTCATCTTTTAGAAAATGATAATATCATTAAAAAAACATCCTTAAATAAAATTATTGACAAACTAGATACTGAAGTTAATATAGGATGTCTTTCCCTAGGTAACTATAAAATTAAATATTTAGATGATAACAAGTATTTGAATTTTCAAAATGGTCAGGATTTTATCCCATTTACAATTGTTGACGCTGGAACTAAAGATAGAAGAATAGAACTGAAATCAGAAACAGTTAATACGTTTAACTATCATGAATTCAGAGGGTTCAAAACTTTTGAATCACCGGAAGATTCTTATATAGTATTACAAAATAACGACGAAGATTTATATTTTAAGGATAATCATACAGATTTTTATTTTTCTAAATCTAATAGAGATGATTGGATTGTGAGACCCAATAAAGATGTTTCATACTTGCAACGAACTTTATTTAACCCCTTTAAAAATGAACTTAATTACAGTAAATGGGAAATAGAGATGACTTATTTAAGTACTCAGTTTTTACAATATCATTATAAAATAAAATTTTGTGAAAGACCGAATTCATTAAGGTTACCTTTTGATATTAACGATTTTTATCAAAAAAATGATTCAAATCGAATAACAAATGATTTTATTAATGCTGATTGCTACTATTATAAATTAGTTGAAATGGACGATCAACTAATGGAAAAATATCCAAATGTAGCCATAGGAGATGAAATCTATGTGTTTTCAAATAAGCGTGAAAATCGAAACCCTGAAAATTTATTAAAGCTTGTCAATCAAGAATTTTTTCCTTTCAAAAAATAAATATATGCAAGAGAAAATAACTAAGAAACAAATTAACTTGTTAATAGACGTGCTTGTTACAACAGGTGGAGGTAAAAGTCAATACGGAAAATTAAATGACATAATTAAAACTTACACCACAGAAAACAGTTTAATAAGAAATACATTGTTGATTTGGCTCGATTCCATGGGAATCATGGTTGTTGATTCTCAAAATCATAGTAACTATCAATTAAATAAGCCTTTATGGTTAAAAAGTTCTATTGAAAGCCATTACATATTATATGGAGCTATCACGAATGATGAAATAAAAGAATTGGAAATAAATAGTAGGATTGAAAAATATGATGGTAATAAAATATCTTATAAGAACTTTGAAATAGAATTACCTGATACTTATTTTACAACTGATTCTGATTTAATTGATGAATTAGATTATGATGTAATTGAAAACCCAATTTTTTCTGCAATTGCTAACATGGAAGGATTATCATCTATTGAAAATAAATTATATCAAGGGAGTTTGCAAAAAATTAAAATATCTAAAGATGAAGAATCTAATGATGTTGATGGTTATAAAATTATATTGAATCAGGAACAAACGCCATTAAATATCTTTCCGCAATATGATATAAAACAATTTAATTGGAGGACTCGAAATTACATTAAATGTGATATTGTAAAAGAATTAAGTATTGAAAAGGAGGAAGAGGGGTTAAAATTGATTAAAGTTATAATACCACAAGACTCAACAGGTAAACATAAAGAGTATTATACTCTTTTACTTGAAAAATCGGCTAATGAAGAATGGAAATACTCGTATTTTGATTCAAAAATTGTAGACGAAAGATGGGCGAGATATTTATTTATTGATAAATTAGAATATTACGATATAGAAAAAGATTTTAGGGGAAGATTTGATTCTATAAAAGGGCTGGTTGCACAAAATGCAATAGGTGCGTTGATGAATGGGTCAGAATTTATATCTCAGGCCCCAACTTCAAATAATTTTATTAAAATACCTAATGTAATTAGAAAACAGTTGGTTCAATATGATAGTAGGCAAGGTTTAATAGCCTTTCCTGTAAGTATGCCATTGCCAAAAGAAATCATGCGTTATTTATTTTCATGTTCAGGAAGTGTTCCACAAGTTTTTAAAAATAAATTCACCATAAATCCAGATTATAATATCAAGAGATTATTTAGTGGTATTTTATCTCCTGAAGGAAGCAACGTACCTTACCCAAATCAAAAATATTTTATGGAAGAAGACTTTTATCTATTTTCAAGTGTTCCAACTCAGCTAGCTGAAAAGATATTTGAAAAACTAAATCTAGACATGGCAGAAGATGTTTATAAGAGAACATTTTTACAAAAAGTATAAATTATGAGTATGAAAGACCCAATTGGTATTTACGAAAACCTTAAAGAACAATATTTTAAATACATTGACACAGCATTTTCAGTTGATGACACTGAATTTAAGTTAAAAAGGAAAGAGGTATATCTTCCTGAAGGTAAGGACGTAAATAATATCTTAGCTCAAGAGCCGTATTTGGAATTAATAAAGCCGTACCCTTCGTCAGGTAAAAAAATATCTGATTTAAAGCTAGAGGATTTTCCTAAAGAAGATGGTAGTAATTATTTTGCTAGTCAAGAAGAATTAGAGTTGTTTCAACAATTTTGTTCCACAGGATTAGTTGGAAATTTCCCATTATATCAACATCAAATTGATATGATAAAAAACTATGCCTTGGGTAAGAACTGTATAATTACCACAGGAACTGGTTCCGGTAAAACGGAAGCTTTTTTATTGCCTCTTTTTGCTTATTTAACAAAGCAAATTATACAATGGAAAGAAACACCAGAGCCTGACTTAGAGTATAATTGGTTCAATAAACCTACAAGCCATACGAAGGGCGGGACAGCCCATTATAAAGCACAAGTACAAAGAAAAAATTCCACAAGAAAACCGTCAATAAAAGCTATTATACTATACCCCATGAATGCTCTGGTTGATGACCAGATGACCAGGTTAAGGAAGGCATTAGATTCTAAAGATTCTGAAGAATTTTATCAAGACTATTGTGAGAACCATAGAGTTTATTTTGGGCAGTATAATGGAGCAACACCTATCTCAGCTGAAATAAGTTCACAAGCAAAGCACAATGAGCTAAGAGAAAAATTAAACGAATTACAGCTTTATTGGAATAAAATACAAACTGTAATTAATAATGGGACTCTAACTGCAGACCAAATAGAAGATATTATTTATACCTCGCAAAAAATTGGTGGAAGCGAACTACTTACAAGGTTTGATATGCAAGAAACGCCACCAGATATATTCATTACCAATTATTCAATGCTGAATATAATGTTGATGAGAGATAGGGAGGATAGCATTTTTGTAAAAACAAAAGAATGGTTAGAAGAAGATAAAAATAACATCTTCCATTTAATTGTCGATGAACTTCACTTGAACAGGGGTAGTTCAGGTACTGAATTAGCATTGCTATTAAGATTGGTAGAATATCGTTTAGGATTAGCGCCAGGACATCCTCAATTAAGAATATTAGCAAGTTCAGCCTCTTTAGACCCACAAGATTCAGAATCGAAAGATTACATTACAGATTTTTTTGGAATGGATTTTATGGAGCATTTTAAAATTGTAAAAGAAGAAACAGTAGTTGATTCTGGAAATGAAGCCCCTATTAGTAAAGAATCACTTGAAAAATTCCAAAACCTTTGTGAACAGGAAAATCAAAACAAAACTGATGAGAAAATCGCAGAAGAGATTTTTGGAGATGATTTTTTAATTAAAAATACGAACCAATTAAAACAGACATTATTAAAGGGCTTTGAAAACAACGAAGGTAAGCACACATTTAGTTTATCTGATGTAAATAACAAGTTGTTTGGAGATGAAGCAGATTTTAGTGCGTTAAAAGGACTATTGAAGCTAAGGGCAATTTATGATGATAGTAAGTATAAGGAAGTTAAAGGTAACCTTCCTCGAATTAGATTCCATTTATTTTTTAAAAATGTGGATGATTTACATACTGTAGCTGGAGAAAAAGATAGGATTGTATTATATTCCTCAAAAACAAAAATTGAAGGTAAAAAAGTTTTCCAAAATTTGTATTGCGATGAATGCGGAACGATATTTTATGGCGGTAGGCGTTTTGATAGTAATGGAAGATTGGAAATGTTACCAATATCATTGGAGTATGAAAAAATGCCGGATCTTAATTTGGATAAAAGACCTGAATATTTAAGTCATAGTGAGTTTATTGTGTTTTGGCCTAATAAATTATTAGGTAAAGAATTAAACGATGAATCTAAAAAATTTAAAGAAGTAAATAGTCTTGAGGGGAGTTGGAACAAAGCTTTACTACATATCAATAAGGGTAATATTTCTGAAAACCCATCAGATGAATCTAAACCTGAATATTTAAGTGGTTTCATATACAAGGTAAATGGTAGTAAGGAAAAGTCTAAGGCTTTGCCTTGTCAATGTCCTCAATGTGCTCAGACGTACATTTATAAAAAATTCATGAAAAGTCCAGTAAGGTCATTTAGAACTGGTTATAGTCAGGTTACACAAGTGTTAGCTTCTTCATTATTAAAGCAGTTGAGCCCTAATGAAGTTGATAACAGAAAGTTGTTAATTTTTTCTGATAGCCGATCTGCAGCAGCAGATTTAGCGAATAAATTAGAGAGAAATAATTACAGTGACGTTTTAAGAAAGAATGTTTTTAGATTAGGCTTAATTAATAACGATGATGTTAGGGCAGAAGTAGATGATTTTTTTAGTTCTAGAGATGAATCTGATTGGAAATGGGGAAATTTATCTCAAGAAGTACAAAAGTTTTGTAATATAAATTTTCCAGCGAAAATTGAGGATTTAAAAGAAGATGAAGGTAGTGATTTTGAGAGAACTTTAATTGTGAAGTGTTTTGATAAAATGATTGAATCTAATATGAAAACAATACCAATTAAAAATCTTATGCCTACTCGAGACAATCCTGGTTTGTTATTTAAAGAATTTATAGAAACAGGTATTAACCCAGTTGGGAATGACTATAGTTTTCAAAAAAGTAAAGATGGTAAAGGAGAACTAAACTGGTATGACATTTTTAACTTAGAAAATGGACAATTTAATAACGATAAAATACAAGGTCCTGAAGGTTCTGAACTCTACTCCAAACTTCAAAAAGAATTTAGTGAACAAATATGCAATGTTTTATTTGGTAGGCATCAATTTGCTATTGAAACTATGGCAAAAGGTTATATTTCTTTTCCTGAAAATCAATTAGATTTGATTTTTTCAAAACTTAGCGATTCAGGTATTGCTCTGAGTCCCTCTATAAATCTTATATTAAGAGAAATGGTAAATTCTTTAATTAGAATATTCGGATATAAGTTTCGACATGCTGGATCAACATATGCGCCAAAAAATAATTATAGCAATATTGTAAGTTTTCAGAATTTAACGGCTAATAGTGCATATAGAAAATATATAGATAAGGTATTTGAAAATAATGAAGAGCTTATTGGGTCTATTGATAAAATCATATTCGTTAATCATTTCTTAGGAGTTCTTAACGATTTTAACCCTCCAAAACAATTCACTACAGGACTTTTTCAACCATATATTGACCCAGCTGAATTTAATGTTACACATTTGGATAAAGATGATAAAGTTTATAAATGTTCTAATTGTGGCGCTAACCATGGTCATTTTTCAGCTGGAGTATGTGCGCATTGTTTTGAGCCTTTAGATGAAAATGATTGTTTATCTGCTAACGAAGTTTGGGAAAAAAATTTTTATGCCAATAGTGAAGAACCTATTCGAATGCATACAGAGGAATTGACTGGGCAAACAGACTCAAGTGATGCAAAAAATAGACAGAAAGCATTTAAAAACATTTTTCTTGATAGAAATGCAAATTCTTCGAGTAAAAAAGCTGAGCAAATAGATGTGCTGTCTGTTACGACAACCATGGAGGTCGGAGTAGATATTGGTAGCTTGGAAGCAACAATGATGGCTAATATGCCGCCAGAGAGGTATAACTATCAGCAAAGGGTTGGACGAGCAGGTAGAGGGGGGCAAGCGTTTAGTATAGCGCTAACATTGTGCAGAGGTAATTCACACGATAGTTATTATTATTCAAATTTAAATGGAATGGTTAATGCAAAACCGCCAACTCCGTTTATTCCTATGGAGTTAAATAGTGACATATCTAAAAGAATTTTCTATAAAGAGATTTTTAGGGACGTTTTTAAGCGGAATGGTAAAGGAAATATTCGTTTAGAATTAACGAAGCATGAAAAATTTCAAGACACACATGGCGAGTTTGGTAGTTACGAGAACTTTAAAAATGAGTTGAGTATTACGAAAGAACAATTCATTTCTGATATTAATGATGTTTTAAAACAAGAGAAAATCATTTTGTTGTCTACTCACTTAAATTTTTCGAATGACTTTTATAATGCAAATTTTTCAGGTGAAAACATATATAGTGAAATTGCAGAAAAATTAAGCGATTTAGACATCAAACCGGTAGGATTGGCTGAATGTTTAGCAGAAGCTGGATTATTACCTATGTATGGTATGCCTACTAGAACCAGATCTTTATATCATAATTATAAAGATGGAAATTTCAGTACAATGTCCAGGGATTTGGAAATGGCAATATCTGAATATGCCCCAGGAAATGAAATAACAAAAGATAAAAAAATATTCAAGGTTGAAGGAATTACTTCACCTATTACTAAAAGAACTAATTTAACTCAGTATGATGTCCAACCAATAGATGACAATTTGTTTTATTATGAAGATAAGGACGATGGGTCTATTAGTTTTGAAAAGGAAATTTTAGTTAATCAATTAGCTAGTAGTGATTGGGAATCAATTAAGGATTCTGGAAGAAAGATTGGTTTAATTCCGAAGGCATATATTACAAAATTGTCCCCTGAAGAAAACACTAGTGCTTTAAAACCTTATTTTTCAGTATCTATTCCAAGGATATTAAATGGAGGAAATATTAAATGGGAGGTGAATATTGACTTCGATAATTTAGATAGTTCTTACCATCAGGGACATATAATGTCATTTAATGAAGGTGAAAACGGAGCTGGATTTAATTTTAATACTCCAAGAACAATTTTTAATGGTTCAACAGATTTATTAAAAACCGTTCATATTTCAGATAAAGAATTAGAGAAAATACAGGATAAGTCAAGTGTTCTAAAATACAATTTGGCTTCTAATAAATATACGTCATTATTACAGATTAAACCATCTTCAGTTCATGCTGGTTTGAATTTAAGTTGTGAGCAATTTAATGAACAACAAATTGATTATGAGTTAAGTAATTTCTATGTACAAGGTGTTAAATCAAGTGTATTTTCAGCCGCCTTCTTATTACGTTCTGTTTTTACACAACAACAAGATATAGATAATTCAGAACTAGAAGTACTTGGGTTAAATCATTACTTAAATGAAGGTGGTTCTAAGATTACTGGCTTTTCCTATGCAGACAAGTTGTCCAATGGCTCAGGATTTAGTCAAAAACTTTCAGAAAAATTAACGGAGTATATTAATCTATGTCTAGATCCAACAGGGAATTTTAGTGGTGAAATAGTTCAATTTGTTGTTGACTTATTAAGTAAACAAAATCAAGAAAATTGTGATGTTGCAGACTATACAAATCTATTAAACTATCGTAATAAAAGGTTTCATCCTTTATTAAATTGGAGGCTAGGTGTTACTTATTTAAGGTTACTAAGAGGGGATGAGGCAGAAGTTGAAAAAGTAATCAATGCTGATTCAAGCCTGCCTGAGTTTGGTGCTTTCTATGGTAAAGGTACTTGGTTAGAGGGTATAGGTGCTCAGCTAGAAGAATTTAAAGAAGAATACAATATTAATTCTGAATTAATAACAGGTTTTATGTTGCCATTTCTTCAATGTGAAGCACCCTTTGAGAACAAAATTATTATTCCATATCATTCACTATGGAATAAGGAAAGCTTACGTAATAATCCTTTAATCAAAAAGATATTAGATGAATTAGATAATGAAGAAATAATTTTTATTGATTCATTCAATTTGGCAAATAGGCCCGGAGATTGTTATGAAAAGTTAATAAAAAGCCCAGGTCCTAATTATGATGTTTTAAATTAAAAAGGATGAAATTATTTAAAAATGATGAATTAGATAATTGTGATTTAATTGTTGATGCCATTTATGAAGGTGGTACTAAAGGCAATGTAGGTGATGATCCAATTAACAAAATAATTCCTGTAGGAAATATGGGAGGTTTCCGTTATGCAGGGAGTATAGATTCATTGAAATACATAGTTTTGTATACTTCAGGTCACAATATTGATTGGCCTGATACTATAGATTTAGAAACGGGAATATTTAAATATCATGGAGATAATAGAACTCCTGGTAAAGATTTACATGATACAAAGAAAAAAGGGAATATAATTCTTAAGAATCTTTTTGACTCTTTACATTCAAAAGTCACTCCTCGAAAATCTATTCCTCCAATTTTTATATTTGAAAAGCACCCTACAGAAAACTCTCAAAGATCAGTTCAATATAAGGGTATGTGCGTGCCAGGTTCAAATCAAATTGATAGTGTCTCTGATTTAGTCGCTTTATGGAAAACTTCAGAAGGAATGCGATTTCAAAATTACTTAGCGTATTTTACAATATTAGATATAGCTATAATAAAAAGAAGTTGGCTTAAAGAT
>Ga0180120_10001919_pt1 | contig 10599 bp, 9 predicted proteins | sample CPBDNA_3_FD_129677 | JGI IMG/M metagenome (GOLD analysis project Ga0180120, IMG submission 129677) | Freshwater to marine salinity gradient microbial communities from Chesapeake Bay, USA - CPBay_Spr_31_0.2_DNA (version 2) (version 2) | ecosystem: Environmental > Aquatic > Marine > Coastal ... | reverse complement strand
TCATATTTATCCCATTGTTCTAAAGCTTCTTTACCAATCTTACCTTCAAAAGGACAGGGTGTTCCTGCCATTTGCATCGCCTCAAAAACTCTTTCATCTTGACAAAGAATAGAAACAGCCGCAACTTTCATACCGTAGTCAAATAATACCTTAGATAATTTTATACGCTCACAGTTTAAATCCCTTACATGCTTGCCTGCAGATATGCCAAGACCCAAAGTAGACACGGAACCGCTAATACCAGTGCTACATACATCTTGAGACATTGCCGAAAATGATGGGGCGTTAGCTGAATTGACTGGTACATCTGACCCATTGGTAGTGCTGTTATTGGTTGTTGTTGACGTTGTTGTGTTTGTTTGTCCATCGTTATTATTCGTTGTTGTTGATGTATAGCCGCCTGTAATTTGAGTATTACTACCCGAAGAATTTGTTTGTGCATTGTTATCATTTGTTGAGTCTCCCCATGCCGGTAACGTGCTTATAGTTAATATAAAAGTTACTAAAAATGCTAGTAATAAATTACTTTTTAACAAGGCTACCTCCAAAATACAATCCAATAATTGCAGACATTAGGTGAGTATCAAGTGGTGTAATAACTACGCCAAAAAATTCTTTATCCATAGTCATTTCTTTTTGTTCTACTAAGAATAAAAATCCTCTAGAAAATTCTGTCCAAGTTAAATACACACTTGTATCAAAAAATACAGGTACTAACTTAGGCCAAGCAATAATAAAAAATACAGCAGTTAGTGCTATAATTCTTCTAGTAAATTGAAAACCTTTATTATCATAAGTTCTAGCTTTATCAATGTGTTTCATTTGATTATCAGCTCTAGCTAATAACATTTTTTGCTCGTCTTGCTTTGCTTTAATACTTTGTGACCAAATGGACATAACTCCACCTAATACACTAGAACCTAGCATTGTAATCATTTCTACTGGCAACCCACCTAACATCTAATAATCTCCTATACTATATAACTTAATATAATTAAAACTAAAATAGCACCTAAAGCACCAACAGCTATCTTGCCTTTTTTAGTTAAGCTATTCCATTTGTCTTTTATTTTATTCATTGTTTCTCCTATTTTAAAAATTTCATAAATGTATATAATCCACCTAATACAGCACCAATAAATAGTGCTACTTTAAGACCTCCTATACCCATGTGGGCAGAAGTGCTTAAATCTCTTATTTGTTTTTGCATTATACTTATATCTTCTCGAATATATTTAACATCGGTTTTAAGTTCCGCTATCATTGTTTTTTCTTTATCCCAATTACTATTATCAACCATTAGTTTACTAAGTCCTTTAATGAGTATTCATCACTTAAAACATAATTATACGCCATATCTAATCCTTTTTCTATTGTTGTAGTTTTATTTGTAAGTTTATTATATTCAGTAGCTCCCATTTCATGATTTATAATAAAATTAATAAGAATTTTCATTTCATTTTTGTTCATGACGTTTACTACAAATGCCTCATTAAAACCTTTACTAATCATATTTAATCTGTAGGACTCTTTATCTTCTGCCCATCCATCAGCATCAAAAAATATTTGTTGTAAATTAATTTTAAGTGTGTTATTTTTTCTTAGGGCTCTTGTAATTATACTAATAACACCTGCTCGTATACCATACTCCGGACTAATAAATTTTAATTGACGAGAATGTATTTGATTAGTAGATAATCCTAACCATTTATCTACGCCTTGAACAGACATCCAGTTATTAGTTTTTACAGGTAATGTTTCTGCGTTAACAGAAAATCCTACAAAAAATAATATAAATATTAACGAAGAGATTTTAATACAAATCCTCCTTTTGATTCTTTGTCTTCTTTTATAGGCTTATCTTCTTCGTATTCTGTATATCCAAATACATCTCTTTGTATAGTTTCAAAATTAGCTTTTCTAATATCTTGTAAAACTTGATTAGCAATACGATTTTGAATTTGTAATAAAAAATCTATATCTTTCTTTTTAATTTCAGCTTCACTCATACCTTCATACTCTGATAAATCAACATCTTCAAAACCTTTATAACCTTTTGATATACGAATTGCACTAATATTTTTTCTTAATTGAGATAATTCTGTACTTACCATTTCTAACCAAGGACTTATAGCTAATGCTTCTTGAATTTCTTTAATTTCTAATTTATCTTTAAATTCTAAAGTTAAAACTGATTCTAAATCTGTTAGTGTATAATCCACACCTGCTTTTAATTCTCTTGCTCTGTTTCTAATATCATAAAATAATTGTAAACTTTTAGCATTTTTAATTGGAGTGTCAATCTTAAATCTTCGTGTAACTATAGAAAATGGGTTTCTTGCTAAATCCTCTACATCTCCTCTTGCCGCAGGTTTTTCACCAAATGTATTATCATCCCACAACATTGCATCTACCATATCTAATGGATAACTTGCTATACCTGTTAAATAACCACTCATAATATAATCTAATATAATAGGAGACACTGTTGTACCATCATAAACTAACTCTCCATTAGCCGCTATTTTATTTTGAGCTTTGCCTGTTAGTTTATTTATATACTTAGAAATAACAATAGCACTTCTTCTTGTATTTGATTTTCGTTGTAATTCACCGGGAAGTCTGCTATAACCATGTGGTAATATTTCATCTCCTAACCAGTTTTTATTTAAAAATATAGCTACCCAAGGATTAGCTAATGTTGGTGTTGCAAATCCCGGCATAACTAAACTAAATGATTGTTTAATATAGTCCATTGCAATGCCCGGACTTTTTTTCATTATACCTTCATATATTCCTGTTGCTACATTTCCAAATACACCAAAATCATATGGTTTAGGTATAGCCATAAAGTGTTTTACTTTTCTTGTGCCATCAGCATGTAAATGACTATTATTATCTGTATCTTCTTCATAAAAAGGAATAAGATAATTAAGCATTTTAACTTCATCTGGAACATCTTGATATTCTGGCAACTCTCTATTTATATGATGAAAAGTTAATTCTGGGGTAATAATAGTAGCTCCTACCGCAAATAACGCTCTAGAATTTGCATCACTAAAAGCATCTATTAATGCACCTCGTGATACATCTTTTCCTGCTTTTCTTTTTATAGCACGTTTCATTCCAGATTTAATTCCCACGCCTTCTCCTTCAAGAAAAACACGCATACCTCTATAAAATCCTTGTAAACCTGCATTAAAAAACATTGTTACAGAAGAGTATCTATTAAGCCATTTAGAAGAACCTCTCATTCCAAAATCAGTAGAAACTTCTCTGCCCATTATTGCCGCCGCAGTAGAACTTAATCCAGAATCTTTTGCATACATATATTCTGCATAACGAGAAGCATACTCAATTCTAGATACTAATTCAGCATAACCTCTAGCACCTCTACCAAATACACTCTGACTTAAAAAATTTAAATTCTTTTTATACCAACCATTTGCTTGGCTTACACCATAACTATCAATATTATTAATGCCTGCAAATCTTTCAACATCTTTTCTTGTTGATAAACCTAAACCACTAATTAATGCTTTTCTAAATTCATCATTTCTTCTTACAGCATTAACCATTTTTTCTACATTCTTACCATTTGTGTTGCCGGCAAATGTCATTCCAAAACCTTTAAAACTATGTAAGGGATTAAAAAATCCAAATGAAGAATTTACTGTAGCACTTAAACTATCACGGATAAAGTTAAAAGCAACAAATGGTGGAGAGTATGTAATTGCTCTTGCAGGTAATCTACCTATTGCTCTTACTTTACTTAATATCTTATTAACAAATGGTGAAAACTCTGTTGGCATAGTAAATAAAGAATCTTGTAATAAAGAACTTTTTATTTCATATACAAATTTTTTGTTAACAATTTTACCAGTTTTTTCATCTACAACGTTTCTATAAACAATATCTAGTATTCTACCATCTGTATTTTTAAATGAACTAGTAAAACCCATTGTTGTAAATCTTTCATCTAGGTCTTTTGTTATACTATTTTTATCTATTTTAATTCCTAAATCTTCTAAATTTTTTAATGTTGCTTTTGTTAATGTTTCTATAGGGCCTAACTTAGCCATTTCATCTGTAACATCTTTTGCAATAGCATTTTTTTGATTATCGGGAAGTAAATCTAACTGTCTATAAAATGAAAGTTTTTGGTCATTAACATCAGATGCTTTAGTAAAATGATACACATAGTCCATACTAGATTTTAATAATGGGGATACTTGTACTTGACTAATTTTTCTACCATCCCCTATAAGTTTTTTCTTTTTTCTTGCTGTTCCTGCACCTTCAATAGTTTTAATAACTTTATTTGTGCCCATATCATAGGTTTCAATAATAGTTTTACCCACACTTCTCATAGGAATATATCCAGTAGGATTTGCGGCTTTCATTCTAAGTGCCGCATCAGCATCATGTAATCCTTTACCTACACCATAATCTATCATATCATCATAAAAAGTTTTCCATTCTTGTAAACCTTTTACAAATGAAGGAGAATTTTGTGACCTACCTACTTGGTCGGCTACACCTTCTCCATAAGCCGCTAATTTTTCTGCTTTTGCTTTAGCTAAATTATTAGCTTGTAAGAGTTTTTGCCATTTAACATCTTTTGCTGTGCCTTCTACAGCAGAATGAAATGGAGTTAATTGAATTTCTGGTTTTTTATTAAATCCTTTTTTAGCATCTGCTAATATTTTTTCATTTTGTTTTATAATATTTAAACTTCGTTTAGCTAAAACATAATATAAAAACATCTCACCTTCACCTACATCATCAAAATCTTTTAAGATAGACATAATACCTCTGTTACCTTTTGGATTAGATTCTGTAACGCCTGTTTTTATATATTCTGCTTTTATTTTTCCATCATCACCAATTACCATTCGTAATCTGGATACACCATTTTCTAAAAAATCATCTGCTCGCAACGTATGTGCGGCTGTTTCTTTTGTTTTAAAATATGTTAATTGAGAAGGGTCTAAATATTCAAGAGGTATTTTATCATACTCACCTCTTTCAACTAGTTTTTTAACTTCTTTAGTTGCTTTAGGTTGTAATGCTACTGCTGTTTTTAATGCTTTAGATGACCCTGCTATTCCTGTATATGCATATTGAAATAATTTAAAAAAATTATCTTTATCAAACATATTTTGTTTAAGGTATGAAGCCATCCATTTTATACCTTTTTTACTATCATCATCTGCTAAAAGTTTTTGTTTTACTTTACCACTTCTTGTTGTAGTATCCACAGCATCAAAATGTTTTATTACTTCTGTAACTTCTCCTGTTTCACTATCTAAATTTTTTACAATAGTACCTACATTATTAGGTAAGTTACCTGTTTCTTTAGGTATAGTAATCATATCTGCAGTCGTTTTAACTGCTCCATAATTAGCTAATCCATTTGGTAATATACTTATTCCTGCACCAATAATTGATGTTACACCAGTTCTTTTAAAATCAAATTTATCTCTTAATTGTAATTTTTTTTCTGCTTTTTGTATAGCTAAATCACCTGCCGCAAATATTCCTGCATCAAATGCTGTACTTGCAACTGTTGCTGTTGCTACTGTTTTAGCCATTTGTCTTTTTAAAGCTTCTTTACCTAAATCTTTAACAAATTTTTTACCTGCTGTTTTAGTAATAACAGCACCAAAACCACCACTAGCAATATTAGTAAAATCTAAAATACCTGCTTTTAAATTTTGACCAATAGCACTGCTCGCACTTCTACCACCTTCTTCCCAAAAATTAGGCATGTTATACCAATATTCTGTTAAATAAGATAGTCTTTTTAATTGCTCATCTTTCATACCAGATACTTGAGCTAATTCTTTAAATGCACTAGTTATATTTGCTTGCTTCCATGTTCTATCATTTATATATTCATCAACAACATCTTTTTTCCAATTTTCATCCGATGTATCAAATTCTATATCATCTCTATCTTCATAAAATTCTTTAGCAGTATTAATTAATTCATCATCTTCGTAAATACTTTCAAATGAAAATTTTTTAGAACCATCAAAATTATTACCTAAATCAATACCTCCATCTGGAATATAACTAGAATTTTTATTATTATTACCTAAATCAAATGTATTTATATTTGAGTAATCTAATTCTTTATTACCAATTTCATCAACGTCAATTTTTGAAAAATCAACCATTATTGTTTTCCTATTTTAAGTATTCCTTTATATTTTTTATTCCACGCACTCCATTCTGGATTTACCTTTGCTTTCTTTTGCATTTTTTGTTTTTCTGTTCCACTACTAAATTGAATAGGTTCTATACTTAAAATGTAATCAATACTACTATTCCATTCTTCTAAATTATCTTTTGCCCATTCATTATATTTTGGATTTTCTTTATTACCTTTTTTTACGTTAATAATCATTTTATTTGGTGGTGAAATTAATTTAGAAATACTTTCTTCATTAATTTCAGTATCGTCTATTGGGTCTGTACTATCATCTTCTAATGTAGTAGGAAGTTCAGACAGTAATTCTCTTACTTCATCTCTTTCATCTTGCATATCAATAATATCTGGTTCTATTTGTTCTTGAGATATTTCATCAGTAGGGTCAAAATCTATTGCTTGTTCAAAAGTACCACTTGGTGCTCTATCATCTTGAACTTCATCCCAGAAGTTACCATCTGCATTACCTTTAGCAAAAGATTCTAATATTCTATCTACCATTTCCCCATGAAGAGGATTATTTGTTTTAGTTACAAGAGCGGCTTTATATAAATCTATTTGTCGTTGAATAACTTTATTTCTATTTTCTGTATCTAACGCAGTTGTGCCTATAGGAATATTACCTGTAATTTTTAAAATTTGAGCTAAATCATCAACAATCATTTCACCAGTTAATTTTCTTCCTTCAAACTCATTGCCTGCTTTAATACCTACAATATCTTTTGCAGTTTTATCTACCATACCTTCTTTTTTATTGTACATATCATAAAGTGCTACAGTTTGATTTACTAATTTTGCAGGCATAATAGGTTCACCTATTGACCTATAGTAATCATCTAAAAGTAATAAATTATTTTGCATAGATACAAATTTAACTTGATTTTCTGGTACCATTGATAAACCAAAATCAAATGTGTTAATATTAATTTCACCACTTGCTAATTTTGTTCTAACTTCATTTGTTAAACCCCAAAATGGTTGTTGTAGTAATGAACTAGTAAGTTGGTTTTGTCTTGCATTAAGATTATCATTTTGTTCTTTAATACTTTGACCTACTTTAACTATCTGTTGATTATATGTTCCACTAACGTTATCTAAAGTTAATTTTATAACTTCTGTTCCATCATCAGCTAACATGTCCAAACTAAAACCTGCACCTAATAAATCTTCAGCATCTTTATTACCAATATCATCTATGGTTAAAGTAATAACTTTTTGTGGTACAATTTGTTTTTTTCTAAATTTATCCATCCAACTAGATGTTGCTTCTACTGTTGAACTAGCACCAACATTTGAACTTGTATCTGCAGTACTTGTGCTTGTGTCTGTAGCACTTCTTTGTGCTACTTTTGCATTAAGTTCATCCATTGTTTCAGCAGGTAAATCACTGACTGTACTTTTAGATGCACTTACAGTTGCTACATCTGTAGTTGCTCCTCCTGTAGTATCTACTTGAGATTTAGCAACATTAGATGATAAACCATTTTCAGTTTCTAAAGTAGAAGCTACATTAGTATTATTAACTATGTTTGTTGGTTTTTTTATTTGTCTAAGAAAATCTTGTTGCCATGAAATAGTTTCACCGGGTTTATCTGGATTTGGAACTGATAGCATATGAAAATCATTTTCATTAACAGTATTATTAAAATAAGGGTCAAATTGAGATTTCCATACATTAAAAACTGGCATACCATTTAATGCTTTTATAGATTCTAAATAATCAAGAGTATCATTTTCCCATCCCATTCCCGATAAAGTAGTTCTTGTGTCATTTATTACTTTTTCTTCTGCTCTTTTAAGTGCTTTTGCGTCATTCTCTTCTTGTAAATTTAATAATTCTATTCGGGTTAATTTATCTAAATGTGCTCTATCTTTTATTTTTTTTAATTCAAATTCTTGTTCTTGTTCTGTTTGTAACGCTTCAGCATCTGCTTGAGCTTTAGCCATAATGCCTCTATAACCTTCACTAGCTAATCCTTTAATAAATGCTCTTCCTGCTCTTGGTAATTTAAAAACCATTATTTATCCTCCTGTGTCATTAACCCAGAAGGTTCTTGAGCTTCTAGTTCAGCTTTTATTTCTTCTGCAAATTGTTCTGCTTTGTTTTCTGGAGTTGCAGAAGATGTTGCTTTATCTTTTAATGATTTAAATTCTGCAAACTCTTTGTGAAATTTATTATTACTTTGGTCGCCCATAAATAATTTAAGATTTTTAATTTTAAGTTTCATACCCATAGCCATAATTTGTTTAAAAACTATTTCTGCAAGTAAAATTGCTAAATCTGGATTCCATTTACCTTCAGCAAAACCTCCAAATAAAACCATACGAGAAAGTGCTTCTACAGGTACTTCATTTTTTAACATGGTAATAACTTGTTCAGCCATTTGTGTATCATGTAACCTATCCCAAATATACTCTGATGCTTCTTCTACTGTTGTAAATTGAGAAGGATGTTCCCAAGGATAATTGCCCGGTGTATTAGTTAATGATTGCCCCGGTATAGGAGCATCAAATCTTTCAGTATATTTTTCTTGTGCCATTATTATATCTCCATTTTAGACACTACTGGTCTAGATTCTGCATATTCAGTTAATCTTTTTTCCCATGCATTTAAATTTTCTTCATAGGAATCTTCTTCAAATTCTAATTTTCCAAATGTTAAATCTCCTACTCCTGCCGGAGAAGATGCTAAAATTCTAGCCGCATCAAAATTAGGTGGAGTAACAATGTTACCTCCTCCTCCTCCAGAATCATCTCCTATAACTGCATCTATTCCTGCATTAATTGCTTTGTCTGCAAATTTACTAGCTATAAAACCTATTATATTACTTAACATTTTATCTCCTATTTTTTAAACATACCCATTGCAAATTTACCTAGCATTTCCCACATTGCATCAGAAGATTCTTGGTCTTGCATATCAAATGCAGTTTGTCTTTCTAGTGCCGCTACTGCTAGTGCATGGTTTCTTTGTAAGTTATTTTGTGATGCTTCATTAGTCCACGATGCCTCATCTCTCCATTGTTGCCATAATGATGACATTGCAAAGTTAGACATATTTAATAAATTTTGTGCATTAGTTTGATTAGCCGCATTTGTTGCCGCAGTGTTTGCAGTATTAATATTTCTACGCCATTGTGTATTTGATTGGTCAATTATCTGTTGATTTTGTACATTAAACTTTTCTCGTTGGTCAGATAATTGTGAATTAAATTGACTAACAGCCGCCGCAGTTTGTGCATTAGCTTGAGATACTGCTGTTGTATTATTTGCATTTTGTGCTTCAAGTTTATTAGCTTCTGATGTTGAAAATTGATTCATTGCATCACCACGTTGAGCATTGGAGGTAGATACCGTAGTTGATAAATTTTTATAGAATTGGTCTACTTGATTTTGACTAGTAGCATTAAACTGTAATGCCGCATTAGATGCCGCTTGGTCACTAAATAAAGTTGCTTGTCTTACTTGTAAATTTTGTAAATTAGCTTGTTGTTTATTACTAAGGTTAGCCATATCCATTTGTAGATATGCTTGTGCATTTGTTACTGCCGCTTGTTGCCTATTATTAAGATTTTGAAAAATCATTTCCTTATATGATGCCGCATCTTGTGCCGCTATAGGAATTGCTGATTGCATAACACCTTGTGCTAATGCTTCTGCATACATACTAGAAGCACCAAGACCTCTCTTAGCCATATTAGCTTCAACAAGTTTTTGTGCACCTAAAGCCCATGCAGGTAAATTTTTACCTTGGTCTACAGCACTAGTTACTTGTTGTTGTAATCCTGCAAGTTGTCCTTGAACAGTTGCATCAGATGTTACTTGACCTTGTTGTGCTGTCATCGGTGCAGTAACTGTACCTTGTGCCGCAGTCATTGTAGGAGCAGTACCTACAGTTGTAGCCATATAGTTAGCCGCAGTTTGTTGTGCCGGAGTTGCTATAGTTTGTGATGCCGCAGGAGCTGTAGCTGTAGCTGTACCTGCAGTAGCCATTGGGGCAGTTGCGGTAGGAGCAGTTGCAGATACTCCAGAAGTTGTTAATAATTCATTAGCATTAACATTCTGAGTTTGTGGAGTTATAGAAGTACCAGTTGCTAGTTTAGGGTCAACTGCTTGTTTTTTAATTAAATCTAATGCATCTTTAGATGTTCCAGATTGTGGATTAGGCACTACTCCTGTAGGTAATTGCACTGCCGGTATTGGTACTGTTGCCATAATTATTTTCCTTGCCTATTGTATTTTTTAAAGTTTAACCTTTTACTTTTATTTTTAGGTTTACTCCTTGATGAGTTACCTATTGAAGTTCTTTTCTTTACTGGTGTAAAGTATGTGTTATCTTGTTTTATAGCCATTATCTCGCTGTTGTTGGTACACCCTCTGATGAT
>Ga0180120_10001916_pt1 | contig 10606 bp, 10 predicted proteins | sample CPBDNA_3_FD_129677 | JGI IMG/M metagenome (GOLD analysis project Ga0180120, IMG submission 129677) | Freshwater to marine salinity gradient microbial communities from Chesapeake Bay, USA - CPBay_Spr_31_0.2_DNA (version 2) (version 2) | ecosystem: Environmental > Aquatic > Marine > Coastal ... | reverse complement strand
CGCTTTTTTTATGAGCGTGGGGTCGGTGCTGTGCGCTTAATCAATTAAGCTGTTTTGATCCCAACCAAGTCAATCAAAGCTGACTTTCCGCTGTGTCCATGTCCCTCATTCAGCGTATCTATGATAGCCAGCATGCGACCGACCAAATAGCCAAACGGTTAGAAGGGGTTTCTACGGTCGGAAATATGACCCCAAATGGCAAATATGAGGCCATCAAAAAATTTTCGGATCAAGGTAAGCACGTCTTGATGGTGGGTGATGGCCTAAATGATACGGCTGCACTTACAGCGGCACATGCGTCAATTTCCCCAGCCTCGGCGCTAGATGCATCGCGCACCGCGTCTGATATCGTCATCCTTGGTCAAACCTTGTCTGAAATACCCGAGGCCATTCGCGTATCCCAAAGCGCACGCCGACGAATTCTTGAAAATTTTGTGATTGCCGCAAGCTATAACTTAATTGCCGTACCTATCGCTATTCTCGGTTTTACGTCGCCCTTAGCTGCCGCAATTGCAATGTCCGCGTCATCGATTACCGTACTTCTAAATGCCCTAAGGGTTCGCTAGAACATGGATATTCTTATCATATTGGTCCCGGTTTCATTTATATTGTCGATTTTAGCACTCCTGACCTTCCTTTGGACGTTAAAGAACTCTCAATATGATGATTTGGAAGGCGACGCCTGGCGTATCCTTCTAGAAGATGATGGTTTCGGTGAAGCTTTAGAAATGGACAAGACCGATCTGGATCAGGGTCGCGATTGTTAAGAGAACTTGGCTGGGTATTCTCATGTGTGGACGGTTCCTTTTATGCAAGGGTTAATTTGAGTGACTTTGATGTTTGCAGGTTGCGGTCATGTGTCCGGCCTTTTGATGCGGTTGATATTACCGCTGGCCTTGATGAAGTCCGCACGTTAGGTCCCAATCAGACTAGCGAGCTTGTAGGCCCAGACAATACCTTCTGTTCGCTTCGCGATTCGCCGCTCTCTGTCAGACTTCTTGAAATCAATAGTATATTCGGGAAATCGAAAAATTCGATACCTCCATAAAAACAATTCGTTTCCTTGATTTAAATCAATCCAATACCTTCATTGGTGGCTGGCCTTTCAGAGGAAACAAAAATGAAGAAATATATAACTTCAACGCGCTTGGCCGCAGATATCGGCGGGACGTTTACGGATATCGTACTTGAAACTCCAACGGGCCTTTTTACGGCAAAAGTGCCGACAGACACGGTGCAGCCAGAACTGGGCGTTTTGGCTGGCGTTGAAGTCGTTTTGAGCGATGCTGGAATCACTTCAGCTGACGTCGATATCTTCATTCACGGCACAACTTTGGCGACCAACGCGCTGATTGAGCGGAAAGGCGAAAAGACGGCCCTGATCACCACAGAAGGGTTCCGCGACAGTTTGGAGATTGCCTATGAGAGCCGGTTCGACCAGTTCGATTTGATGATCGACAAGCCTGAACAACTGATTCCGCGCAACCTGCGTTTCACAGTCAAAGAGCGCATGGATGTGCGTGGGAACGTCCTGATTGACTTGGATGAAGCGGCTGTTGTTGCCCTAAGTGATAGGTTAAATGCAAAGGGCATAGGCGCGGTTGCTATCGGTTTTCTCCACTCTTACGCCAACTCAAAGCACGAACAACGGGTGCGCGACCTTTTGATCGCACAAGGGTGCAAAGCCGAGATCACACTTTCCAGCGATGTCTGCCCCGAAGTCCGCGAGTATGAACGTCTGATGACAACGGCCTGCAATGCTTATGTTCAACCGATCATGGCGCGGTATCTGCGCGCGCTAGAGGTCGCGTTTCATGACAAAAACTTTACCTGCCCGATCTTCCTGATGACCTCTGGCGGTGGCATGACCACATTAGAGAGCGCCATTAAATTTCCGATCCGGCTGGTGGAATCTGGTCCTAGCGGGGGTGCCATTTTGGCTGCGCGGATCGCACAGCAATTAGATGAATCGAAAGTGCTGTCGTTTGATATGGGCGGAACAACTGCAAAGATCTCGTTGATCGAAGACTTTAAGCCAAAGACGGCCAGAAATTTCGAGATTGCCCGCTCGGCCCGTTTCCAAAAAGGCAGCGGCATGCCGGTGCGTATTCCGGTGATCGAGATGATTGAGATCGGCGCAGGCGGAGGATCAATTGCGCATGTGGACCAAGTTGGTCGCCTCAATATCGGGCCGGAAAGTGCTGGCGCTTTGCCGGGTGCGGCTTGCTATGGCAAAGGTGGGACAAAGGCGACAGTCACAGATGCGAATCTGCTGCTTGGACGCGTCGATCCGGACGCTTTTGCCGAAGGAAAGATGAGGTTGAACACCAAGGCCGCTGAGGACGCGATGACCCAAGATGTCGGCCAGCCACTTGGCATTTCCGCACATCAAGCCGCGTTCGGCGTTACCGAAATGGTCGAAGAAAACATGGCGAATGCTGCGCGCATCCACAGCGTTGAACACGGTGTTGATCTGTCGCATTTCAGCATGATTGCCTTTGGCGGTGGCGGGCCGCTGCATGCCGTTCGGTTGGCCGAGAAACTGGGAATGAACCGTGTTATCGTGCCGGCGAACTCCAGTGTCGGGTCCGCTTTGGGGTTTCTGAGCGCTCCGATTTCTTATGAGGTGGTGCAAAGCCTGTATACCACGCTGACGGATTTTAATCTGGCGCGGGTGAATGATGTGCTGAGCAGTATTTCAGCGCAGGCGCATGAGATCGTTGTTGCAGGGGCAAAGGATACCGAGTTAGTTGAAAGCCGCACCGCCTTTATGCGCTATGTTGGGCAGGGCCATGAGATTCAGGTGCCAATCCCAGCACGCGGGCTGACAGCGGCAGATATCGCAGCGATCAAATCTACTTACGATAGGTGCTACCGTCAGCTTTATGGGCGTTTGATCCCTGGCAGGGACATTGAAGTCCTGTCATGGTCGGTGGTGGTTTCAACACATGTCAAGGCACCTTTGGCTTTATCGGAGGCACCTGAACCCAACACCGCAGTACCTTCAGGGGTACGTGCTGTGTCCGTACCTACGCAAACAGGTTTCCAAACAGTGCCCACATTCTGGCGTCCTGACCTGAAATCAGGAGACACCCTGCGCGGACCTGTCCTTGTTGAAGAACCGCAAACCACAACATTCGTCACCGGACATTTTTCGGGCCACTTGGATGGAAAAATGAATTTGATATTGGATAGGATCGCACCATGACCGACCGGCAACTGAGCGTGATCGAGCTGCAAATTCTTTGGAACAGGCTCATAGCGATTGTGGAAGAACAGGCGCAGACACTCATGCGCACAGCCTTCAATCCTATTGTACGCGAGTCCGGTGATCTGTCTGCGGGTCTGTTCGATCTAAAGGGACGTATGATTGCGCAGGCTGTCACAGGTACGCCGGGGCACGTGAATACCATGGCAAATTCTGTACGGTACTTTCTAGATAAATACCCATTAGAGGATATGCACCCCGAGGACATCTATCTGACCAATGATCCGTGGAAAGCAGCGGGTCATCTGAACGATTTCATGCTGGTGCGCCCCTGTTTCCATCAAGGTGTTTTGATTGGGTTCACTTCGTGCACCAGCCACCTTGCTGACCTTGGCGGGCTTGGCTTTGGCCCTGACGGTTCTGACGTGCTCGACGAAGGGTTGTTTGTTCCCATTTTTAAACTGGTCAATGCAGGTAAGCTGGACGAGACCTTCATGACCATCCTCAAAGCAAACAGTCGCGTGCCCATCGAGGTGGAGGGCGATACATATGCCCTGATGACCTGCGTTGAATGTGGCAGCAGGCGCACATCCGAATGCTTGGCCGACATCGGGATCACCGATCTTGTCCAGATATCCGACTACATCATCGACACCTCCCGCGAGCGTACCCGTGATCTGATCAATAAACTGCCCAGAGGAACCTACCATTACGAGATGCGCGTCGATGGCTACGACGAACCGCTTGATCTGGTTGCGGCAATGACCATTTCGGACGGTGAAGTTATAGTTGATTTCGCAGGCTCCTCTGGCCGCTCGGCCAAGGGCATTAACTGTCCTTTGAACTATGCCAGTGCCTATGCGTGTTTTGCTCTGAAATGCGCGCTTGCCCCCGATATTCCAAATAACGAAGGCGCGCTAGCACCATTGGTCATAAAAGCCCCTGAAAACAGCATCACAAACGCGCAGTATCCCGCCCCTGTGGCGATGCGGCATGTGGTCGGACAGCTTTTGCCCGATGTGGTGTTCGGATGCTTGCACCAAGCGGTGCCGGGCCTTGTTCCAGCTGAGGGCACCTGTTGTTTGTGGGACCTGCCGATGCGCGGCGGGTACTCCGTCAACACAGATGCCAGCAAAACAAAATTCGCAACCGAACTCGTCCACAACGGTGGCACGGGAGGGCGCCCGAGCAAGGATGGGTTGTCAGCCACCGCATTCCCCAGCGGGGTCATGGGGTCTCTGGTCGAGATCACGGAAAGTGTCTCTCCCCTGATTATTTGGCAGCGCGAATACCGCCAAGATTCCGCCGGGGCTGGCGAGTTTCGCGGAGGCTTGGGGCAAGTTTTGGAAATATCGAGCAGCGAGGATGCTCCGATTTCACTGTTTGCGGCGTTAGACCGCATCAATCACGCCCCTCGTGGTCGAGAGGGCGGCAAAAATGGCGAACTTGGATCTTTAACACTGAGTAACGGGACAAAACTGCGCCCCAAAGGTGAGCAGATAATTCCCGCAGGACAACGATTGACAGTCTTAACCCCAGGCGGCGCAGGCTACGGCGATCCAAAGGACAGAACGCCCGAACGCATTGCACAAGATATCGACTTTGGCCTCATCAGCGCCGATGCTGCGGCTTCAGATTATGGTCACCGACCAGGCGAGGAGGAACAAAAATGAACAAGAAACTGCACCCTGAAACCCTCGCAGCGACTGGGTTAGGATGGATCGATCCCGAAACCGATGCAATGGCGGCCCCCCTGCGTCCATCCACATCATTCTTGCGCGACCCAACAGATTTGGACCGTACAGGCCGCATGTTCACGCGTGACGACAACCCTACCTTTGCGCAACCGGAGGCCTTGATAAATGCACTGGAAGGCGGTGCAGGTTGCCTGCTGTTCGCGTCAGGCATGGCAGCGATCACGTCTGTTTTTCAACGACTCGCTCCCGGCGATCATGTGATTCTGCCGAAACTCGTCTACTCAGGCCTGCGCGACTGGATGAACACCCACGGGCTGCGTTGGGGGCTTGAGGTCACCTATGTTGACGCATGCACAGCTGCGGGTGTCGGCGCAGCGATCCAGCAGGGTAAAACCAAAGTCATCTGGCTGGAAACTCCCAGCAATCCGACTTGGGCAATCACCGATATAGCGGAAGTGTCTGCCGTTGCCCATGCTGCCGGTGCCTTGGTAGCGATCGATAATACCGTAGCCACCCCAATTCTGACGCGCCCCTTCGAACATGGCGCAGACATCATCTTACATTCCTGCTCAAAGTACATGAACGGTCATGGTGACCTGATCGGCGGCGCGGTTGTCGTCGCCGAGGGTCATGAGGATGTGTTGGTCGATATCCAGAACATCCGGAATGAATATGGGGGGGTGCTCGGCAGCTTTGAGGCATGGTTGCTGTTGCGCGGCATGCGCACGTTGGCGGTTCGCGTCAAAACCGCTTCCACAAGCGCGCTCAGGATTGCGCAATTTCTGGACGGCTGCGATCTGGTAGATCAAGTCCTCTACGCAGGATTGGAAACGCATCCTAATCATAACGTCGCAGCACGGCAGATGCAGGGCGGGTTTGGTGGTATGTTGTCTTTTCGCGTGAAGGGCGGCGAGGACGCAGCAAAACTGATCGCCAGCGAAGTCCAAGTGTTCCGGCAGGCAATCTCCTTTGGCAGCACTGAATCCGTCATCGAGCATCGCGCAGGTATGGAGAAACCAGATTCACCCACACCGCGCGACATGCTGCGCGTTTCTGTCGGGCTTGAAAATACCGACGATTTAATTGCGGATTTGCGGCAAGCCATTGATGCAGTGCAACGCGAAATTTCGACAGGACACAGAAATGCCTGACCATATTCACTACGCCCCCAGATCAACGCGCATTGGCCTTATAGTGCCGTCCTCCAACACCAATGTTGAGCCCGACTGCCTGATGCTATGCCCCACAGGCGTTACAATCCACTCTGCACGCAGTGGCGGATATGATGTCAATGCCATTCCTGATTCCACGCAAATGCGGAAATTTGTGCGTCAGTCTCTAGATCAAAGCTGCAAGGATCTGATGGACGCCCGCGTTGACCTGATCGCTTACGGCTGCACATCGGCCACTCTGGCGGATGGTCCTGCATTTGATACCGCATTTTGCGCTAAACTTACCAAAATAACGGGCCGCCCTGCGGTCACAACGGCTGGTGCACTTGTAGAGGCCATTCAGCATATCGGTGCCAAACAAGTAGCGTTTACATCGCCCTATGTCAGAAAGCTGAGCGCGGAATCCGTGAAATTCCTGAGCGATAGTGGGATTAATGTCGTGAACGAAATTGGATTTGAGCGCGAGTTGAGCAGCCTTGAGCAGAACGCGCTGACCCCGCAAGACGCCTATGAGATGGCTTTGAAAGCAGACCACAGTGATGCCCAAGCGATTGTCATTTCGTGCACGGATTACCGGGCATTGGAGGCCGTGCCTGCGATTGAAAAAGCGTTGGGAAAACCTGTTATCACCAGTAATCAGGCGCTGATGTTCGCATGTCTCACCCGCCTCAATCTGCCGTATCGGGATATGGCCGCAGGGGGGCGCTTGTTTACCGCCACAAAGGCGCTGGCATGAGAATCGCAGACCGCCTAGATTCATTGGGCTTGATCTTGCCTCCAACACCGACGCCCGCTGCGCATTATGTACCTTGGGTTGTTAGAAATGGAACAATCTATCTTGCGGGTCAAACGCCTAAGGATGGGACAGTTCTGAAATACCAAGGGCAGCTTGGAACGGATCTGACAGTTGAGCAAGGATACAAGGCCGCACAGCTTTGCGCACTCCGTCTGCTGAGCGTTTTGCACGCCGCGGCGGATGGGTTGGACCATGTCGAACGTATCTTAAAATTGACTGTCTTTGTTAACACAGCAGAGGGTTTTACAAATCACCCGCAGGTGGCAAACGGTGCCTCTGACTTACTTCATGATGTGTTTGGTGATGCGGGGATCCATGCGCGATCGGCCGTGGGAGCAAGTTCGTTACCAGGAAATGCCGCTGTCGAAGTGGAAATGATTGCTCAGATTTCATAAATCCCTAAGGTTGCGGTCAACCGCCCCTATTTCGGTTTGGAGCACCTATGAATATCGATGCCATAAACACGTTCTTACTGCTATCTGAGACAGGTAATTTCAGCCGCGTCGCCGAGAGATCCAACCTCACACAGTCAACCGTCAGCTCGCGCATTAAAGTATTGGAAGACACGCTAAACGTAAAGCTATTTGAGCGTACCTCTTCAGGTGTTCTGCTAACCGATGCAGGTAAGAAATTCTATAAGTACGCTGCCTCGATGCGCCAGACATGGCAGCAAGGGCGTCAAGAAATGGCGCGATCCTCCAGCCCCAAACAAACGATTGGCGTCGGATTGCATATGACGATGTGGCGTCGGTTTATGCCTGATTGGCTGGTCTGGATGCAAGAACATCATCCCCACTTTGCCCTTCAAGTTGAGGCGGATTATTCTGAACGTCTGGTTGATTACGTCTCTCAAGGTGTCCTAGATCTTGCGATAACACACATGCCGTCAGGGTTACCCGGACTGGTCGTTGAGCCTTTTATGGAAGACGAGTTGATTATGGTCTCACGCATCGCGCGTGATTTCGGATCGTGTGATCCAGCCGACTACATATTTGTCGATTGGAGCTATGGATACCGCGAAGAACATCAGGAAAAGCTACCAGAGTTCGCGACCTCGACTATTAACGTCGGATACGGAGAGATCGCCTTGGAGTATCTCTATGCCAGCGAGTGTTATTCCTACATGCCGCGTGCCTATGTTTCCGATGATCTCGCGGAAAACCGGCTGCATATCGTAAAGGACGCCCCTGTCCTCAACCGGCCTTCCTACTTGGTTCATTCCAAGCATCCCAGAAATCCTCATGCGATCAACGTGGCTGTGGCAGGCCTGCGTGCCTTGAATGCGGGGCTTAAACAGGGGCATAATGCACAAGATCCTTAAACATAAACAGCGCTGAAACTGGTATGTTCTTTCAAGAAAAGCGACGTCAATCATCGAGGGACGCGTATGATATGCGGTATATCTATATGATTAATCCACACCGACGCCATCTTAGCTGATTGAGCTCTCATGAACCCTGTCCAAGCCACACAGAAGCCGACATTCGCGACGTCGCAACATGTATATGATACGGCTCACTGTCGACCATCTCTCCGGATGCACCCTGAAACGTACTTGGGCGCGGCCTCGAGCGTCCGCTTTCTTCAAGTTGCCCAATTTAGTATGCGGGCGCAGCGAAGGTCCGCAATCCGCCCTTTACGTTGATCCTGATCAGTTGTCCTCACTCTAACGATCTTCAAACTCATCTCGCGACAACTCATACCGCTTGCCCGTGAGCATCTCTTTTTTAAGACGCGGCGTGAGATGACTGTAATGGCGCTCAATCATCAAAATAGACGTACCCATTTGGACAGCCAGAGTATGTACGTCCATTCCATCATTTAGCAGTGAGAACGTCGCATAAGTATGGCGCAAGCTATACAGCGTGCGATCTTGGCCCGTGCGAGGACAGGTCAACAGTCCAGTGGGTGCTGTCAGACGAATGAGAACTCGCATCAGATTGCAGGCGCAGTCAGATGAGGCTACTCTGGGTGATTTAACCCAAAGCACCATACATTAAGTCTCATTTCGTCAACACTATTTTATCTCCAAGACCCGAGGCCTTTAGATGCTCCGAAAAATAGTTATTAAAAAATGGCAGGCCCTCGGCTAATTTCAAGAACTCTTGCCGCGTAACAACCAAAACCTTCGCGTCCTCAACTGCAACCGCTGTAGCGATACGCCGAGTCGCACCTAAGAGTATAAGCTCGCCAAAGTGCTCACCTTTACCCAGAATACGGCTCTCTTCCAATCCAGTTTCGTCGCTAGTGCTTGTAATGCGTATTGATCCCGAAACGATTGTATAAAGCCCATCGGCGCGGGAACCATTCTCATAAATTCGATCACCCGCACGGTAGCAAACGTATCGCGTTCCAGAGTCGTTTTGTGAATTGATTTGTGCAACAGACCGGCGGGATACACCATCCATCAGCCAGTTCCACAAAACAGAAACCCTAGCCTGCGCCCCTGGAAGAAAGGAAATATAATAAACCCGCCAAAGTAACCAAGCCACCCTACCAGTCAGTTTCAGACCTAAAACCTCTGCAACTCCACGGCCAGCGCCTAGAGAAGCCAACGCACCTTTTGACTTATATTTAAAAGGCTTCGTATTTTTCTTCTCAATGACATTTTTGATATTCAGAGAAAGATGGGCCGCTTCGCGTACTGCAAACTGTGCGGTCGGTGGAGCAAAATCTTCTCTTTTGGACGCGTTTTCATTGAGCGGTATGAGTGCGCAATCCCCGATTGCCCAAATATTATCTTGACCTTCAGCTTTAAAGTCACGCCCAACCAAAACACGGCCATTCTGCAAACTAAGCGGCATATTTGCGACAATAGCAGAGGGGGTGTTGCCTATAGTTGCAACTATGGTGCGCGTATCGATCACCTCATTTTCGCTCGTTACAAGCTGAGTGCCTGTCGCTTTGGACACGCCAACGCCCAACTGAACTTCAATTCCACGCTTTTCTAAATTCGCATGAGCATAATCAGCCAAACTTTCAGGCATCTCATTTAAAATTCTCTTTGAAAACTCCAATAAAACGACTCTTATCTCCGATGGACGAATGTTGGGATAATCGATCAAAGATCGATCAATCAACTCCTTGATTTCACCAACCGTTTCAACACCTGAGAAACCGCCACCAATGACGCTAAATGTTAAAGCACCTTTTTTAACTTCCGGCAAACGCGTAATATCCGCGTGTTCGAGGCGTTCGATAATATGTGCGCGCAAACGCTGCGCATCACTTAGAGTTTTCATTGTAAAAGCATGTTCACTCAATCCCGACGTCTTTGACAAATCACTCCCCGAACCGAGCGCAATCACAAGATGATCATACTCCAATATCGTTGGCCGACGCTGCACGCCCTGAAAGACCGTCACCTGCTGTAACTTAGGGTCTATGCTGTCGATCTCGGCCTTTCGCATTGAAATGCCTTTAGTCAAAAACCGTAGTGGCGATACAGCGTTGATAGCGGAAATTGCCCCTCCGGCAATTTCTGGCAAAAGTGGTTGAAATACGAAATAATTGTCGCGGCTGACAATTTCTATTTCGCTCTTTCGACCCATTAATTTCTGAATATTACGCGCTGCGTAAAGTCCGGAAAATCCTCCGCCAAGGATCAAAATTCGACAAGCCATGGCAGCTCTCCTTACCTGAAATAGTTTACAATTTAATGCAGCATGCTGCCGCTATTGGACAATCGTATGCAGCCAATCGTCAAGCCTTAACAGTTAATAGCGGATAAACT
>Ga0180120_10001914_pt1 | contig 10612 bp, 13 predicted proteins | sample CPBDNA_3_FD_129677 | JGI IMG/M metagenome (GOLD analysis project Ga0180120, IMG submission 129677) | Freshwater to marine salinity gradient microbial communities from Chesapeake Bay, USA - CPBay_Spr_31_0.2_DNA (version 2) (version 2) | ecosystem: Environmental > Aquatic > Marine > Coastal ... | reverse complement strand
TTTTCGTAAGAGACTTTTCAAAAAAAACTTTTCCGTTGATTTCGATTTTTATCTTGTGAGTACTTTCGGAGTTGAAGGCACTGATCGCTAGGTAGTTTTTTAGATTATAACTATTAGATCTTTTGTTTTTTAGCATCAGTCTTTTTGAAAACTAACACAGGGTCAGCGTTATTGTCAACCACCTCATTAGTTATCTGTATCTTGGTTACTCCTCTGTTTCTCATCTCCTCCGCATCAAACTGGTATGGCAGAACCACTGTGTCTACTACGTTTTTCAGTCCCCTGGCGTTGGTGCCCAGTGCTTTGGCCTTACGTGCTATGCTCTGCTTGGCCTCTTTGGTAAACTCAATTTCAATGTTGTCCAACCCAAACAGGTACTTGGTTTGCTTCAGTATGGCGTTCCGGGGTTCTGTAAGAATACGTATCAACTGTGTTTCGTTCAGTGGATCTACATTTGTAAGCATGGAGAACCTTCCTACGAATTCTGGTATCAGTCCGTATTTGATCAGGTCCTCTGGTTGAACTTCACTCAGGTAGTTCTTGTCGTCTTGTTCTTTAAGTTTTGTTCCAAACCCCATTCCACTTGATTGTTTTGATCGAATCTGTTTTTCTAACTCTGTGAATGCACCACCCACTATGAACAGTATGTCTGATGTGTCTATGGTGATGGTCTGTTGATCAGGATGTTTACGACCACCCATTGGGGGTACCCTGCATTCTGTACCTTCCACAATCTTGAGTAGTCCTTGTTGCACTCCTTCGCCTGAAACGTCTCTGGTCAGAGAAGTGTTTTCACCTTTCCTGCAAATCTTGTCAATCTCGTCTATGAATATAATACCCTTTTGTGTTTTTTCTAGGTCTCCGCCTGCATTGGCATACAGTTTCTGTACCACATTCTCCACGTCGTCACCCACGTAACCTGATTCTGTCAGTGTTGTAGCGTCTGCTATTGCGAAAGGCACGTCTAGGTATTTCGCTATTGTCCTTGCCATCAGGGTCTTGCCAGCACCTGTGGCTCCTAGCACCATGACATTTGATTTATCTAGGTCGAAGTCGATGGGTGGTTGTGTGATTCTTTTATAGTGATTTGCTACTGCCACGCTCAATACAGTCTTGGCGGCATCCTGTCCTATAACATATTGGTCTAGGTGTTCCTTTATAGACACAGGGTTAAGTATGTTCTTGTCACCTGCGTACAGTTTCTCCTTACGAGCTTTTATTATGTCCTCGTCTAGAATCTCTACACATAGTTTTACACACTCATTACAGATTGTGGTCTTCTTGGCACCCACAATCATCTTGGTAACGTCCTTACGGCTCTTGCTACAGAACGAACATATTAATGCCTCTTCTGACATTATTGACTATCTTTGAGTTTTTTGATTTTAGGGAATAGCTCGTGCATTCCTTCAATCTTATTCCTGTTTAGTACACCAAAACTGGCTGAGTCGTCGGGATTAGAATTCAAGAACCAGGTCTTGGCCATAGTGAGTATGTAGCCGGACCAAACCTTCATCTGGTTTGAACTGTAATCCATGTTTAGTATCACGGTTGTGGAAGACCTACACGCATTCAGCAACCAAGTGTAGTCTCTGCCCTTGGCGTTTGGTTTCCATGTCTCTAGGTACTTCTCGTATTCTGGATCCTCTGCTTGGAATGGATCCAATGCTGAGAAGTTGTTGTCGTCCCATAGGTATATGGTCAAATCTTCTTTGGGAAAGAACTTGTTGATCTGATCAGCGAAGTTGTCTTTGTCCTTCTTGCTGAGATTTATCAAACAGAAACTCCTGTTCTGGTTTTGAAAGAAGCTCGGTGGTGTCACCATGGTGATGGTACCCATCTTTTTTCTTAATTCAAGTTTCTCACCTGTGGCCGAGTAGGTCTTTTCGTGTTCTTTATTTCCTTGTTTCTTATCCATTTTGATTTAATATATCTATTATAACTTGTTGATCTTTATCGGACAAGTCCGAAAGTTTAATTTCTTTGTTCTCTAATTTAGTTATCATGTCGTTTATTCTTGCTTCTACTCTCTGGTGATAGTTTTCCTCACTCGTTAATTTTTTTCTGTACTTGGTAAATTTATCATCTGATATTTTCTTTTCTATCTCTATGGATTCTGCAATCTCTGGCACTTCCTCCACAGTGTTTTTTAATTCTGGTAAAATGATTTCATTCTTCTCTGGCTCTGGTATGTCCAACTCTTTGGATTTCTGCCAAAGCGTTTGATCGTTCTGTTCTTCATTTTGAATGTATGCAGGATCGTTCTCCACAGGAATAAAGATACGTTTGCCATCTTTGATAACCATTCTTGTTTTGCCTTTGGGTTTGTCGTCCTCGAAACCTTCCAGCAACTCGTCTAGTTCTTCGTCGGTCATTGGACGTTCTTCAGTTTTAGGTTCAATCATAAATTTTTCTTTGAGTCCTTCTGCTGTTGTATTTTCTATGCCGTCCTCTCCATCAGGCTTTAATGCAGATCCTTTTGTAATAATTTGTGGATTGTCTAGTTCGGGATCCATTATCTGTGCAATTAATTTCCTATTCTCCTCAGGAACATTTTCAAATGTTGTATCGCCTCGTAAGATATCATCGATTATGTCTTGGAAGAAGGCCATCCTTGATTCTGTTATAGGGGCCTGCTTTGCGGCTTCTTCTTTTGTGAGGCTAACATCTGCTAGGAACTGTGCTCTGTTGCTTTGGTCTCTTTCTATTTTTAATTCGTCTGGACTAACGTCTTCGAAGTTACCATGTTTGTTATGGTACAGATTAAGCATTCCAGTACGTTCTTCATCTGTCATCTCCGACTTTGGGGGCGTCACCTCTTTTGGCTTTATTGTCCTCATCACCAAAGGTTTGGCGTTCTTAATCACATCTTTTGGTTCTTCTACTGCTACCTCAGGCTCAAGCACTTCTGTGAAGTCTGGTTTAATTCTCTCTGGTTCCATTGCTTTTTCTATCTGCTCGGATATTGTTTGCTCTTCCTCGTCTTCTCTGGCCTTACGTGCATACTCTTCGAGTGCTTTACGTTCTTCTTCCTCACGTTTCTTGAATTCTTCCAGTTGTTTCTCTTTGTCTACTTTTGGTTCTTCAACCATTTCGTACGCTATTTCGTCCGGATCGAACGCATCTGTATTATCTGCTACTATTTCTTTGTCTTCAGTTTTTTTTTGGCCTTTGAGATCTATGTGTGGAATTACTTCGTTGTCTTCCTGTATGATCTCTACAGGTGCTTCTGCATCTGGCTTAGGTACTTTGCTGTTGAAAGAATCCAGTTTGTCTTTCCATTCCTGCAGTTGTTCAGTTGCCTTTTCCATTCGCTCTGCCGCGTCCTGTTTGTTGAACATCTCATTCCATTTCAGAGTGACATCTTCTTCATCTGGCTTCTCCAGGTCGACAATTTCCTGTGGCTTAGGTGGCTCTGGTGGGAACCTTCTCATCAAACTCTGGTTGGCCGCAATCAATAGTAATACAGCAAGTGGATCAAACACCACAATTAACAGCAATATAACCCAACGTACAGCCTTGCTAGTCTCTACTTGGTCCGTTATACCCCAATCGACTGCCAACGCCGCTATGTACTTCACAGGTCCTATCTCTGCTTCAAGAGTCAACATCTCTTTCTCAAGTGGTTGCTTCTCAACAATGTATAAGTCTATGTTGCCTTGTGATGTGAATATCTTGTTCTCTGCTGTTTCGATCTCTTTAGTGAACTGGCCCTTGTTGTCCTGAGAACCTGAACGCATACTTGCTATAATCTCTTGTGCTTTTGCAATTTCTACTTTGTGATCTGCTTTTAGTTCCGCTATTCTTTTCTGTGCTTCTTTGACGTCGACGGCTATCTGTTCACGTTCCTCTTTCTGACTTGCTTTGAGGTCTGCGGCCGCTTTCTCTTCGTTGAAGAATGATTTGTTTGAAGTCAGTATGTCACTGACGTTCTTATCTAACACTTTTAATCTGTCGTTAAGGTCTCTCACCGTGTTGGTCTCGACCGTAAGTAGTGTTTTTAATTTCTCGTTGGCATCTGCTATGATCGACTGCTGTACTTCGATGTCGCCTGATGCTGTGCCTGTGTCCCTGCTGATGGCTTTCTCTGCTCTATTGATAATCAAAGTCTGTCTTTCAATAGACATCTTCTCACTTTCAATCTTATCTTCAAGTATCTGTATACGTTGTATCAATGTGTCTGATGCTAGATTCTGTTCTAGGTGTGCCTTGGATAGGAAGCCAAAGATACCCATACTTGTTATCAAACTCAGTATTATCACAGCCGTGGTCAGATAGGTCTTGAGCATGAAAGGTGTGAACTTCCAGTTCCTGTACAGCCAGGAGGCCGTGATCAGTTTGCCCACTTCAAGCACCCCGCCCATGATCACCACAGGCACGAAAGCACCTGGGAATATGGTCGCGAGTCCGATCACAGAGTAGAATATGGCCACCCCTGATATGGACAGTGCTGATAGTAGTGTTAAGATCGCTATAAACATTTTATTCTGTATTTACTATAACAGAATGACTGTTTTAATGCTAGTGAATTGTTTGGTAATCTATTACTCTGATGCGTAACTTAATGCACTATCAGTTGTCAATTGTGTTGAAGTCAACGGAGCGAATCCTGTAACTTCTGTCACTGTAACCGCTTCTGATATCTCGCCAATTGATGCTGTCAACACAGGTCCTGCAGTAACTTCTTCGTCTTTGATGTTGCTGTTTCCTGAAGTTGGATCAAACACACTCATTTTCTCTGTTCTTGTTGTGTTAAGTGCGTCTGCTATTCTGTCTTTGATGAATGCCGCTCTCGTGCTGATTGCTGTTGAATCTTCTAAAGTGTTTGTACCTGTGTTAGCAACTAGATTCCTGTTTTCATAAACAAGACCAAATGCTAATGCTGTGATTGGATCGTCGCCTCTGTCAACAGCATAAGTTGTCACAATGTTAACAATTTTGAAATTTGTTCTTAATGCTAGGTTTTCGCACATCATTTTGAATCTCAATGAACCTCTTGAAATCTTTCTTGATTCTGCAATGGTTGTAGGTGCTGTAGCGAAGTCTGAAGCAACACAAGGTGAAATTCTTCCTGCGTTTACTGAGTCTGTGTCTAAAAATCCTGATGTGTCTATTGATACTGTGAAGTATGCGTTTTCCGGCTCTGCTGGAGAAACGTTGTATAATGATTTTGGTTCAACTGTTGCCATTGTTTAAATTCCTTTGTCTTATGTACTTATTTATATGAATTATTTATAAAAAGACCAACTTGGTGTGCCAATATATTTGCAGGCATTGTTGGTCATGTGCCGTTCTTTACCGTTCAACTTAATATATGCTTGGTATGTACGACAATAACCTCCACTTATTGGGTATGAGTGTATAATTCTAATCTTTCCATTGGCTAGACGCTTCTTACTGTACCAACTAACGATCTTACCATTCTCTGCGTTTGTAAGGGCAAAGAACACTGCGGATTCGTGTAATTTTTTCTCAGTTTTGTTGAGTCTAAATCTCATGAACTGTGTTTTTCTGAACAGATATGCGGGCATACTGTATCTAAGATTATCTCCTAAAAGCATGGGTTCTGGCATGTCTCCTATTGTGCCATTGTGTTCTGTGGGCGTAGACCCTGCATATGCAGTTGCCGAGAACAGTAGGCTACTCAATACCGTGATAACCTTGAACAATCTCATATCCAGTCCCATCCATTTTTTTACAGGCGATCTGCCTTTGTGTTATTACAACTTCACCTACGGGCATATCCCAAGTGTACATCTCACAGTTCTCCGCTATTCCCATATCAAATAAGAAATCACTGGCTCCGTCACTGCACACCACTTTTTCTTCAACCTTGCTTTCAACGATGTTGCCATTTGTATCAACCACTCTGATCTGTGTCGTCTCTATATCACAGTATTGATTCATCCATGGGCCACCTGCGTTTGCAGTGGTAGAGAAAATAATCAATCCTAGCGAAAGGAAGGCTAGGGCAATGATGTAATATATGATTTTCATAACCCTAGTTCTTCAGTACTTTTTCTGCCGCTTCGTCGATCGTGTCAGTGTTAATTGTCTTCGCCAATTTCAACTGCTTGATCTCTGATACGATGTTAGCCACATGATCCTTACCTATCTCAACCATCACATAAACCCTGTAAGATTTATTCTTAGTTGTGTAGATGACTTGCTTCTTCACTTGGTAGTGTGTCACAAGTGTGTCATTGATCACGTTCACAACAATGTCCTGCGATTGTGCAGTCACCGTCATTGACTCGTTCGTACCTGCTTCGTTTTTGTTAATGGTAGATCTGTTGTTCATCTCACCATTGATCCTATCAGCCAGTTTAGCCTTTGCCAATAGTGTAGCCTTCTTCACAGCCAACTCAAGGTCAGGAGATACAGCCGAAGCCGCCTCTTGATATGTCTTTTTAGTTGTGTGTGGATATTTCACATACCATTTAGGTGTCTTGTTTATCACACCGTTCTTGCTCATGTCCGACTTCATCGAATATGTAGAACACTGTGCAACAAGTAAACCTGCAACTAGTATGAGAAATAATTTACTTAGGTTTTTCATATTATCCTCTCATTGATTGTACAATTGAATCTAACCAAGCAATCGCACCAGACACAGAATTCAGTATGCTGTCAACATTTAATGAAGACATAAACTGATCATAACCCTGTGTGCCGATTTGATAACCTGTGTAGAAAATTGCACATATTATTATTAGTCTAATCATACAACAATTATACTATATTTTCCAAATACGTCAACCAAAGTTGGTCTTGCTAGAAGTGTTGATTTTATTGACTTTTTAGTCTATTCATTTCGTGATCCACCCATTTATACCACATATCTTGGAATTCGTCAGGGTTGCGGAATGCCTCCGCCATTGGGATCTTAGGTGTTTTTACACTGGCCATGGTTGGTTCATGTTGCAACTGCCATCGAGACAACTCTGTGTCTGCTGACTTTACCAAATCCTCATAATACAGTGTGGGCCATGGTGTTGGGTTTTTGAGTTGGAAATCGCGATAGGTACACCAGTGTAGAACCATGGGTTTAAAGTGACTGGGCTTCAATGTGGCTGGACCTTGCCGTGCGAGAATGCTACGTTGGTATTCGATACTGATATGTTGTTCGTCATGTGTCCACAGGTTGTCTGGATACCTGCCCGTGAATGGGTGCGGTCGATAGTGGTGATTGTAGATGATACTCCTGGCCCATGCATGGCTGTCCCGGCGCTCCAGGTACAGTATCTCTCGGGACCGATCCCACTCGCCCTCATGGTATTGTGGATGCATCAGGGCAGTGTCCGCCTGGTTCCGCAGTCCCCTCAGTATGATGTGTGTGCCCGATCGTGCGGGTGTGACTAACAGCAGTCTCCTCATAATAATGTTTTTACGAAACCTATACCATCTATGGCCAAATATACCAAATACATCACAGTGAACCCAAAACTTCTACGACTGAAAGCACCATACATCAGGAAGCAGGTTGCTATCAAAAAGAATATGTAGGCAATGAACATTGGTGGGTTTGGTGAATACCACATAAGAATAAGTGCCGCCATGACATTCGATGCCATGCCTATTACTTCACAACAGAATCTTTTAGGATTAGACCTGTAATCTTCCTTTATCCATTCTAGTGTCTTTCTTCTTCCTACTCTTGCCATTATCTCAGTTGCTCCTCAGTTTTCCATTGTGACCTTTTGCTTGTGGTACCACATGCTCTACTGCAAATATAGAACGGTGTATCAAGTGTCAATCTTGGTTTGTATTCACTAAACAATTCTTTATTGTCGTATTCCCTTATGTCGCTATGGAGCTCTATGCCTACCTTGTTTAGATATGCTTCTGCCATATGACAGCAAGGCCAATACTTACCGGTGTAATCGAGGAACACACTTTTATCTCTGTCCTTTTCACACACGATGTCTCTGCCATATGATGGTGGTTGATAGTCACCTCCAACGGGTAACAATCCTAAATTTTTAGTATAGGTGTCCCATCTATCAGTTTCTTTTGTTCTAAACCATGAAAATCCCATATCTTTGGCCATTTGTTTTGCTTCTGTGACTTGATGCTTGTTGTGTTCAAATACCAACATGTCCCAATGGGCACTTGCTCCTGTGCTGATGAATGCCTGAGCATTCTCCATTACTTTGATCCATCTGACATTTCTCCGATACATGTGATTTGTGTCTTCCAGTCCGTCAATGCTGAATACACAATAATCTAGGTGTCCCTGCAATACGTTGCCTAATTTTGTCCACCATTCTTTTGTTTTCATTCCGCCGTTGGTGTTGAGTCCTACAGTTATGTTTTCATTGTGTGTCTTAAAGAATTCTGCTATTTCAACAAGTTCTGGTGCAGTGGCCGGGTCACCCACGTTACCACAGAAGAATACTTTGTCTAAATTTTTAATCTGTGCCGGAGATATATTTTCTTGGAACCAACTCAATGGTAGGCTTTTAAGTTTGATGTACGGATTAAGCATCTTACCATAAACATTCCTGGCACACATAGGGCATTCGGCATTACATAAACTAGTTGGTTCTATGTGTATTTCTCTAACATTGTCTAGCATGACAATATTTAATGCTACTTGTTACCCTTCATCAAAGTAATTTCTTTTGCACCTTCTTCGTCCCACACAGGAACAAGGTTACTCTTATGCATAAGACCTATGCCAAGTAATTTTCTTTCACCTGAATAAGCCTGTGGTGGTGCTTTTCTACCACCAGCAACAGGAATCTTGTCACCACATTTGGGTTGGTTAGGATCTGCTTCATACTTGGGTATATCATACCCCTTGAATCTTTTTGATGCCTGCTTCAGTGTGTAGGTGTCAAGGCCCTGCGATGCTAACCATTCTTCATGGTTGGCCTGTGCCTCACGATTCCTACGAGAGTTCTCGATCTTGTGCTTGATTCTTTTCGGCAGTTTCATTTGTATGAATCCCATGTTTAATTTTAAGACGATTTTTGGTATTTGTCAACTGAGTATGGATAGTTCAAATCTGCCATGTATTTCTCTTGCCAACAGTGTGTTTTTTTGTAATTTTGCTGGACATTTAAATAATTCTGGTATAATTGTGTGCCCATTAATGGATTAAGATGTGTAACATTGTTCCATTCAGAAATCATAGTCATTTGATCAATGAAAAGACTGCTGGGATTTGTTACCACACTTTTGAATCTGTATAATTGATCACCACCAGTACCTAACAGTAGGTAACGGTCATGCACATTAGAAAAAATAACATCAAGATCTACCATGGATTGTAAGTCTGTTTCCACACGTGGCCAACATATGGAATTGTATATCATGGTGCGTGTTTTAATATTGTCATCGATGACTTGTTTCGGTGTGATCACAAGTCGGGATTCCTTGTTGCCTGCCTTGATTAATCCTATACGTTGTTTGAGAACCTGCTGATGTTCTTCATTTTGCATTATAGTGTGATATACAGATTTACTTTTTTTATTATTAAGATAGGCACATATTACACCTGTGTCTTTTCCTGATGATAAAGTGGTATTATTTTTTGGGATATCATACATGATCTTTTCAAATTCCTCAAAAACCTTGTCATATCCGTGATATAGTTCTCTGCGATCCCAAGTGATACAGGAGATCATTGATTTTAATTTACCTTTTTGAAATCTATAAAAAGTGTTTGGTAGGCAAGGTGTCCAATTCCTTTCCTGTCCGTTGACGGGCATTAAACTAATTTCGAGATCATTTAATTGATAATAGCATGTCTTGGTTAACAACGGATGGGTGATCAATACTACATCAGAGCCTTGTTTGGCTAATATAAGGTAATCGCCATCAATCTCACGTACGAAATCATAAAGTTGGCTGATATCGGTCACCGTGATTTTTTTATTTGTATATCCTATCACGCCAATCTCTAGATCGTTATGACGATAAAAACTATTAAATTTCTTCTCGACTAGATTTTTATTTGTAAAAAGCATTACAATATAGTTACAACTTTCTAGGGCAGTTGATTGTCGATTATGGTCTGTATTATTATTTCTTGGTAATCCGGGTTGGTGCTCCAGGCAGTCATTCCTGCCAGCAACTGTCTGTAGTTCCAACTACCATCTTCCAGTTGTTTTTCTCTGGCTTCTCTAAATTTCTCGTATGCAGGATGTGTATTAAGGATTCTAATCATGTCCTTGATCGATTCACACTTTGTCTTGTATTTCTTGACTCCCCAACTGGCATCTGGATTTCCTAGTGCTTTCATGTGTGGTACAGTATCTAGACTCCACGTCCTCACACCAAACAGTGCGTTACCTTCTGTGGCAAACCTGCTGGTGCCCCACGCACTCTCTATGCCCGCCATGGCAATTATGATACTGATAGGTACCCTTTTGTCTTTGTCTGTGGTCCAGTTCAGGTATGCCACACAATTACTCGTGGCGTTGATGAATGAAGTCTTGTCAGAGAACTCGAATTCTGGTTCTTTCAAACCAAGTTCTTCTATGATCCTCATCTCCTTCTTGTGGAACTCGTCCTCTATCCTTGTGATCACGTGATCATTTGGATGGAATGTGCCTGCGATGTAGGTGGCGACGATAACGAAGCCTAACCCTATGCCGAGGTAGAT
>Ga0180120_10001913_pt1 | contig 10614 bp, 12 predicted proteins | sample CPBDNA_3_FD_129677 | JGI IMG/M metagenome (GOLD analysis project Ga0180120, IMG submission 129677) | Freshwater to marine salinity gradient microbial communities from Chesapeake Bay, USA - CPBay_Spr_31_0.2_DNA (version 2) (version 2) | ecosystem: Environmental > Aquatic > Marine > Coastal ... | reverse complement strand
CTTTAAGAAAGTAGAAACTAATAATTGGAGTAATAATAATTGAAGCAACAACATCTATAGCCATATTGGTGGAATTAGCAATATTGCCAAAAATATCATCTGAAACTGACAATAATTTTGACAAATTATTTTGAGAAATTAAATCCTCCTTCGAAGTAAGGCCAGCAAAGTTTGAAACTATAATTAATAGATTATCAATATATAAGGGTAGTTGCTTAACAAATTGCACTAATTGCTGAAATAAAATAGGAAGTAAATTTGTAAAAATAATTGCTAAAATTGTAAAAAATAATGAAATAATCAGTAAGGATGAAATTGATCTGGCGATTCCTTTTTTATCTAATTTTTTAATTGTTGGACTAAATAAATAAGCAATTATTGCTGAAAATATAAAGGGTGATAAAATAGATTTTACCGTAAATAAAAACCATATTATAGCTATAATAATCAAAAATGGTAAAAGTAATTTTTCTATTTTCATAAATAATTTATAAACCAGAAAGTACAAAATCTGGCCTTATGCCATATTCTTGACAAACTCCTTTCATATTTTCTAATGTTGGTAATTGCCTATATTTTATATTTAATCTATTACTTAAAATACCTCCACCAATAAGTGCAGAATCAATGTTATTTTCATTAGCACCCTTAATGTCAGTTTCTATACCATCGCCAATAGCAATAAATTTATCATTTTCATCAGATCCAAATAGTTCCCTTACCTTATCATAGACTAATTTATGAGGCTTGCCAAAATAAGTTACCCTACCACCTAATTCTTGATATTTTTTAGCCAAAATACCAGCACAAAGAATTTCTAATCCGGATTGTTTAATTACAATTAAATCTGGATTAACGCAAATCATTGGTAAATCATATTTAATTCCCTCTTGCAAATCCTTCATACGCGATTCTACAGTTAAAAACTCATCTCCTAAGCCGGTATTGATAATAAATTTAGCATCTTTCATGCTGCACATTTGATAATCTAAATCTTCTAATAAATCTAAATCCTTATCTGGACCCATATAAAAATATTTATGACTTAACTCCTTATTATCTTTTAAATATAAATATGTCGCCTCTCCAGAGGTTAATATAAAGTCATAAAGTTCTTTTTTAATACCAAAATCATTTAATAAAGTCTCTGCTTTTATTGATCTTCTTGGCGCGTTAGATAAAAAACATATTTTTTTACCGGCTGATCTAATTTCTTGTAAATTTTCAATTACACCGGGATAGATATGGGTTCCATCATGTATTACACCCCAAATATCAATAATAAAATGAGTATAATTTTTATATATTTCCAATAAATTATCTTTAAAAATCATGAATTTAATATTTAATTCTAATAATGTCCCCCAATCTTACTTTATTATAATCATCCTTATCAATTAAAATCCAAGAAGATTTATCATTTATTTTGTCGCTGACTTTGCCCTTAGCTAATATATGATTTTCAATCTCCGAGTCACCAGTAATAGCATTTTCTTCTTCAAATTTACCGATTATATCAAATTTATTGCCTTTTTTTATGCCGTCTTTTCTTCCTAAACTAATTTTAAAAATAGCCTTCTTATCATGGATTCTTTTTTCTAAAATATAGCCTTTTTTAGCAAAGATATTTTTTAATTTACGAGAAATAGATTCAATAGATTTTTTAGTAGCTTGACGAACTAGATTATCATCTCTTTTTGCACCTTGATCTCTTTTACCTTTAATATTAATAATGCCCATAATATCAGTGCCCTCCTCTTTTGAACCTTCAGTTCTAAAAGCCTTACCTTCAAAAGCAATATTTTCAATTACAGACAATGAAGGTAATTCATAAATTTTAACATTACCTGCAATATTGGAGTTATATTCAAATCCTGCAGGTTTAAGATACACTCCTTCATTTGGTTTATATCCTGGAGTTGCAGCTTTATATTTTGAAGTAAAACTAGCATTGGAAAAAGAACCCATTATGGCATAATTAGCAATTTGAGGCCCTTTATAAATTCCAGATTTTTTCATTTCAGATAAGCGAATTTCTTTTTCTAATTTTTTAGCAGAATTGCGATCAATTAATTTAATTAATTTATTTTCTGTAAGAATATTCTCAATGGATGCAATGGCAACTTTGCTAATATTGGCATTTTTTGCCACTTCATTGCCATCAGCATCAAAAGGAAAAACAACAATCTTTTTGATTTCACCTTTTAACTCTCCCTTGGTTGGTAAAAATTCTGACTCTGATAATGGAACTTTTTGGTAAGAGTCAAAATTTCTGATTGAAAGACAAGAAGAAAGAGTCAATAATAATAAAAAAACTAAAAAATATTTAATTTGTAGCATGATGTATTTGTCATAATTTATTTGATTATTTTAGTTTTTCATCATTTTCAAATAATGTCAATAGAATGAATATTAATTTTAGAATTTATACAGAAGATACTGATTGGGGCGGAATGGTTTATCATTCAAACTATCTTAAATTTTACGAAAGAGCAAGATCGGACTTTTTAAGACAAAGTAATATTAATCAAATAGATTTAAAAAATAACTTTAATATTAATTTTGTTGTCAGCTCTATGGAAATCAAATTTATTAAGCCAGCAACAATGGATGACTTAATTACAGTTAATACTAAAATTAATGCAATTAAAAAAGCTTCTATTATATTAGAGCAAGAAATATATAATAATGATCTTTTGCTTAATAAGGCAAAAGTGATTTTAGCAATTATTAATTCTAAAAATAAAAAACCGGTAAAAGTCCCTGAAATTATAATTAAAGCATTTAGCAAATAACATGTTTGATACAATAAGTAGTAATATTTCCAAAATATTTGAGAAAATATCTAGTAAAAAAATTATATCTGAAAAAGATGTTGATGAGACGATGAGGGCCATCAGAATTTCTTTGCTTGAGGCCGATGTGTCGCTGTCAGTTGCTAAGGAATTTATTGCCAAAACTAAGGAGAAAATCATTGGTCAAGATATTATAAAAAACGTCAAATCTGGCGACATGATTGTTAAAATCTTTAATGATCAATTGGTTGAATTATTAGGATCTGAATCATCTGAAATTAATCTTGACGGTAAAGAGCCAAATGTAATTTTAATGGCTGGTTTACAAGCTTCTGGTAAAACAACTACGGCAGCAAAATTAGCTAACTTCCTACTCAAAAAGAAAAATAAAAATAAAATTCTATTAGCCTCTCTTGATACTTCTCGTCCTGCTGCAATGGAGCAGCTTGAAATTTTAGCAAAACAAATTGGTGTTGATAGTTTAGAAATTATTAAAGGTCAAAATTCTATTGATATTACAAAAAGGGCCTTAAAAAAGGCCAAAGATGAATCTTATGAAATCTTAATTCTTGATAGTGCTGGCCGTACCAATATTGATGAAGAATTAATGACTGAACTACAAAATGTTAAAAAAATATCTAATCCCGATGAGACAATTTTGGTAGTAGATTCAATGATGGGTCAAGATGGTATTAATGTTGCCAATGATTTTAATAACAGAATTAATATTGATGGCGTTATCTTAACCCGAATTGATGGTAATGCTCGTGGTGGCGTTGCTATTACTATGAGAATTGCAACTAATTGCCCTATTAAATTTCTTGGATCTGGTGAAAAAATCACAGAATTAGAAATCTTCGACCCAGAAAGAATTGCTTCTAGAATTCTTGGAATGGGTGATATTGTCTCCTTAGTAGAAAAGGCTGGCGAAGAAATTAGCGAATCAGAAATGAAAAAAGCTGAAGAATCTTTTAGAAAAGGTGTCTTTACTTTTGAAGATCTATTAAAGCAAATTAAAAATATGCGCAAAATTGGTGGAGTAACCTCAATAATTGGATTTTTACCTGGCGCTGGTAAAATTAAGGAGGCTTTGCAAAATTCTGATCTAGAAAAGGAAATTAAAATTCAAGAAGCTATTATTTATTCAATGACTAAGGAGGAAAGAATTAAATCTGAAATACTTAATTCATCGCGCAAAAAAAGAATTGCCACGGGATCGGGAACTACAATTCAAGAGGTTAATCGCTTACTTAAAAAATTAAAACAAATGCAAAAAGTTGTCAAAAAGGTTGGCAAGATGGATAAATCAGAACTAGAATCTTTAGCAGGAGACGGTAATATGTCAGAATTAGGCAATCTTTTTGGCAAAAAATAATGAAAATTCTATTTTGCGGTGATATTGTGGGTCGCACAGGAAGACAATCTGTCATTAATAATATTCCCAAATTAAAAACAGAACATAATTTAGATTTTATTATTGCTAATGTTGATAATGCTTCTGGCGGTTTTGGCATTAATGAGAACAACTCCAAAGATTTTACGCAAATCGGCATTGATGTTTTAACGGGAGGTGATCATATTTGGGATAAAAAAGAAATGTCTAATTATATTACCCGTGAAAAAAGAATTTTACGCCCTTTAAATTTTCCCAAATCATCCCCTGGTGCTGGAGCTCGTATTTTTACCTCCATTAACAATAAAAAAGTTTTAGTAATTCATCTTTTGGGGCAGGTTTTTATTAAGAACAATCTTAATTGTCCTTTTGAATCTGCTGACAATGTTCTTAGAAGTTATAAATTAGGGCAGGATATAGACGCAATTTTTGTTGATTTTCATGCTGAAGCAAGTTCAGAAAAAATGGCAATGGGTAAATTTTTAGATGGCAAAGTATCTGCAGTAATTGGTAGCCATAGCCATATTCCAACCAATGATTATCACATCATGCCAAATGGTACTGCTTACCAAACAGATGCTGGAATGTGCGGCGATTATGATAGTATTATTGGAATGCAGACAGATGTTCCACTAAGATCATTTTTAAGTAAAAGAAGGGTAGGAAAAATGGTGCCGGCAAAAAATGAGGCCACCTTTTGTGGATCAATTATTGAAATTAGCGATACAGGTCTTGCAAAAAATATTGATATTGTCAAAATTGGAGGTCTGTTAGATAATAAATAAAATTTCAAATGCAAAAATTAAATACTATATTATTAATAATTATATCTCTTTCTACTACTACCATTGCTATTGCTGGCTTTGTTGCGGCAAAAACAGTAATTGATACTAAAAACATAATTGAATCGAAAATCAATAATTTTGAAAATAAAGTCGATTCTAAAATTGACAATGTTAAAAGTGAATTATTGGGTGAAGTTAAAAAAACTAAGGCTGAATTATTCCAAAAAGTAGATAATGTTACTGAAAAATTCACTGGCAAGAAAGATAAATTAAAATCCAAAGGTAAAAAATTAGAAGATAAGCTTGAAAAAAGTCTTAAAAAATTATTTTAAAATTATTAAAAATGTTTATACAAATTGAAGATACTCCAAATCCTGAAAGTTTAAAATTTATCCCTGATGATACTGAAATTGCGGGCGATAAAATATCAGAATATAAAAATCTCGATGAGGCTAAGTTAGAATCCCCTTTAGCAGAAAAATTCTTTGAAATTGAAGGGGTAAAAACAGTATTTTTGGGTAAAAATTTTATAACAATTACCAAAACAGGTAATATTGAATGGCAATCAATTAAAACTGATATTCTATCTAGTATGATGGATTTTATAAATTCAGGCCAGGAGGTTTTTTACAAAAAGAATGCAGAAGATTCCGATGAAGAAGATAGCGACATAGTAAAACAAATTAAAGAATTAATTGAAATGAAAGTTAGACCAGCTGTAGCAATGGATGGTGGCGATATTATTTTTCATTCTTTTGAAAATGGAATTGTGTTTTTAAGCCTTAGAGGGGCTTGTTCTGGCTGTCCTAGCTCAACCGTTACTTTAAAAAATGGGATAGAAAATATGCTAAAACATTACATACCCGAGGTAGAGTCGGTGGAGCAAATAGCCCAATAGTTTAAGGGGCTGTTTTTAGGATTATAATATATTTATCAAGATAATAAATTAAAAAATGCCAAAAAAAGAAAAATCATGCCCAATGTCAATTTTATGCAAATTGACCAAAAAAATCTTATCAAAAAAAGATTCTCAAATTGCAGTCATTAATCTCAATGGCGTAATTGGCAATGTGAGTAAATTTGATAAGGGAATCAATATTGATAATGTTAATCCATTATTAGAAAAAGCCTTTAAAGAAAAAAAATTCAAAGCTGTTGCAATTAATGTTAATTCACCAGGAGGATCTCCGGTACAATCAGAATTAATTTTTCAAAGAATCACAGAATTATCGAAAGAAAAAAAGATGCCTGTATTTACTTTCGCTAGAGATGTTGCTGCTTCTGGTGGTTATTTTATTCTTTGCGCTGGTGACGAGATTTACGCTCATGATTCATCAATTATTGGCTCTATCGGCGTAATTTCAGCAAGTTTTGGCTTTGAAAAAGCCATTAAAAAAATTGGTGTCGAAAGAAGAATATATACTGAAGGCAAGAATAAAGCTGTTATGGATCCATTTTCTCCTGAAGATCCAGATAATATTAAAATTCTTAAAGCGGTGCAAAAGGATATTTTCGCTAATTTTAAAAATATTGTTAAAACAGCAAGAGGTAAAAAACTTAAAAAAACTGATGCAACTTTATTTAATGGTGCTTTTTGGTCAGGAACTGAGAGTAAAAAAATTGGCTTAATTGATGATATCGCCAATATGAGAGATATTATGAAAAAGAAATATGGTAAAAAAGTTAAATTAGTTGAAATTAAAGAAAAAAAGAAGGGTTTTGTAAAGGATTTATTATCCACTAAATTTGATGATTTTTCTGAAAATATCATTGAAAATATCTTCAATAAAATAGAAGAAAGATCTAGCTGGAATAAATTTAAATGATAGAACTTTTCTAATATCATATTTTATGCCAAGATATAAAATAGTAATAGAATATGATGGCACTCGATATTCTGGATGGCAAAAACAACCTAACCTAACCACCATTCAAGGACAAATTGAATCTGCACTTACAAACCTTACTAACAAGAAGGTAGAGATTATGGGATCGGGAAGAACAGATGCTGGGGTTCATGCTTTAGGGCAAGTTGCCCATTTTGATTTGGAAGAAGAATTTGAGCCATTTAAAATACAAATGGCGGTGAATTTTTTCTTAAAAATGGATGATATTGCAATTTTAGATTGCCAAAAAGTTGCTGATAATTTTCATTCTCGATTTTTAGCTACCAAAAGAATTTATCAATATAAAATACTTAATCGCAGAGCGCAGCCAGCAATTGACAAAAATCGTCTTTATCATGTGCCATTTCAATTGGATTTAAATTTAATAAAAGAAGCTGCGCAATATTTGATTGGGAAACATGATTTTTCTAGCTTTAGAGATTCAGAATGTCAGGCCAATGACGCAATTAGAAGGATTGATTATATTAATATTATAGAGCAAGAAAATAATATAATAATTATTGAAATAGCTGCTAAATCTTTTTTACATCATATGGTGCGCAATATCATCGGTACTTTAATCCATTTTTCTAAGAAAGATATCGCCCCAGAAAAAATTAAAGAAATATTGGAAATTAAAGATAGAACCAAATCTGGTCCAAATGCGCCATCTTGGGGCCTATATTTTACCAAAGTAATCTATGAACATAATTAATATTCTACTTAGCGATAAAAATGGCGGAGTTGAACAATCATTTGTTAATTACTGCATTATGCTGCAACAAAATGATTGCAAAATTTTAGCCATTATCAAACAAAATGCTGAATTTATCCCTGATTTACAAAAAAATAATATAAATTTTATAGAAGTAAAAAATAAATTTGGCTATCATGATATTTTTTCTATCTTAAGAATCAGAAAAATTATTAAAAATTTTAAAACAAATAGAGTAATAGCCCATGCAGGAAGAAGTATTATTATTGCCAAAAAAGCCCTTAATTTTTTAAAAATTCCACTAATTGCAGTTAATCACAGCAATAATATTAAAAGATCTTTAAAGGCCGATATTATTTTTGCCGTAAATAATAATATTATTAACAAAATTCAACAAACATCATCTCATAAAAATTATCATCTTATACCCAATTCTATTGCGATTGACAAAAAAATAGAAGCTAAAGAATTAACAATATCAAAAAGAAAAACCATTACTTTAGGATCAATGGGACGCCTAGCTCAAGAAAAAAATTTTGACGGATTAATTACAATAATTAAATTTCTTAAAGATCAAAATTATAAAATTAAATTAAAAATAGCTGGCACAGGTCAAGAGGAAAATAATTTAAAAAATCTTGTTAAAAATTTAAATTTAGAAAAAAATATTGAATTTTTAGGATGGGTAGATCAAAAAACATTCTTTGAACAAATTGATATTTTTATTTTACTTTCAAAAGAAGAGACTTTTGGTATGGTATTTTTAGAAGCGTCTAAATATCAAAAATTAATTATTGCCAGTAATACTGATGGAGCAACAATGCTATTAAAACATCAGGAAAATGCTATAATTATTGATCAAAATAAAAATATTTCTCAACAAATTATTAATAATCTGCAATTTTTACAAAAAAACCCCGAATTAATATCCACAATAATTAAAAATTCTTACCAAAATCTTTGCGATAATTATTCCAATAAAGTCATAAGAAAGAAAATATTAAATATAACATAATGGAAGGTATAATAGAAATAGTAGAAGGATTTATCCAGAATCGTTATTACTTTCATAGAGCTATTAGTGATAGTGAAAGCGAATGTGAATCTTCTTTATCCTCTGAAGAAGATTACATTACGAGAATAACAAATACTGACCTTTTAGACCTGCCCTTAAATTATAAAGAGATTCTTCAAAATCATGTAGATAATATTTTGAAGAATAATTTATATGATGAAGTTAGGGATAATATAGGCAAAGATATAGAAAATTTTCTTGATGAAATAAAAAAATTAGAAGAATTAATAAGCAACACTACAGAACAAACTATGCAACATGTAGATAAAGTTTTGGGGGCAGAAAACCGTAATGTTAAATATACTGAGCATTTTGAATTAAAAGAGCACCTAAAAAATTTACGCATGGCTAATGAGAGTGAATCTGAGAGGTTATTAGATTGTTTAAAAATTTTGGACGAACATATCAAAGAAAAATATCCAGGAAAATACCTTATGTCTTTAAGTGGTTATTTTAACACACTCACACCTGAAAAAATACGTCATGAAAATAACATGTTTTATGGACATGACGAGTTTGGAGGGAGTGATAGCTCGTCTTCTAAACATGGTTCACAAGCACCGAAAAGCCGGTTTTCATTGCCGACAAACGGAGAGGGTGCCTTGTTTTTTCCTGCGCTGAGGGGAAGATGATGGTTCGATATCAAAAAATAGCGCGACAGACAGCGCTGATGAATCATCTTTTACAAGAACCTAACAAAGATAAAAATCAATACAAAAATAACCATAAAAGCTAAACCTATAAAACTTAATATTTTAAGATATATATTGGGATGAAACTTTTTATCTAATAATTTTGAAGTTACCACCTTGTAATTTAAAAAAGCAAAAAATGGGGCAAAGATGAAAGAAATAATCGTTACAATATCGGCAATTGTTTTAAAATTATTAACCAAAAAATAAATTATAGCAAAAGCAATAATGCAAAAAATTATGGTTAATTTTAATCTTTGTTTTTTCTCAAAATTATCATCCCTATTGCCCAAAATTTGCAATGACATAGAAATACTTCTAGGATAAATATCGATAACAGTAATAGTAGTTGATAAGATTGCTGTTAAGATGGCAGTAGAAATAATAATTTTTGACCAATCGCCAATTGTTAAGGTATAAATTGAAAGTAATTGACCCGCAAATACTGATCCATTATTAGAAATTTCAATACCAGAATGATGCAAAATTAAAGCGCCAAGAGTTACAAAAAAAATAGCCGTAATGATAATTAAAATATAGCCAAAATTAAAATCAAATTTTGCCTGTTTAAAGTTAATTTTATTTTTTCCCTTATTTTTAGCCTGAAGCCATAATGAATACCAAACACCTATTTCCATTGGGCCAGGCATCCATCCCATTAAAGCAATTATAAAAGGTAAATTATTATTACTCCAAGCTGAAGAGTGATATATAATATCACTTTGATCTGGATTATGATTGGTAATAGCAAAGATCACAGCTAAAAAAGTTGAAAAGAACAATAAAACCATGAATATTTTCATGATATTATCTAAAAAATCATAATTTTTAAGAGTGATAATTGCAGTAAAAATAACCATTATAATTAAAGTGATTATTTTTACATCAATATCTAAATTTAAAACAGATTTACTGATTGCGCCAGCAACATAAGATAATAAGGCAATTGCACCAATTGCCGAGACAATATTGGTAATAACAAAAAATCTTAAATAATTTTTATGTAATTTATTGTAAGCCTGTAATAAATTTTGCCCCGTAGCTCCACTATATCGGAAACCATATTCAATAAATGGATATTTTAAAATATTAACCAAAATTACTATCCATAATAATTCAAATCCAAATTGACCACCAGCCCTTGTTGACTGAATTAAATGTGAAGCTCCAATGGCAGCTGAAGCTGCTAAAATACCTGGGCCAAGATTATTTAAAAAACGGATAATATTTTTCATAGATTAACAAATTTCAACAAATTGTTTCATAATTAATT
>Ga0180120_10001911_pt1 | contig 10615 bp, 10 predicted proteins | sample CPBDNA_3_FD_129677 | JGI IMG/M metagenome (GOLD analysis project Ga0180120, IMG submission 129677) | Freshwater to marine salinity gradient microbial communities from Chesapeake Bay, USA - CPBay_Spr_31_0.2_DNA (version 2) (version 2) | ecosystem: Environmental > Aquatic > Marine > Coastal ... | reverse complement strand
CAGTTGCCCTGCTAACCAAGAGGAAATAGATGAAGCTGTTGGCCTGGCCAAGCGTATTAAAAAGTTTTTGCATAGTCATCGCTGGCCAGAGCCATTCGCTATGTTGAGCGGCAATGGAGTTCATTTGCTCTACCCTATCGATTCAGAGAACGTTGCAGAAACATCAGACGCTATCAAATCCTTTCTGCGCAGCCTTGCACTGAAGTTCGACAATGACCGAGTGAAAGTAGATAAAAACGTTTTCAACGCGTCTAGGATTTGGAAGTTACCGGGTACCTTGGCACGCAAAGGAGAAGAAACAGAAGGTCGTTGTTATCGGCATGCAAAAATGATTAGTGCTGGCGAACCAACGCAAGTGACACTGGAAATGCTTAATAAAGTAGTTGCCTCTTTTAGTGACCCAAAAGAAGAACCCAAAACTCCCCTCAGGTATGAGGTAACCACAGAAAACGAAGTCGAAGTTGCTCGCCTTAACTCTGCTTTAGCTTGTATCAGCTCTGATGTGCCTCGAGGTAATGGCATGATATTAGATGAGCATGGCGTTGCCGAGGACTACTGGACTGGTGTTGTTTGGGCCATAGCCGGACTAGGCTGGGCATCTGGCGAGGGTATTGCTAGATCGTGGTCTAAACAAAGTAACCGCTACTCAGATGAAGGTTTTGACGCCGTGTGGCGAGCATATAACCCAAATCACAATAACCCAGTTGGTATTGGGTCAGTTTTTAATTTGGCCAAAAAGTTGGGTTGGTCCCTGTCGCCCTTTGCAGTGGTAGAGGGAGGCTTCTCAATAACTGCTACTGCAGAAAAAACTGCCAGATACAGTCTCTGCGGGCGTGATGATCTGATGGCATTACCGCCACTTGAATGGGTCGTGAAAGGCATTCTACCAAATCGAGGGCTAGCAGCAATTTATGGACCCAGCGGAAGCGGCAAAACATTTCTAATTTTAGATTTAGCTGCAGCTATTTGCTCTGGCGACAATTGGTTTGGCTTTCGCACAAAACAAACCCCCGTAGTTTATCTTGGGCTTGAAGGTGGGGCTGGTCTTCAAAAGCGAGTGAAGGCTTGGGAGCTCGCGAAACAAGCTACTTTTCCTGCGGCATTTAGCTATCTGATGTCTGACTTTGATCTTACAAAGGGCTTAGACGTTGAAGGCTTGATCGAGGCTGTGCCTGCCAATTCGATTTGCATTATCGACACACTCAACCGTGCATCACCCGGTAGTGACGAAAACTCCAGCTCTGACATGGGAAAGTTGCTCGCCGCAGTCAAAAAAATAGAAGCAGCAATCGGTGGGCTTGTGATTTTGTGCCACCACACCGGCAAAGATCGCAGCCAAGGCCTTCGTGGCCACTCTTCACTGCACGCAGCAATGGATGCAGAAATAGAGCTCAGGCGAAACGAAAAGCTAGATACTCGCTCATGGCGCTCGTCCAAGCTCAAGGATGAAAAAGACGGCACAGGCTATGGGTTTCGCTTAGCACAACATCAACTTGGCTTTGATGCAGATGGTGACCCTGAAACATCTTGTACAGTTGAACGGGTGACATTCGTTGATCAAAAAACCATGCCTAGAGGTAGCTCTAAGAAGCCGGCTTACCACACGATAAAGACGTTAATTTCCAAGTCTAACATCACGGGCAAGGCTGGAGCTCCGTTTAGTGCGCCATGCATTAAGATCGATGACGCGCTAACTGATTTGAAGAATGGGTTGGCAACGACGGAACCCAAAAGACGCATGACTAAAGCGAAGGCCCTTGTTGATAGCCTTACCGCTGACAATTTCTTCGTGTCCGGCATTGATAGTGAAACAGGCGAAGGCTGGATTTGGTTGCCGGATGAATGAACTTAAATTTTACGTGTCCATAGTCCCCCCCTATAGGGGGGGTGGACTTTTTGGTCTTTTGGGCCGCTAGTCAACATTGTCTAAAAAACCCTTTTTGGTCTTTTTGGTCTTTTCGGATTGCCTCTATGGGTCAGCGAAAAATAGACAGGAGTAATCAAATGCCACTACCTAACTTGAATCGACAGTGCACGGTACGTGCGCGCAGTACTGGTAACCAATGCCTAAACCCTGCCGCGTTTGGATGCACCTCTTGCAGATACCACGGGGCAAGACGCAGAGAGACAGTTAAGGCTGGCAAAGATCATCCTCAGTTCAAACACGGCGAACGCACTCAAGAAGCAATTGAACAGTTTAGGTCTAAGATGTTAGAACTACAGAACATAGATACAATAGCCCGCACAGTTGGCGTGATAACTGGGCCAAAGACTAAGGGTAGGAAGCAGGCAGGATGAACTTCAAAGTCCGTTGCTCAACTGCCAAAAACAGTTTACTGGCTGAAATACCGTCGGAAAACACTACGGTGAATACGATTCAGATCCAGATTCTTACGGTCTGAACAACGTTCTCAACAAAGTGTTCTTGACGTTCCATGCTTTCGCCACGAAGGATCATCTGCGTTAAAAAAATGGCGAGTCCCAAAAAGACCAAAGCCTTTTCCCGCATTTTGTCATCCTGCCCCGCCTCTGAGCTCCCAGTGAGAACCTGGCAAAGGCCTTCAACGGCCTCCTCCTCAAACTGCAGGTATTGTTCACGAAAAGGATCACCAAAATACGCATTCCACATAACCCAAATTTTGAAGTAATCCGAGTTTGCTGGCACAGTGTCCATGAGATGCCGCCCGCTCCTAAGCATACGTTCATCAAATGTTGGACCGCTCGTGAAGGGAGAAATGGTGTCATCAATAATGTAGTTCTTCACCGCATCAAGCACAGCCGACACTAGATCATTTCGGGTCTTGAAATAGGCATGCACAGTAGGGATCGACACCCCCGCAGCTCGCGCTACATCACCATGCCGCGCACCATCTATGCCTTTGGTTGCAAACACTTGAATCGCTGTGCTTAACAACTGCTGGCGGCGCTCATCGGGTACCATCTGGGCTGCGCGTTGCGTGTTCTTGTGGCTCCTGACATTGGCCATTGAAGTAATTTCCACCGGTCGATTGATTATTGATGTGATTCGAAATACAGCGCCATTCTAATACACATTAGTTCACTGAGCATATACTCATTGACTAATAACTCATTCTCGTGGGAGTATCACCACTCTAGGAAAAACAACCACCTCCCGAGCGTGGCTTGGGACCCAGTTACGTCACAGGGAAGCAACTATGACTGAAACTCTGATCTGGCAATTTCTTTATTGGGCCTTAATGGCCATTGCCACTTTTACCTCCTTCCGCTACTTCCGAGACTTGGGTGACATCACTCAAGCTTTTATGACCGTCACTCGCAAGAACATGCTGTTCGCTATTCGCCATGAGTACCAGATGATGGCAGTTAGCCTAATTGCGGTTGGTGCGGCGACCTGGATCGGCTACCACTTTGGAGTCAGTTGGGGCCCCTCCACCACAATTTTGCTAACCATTAATCTGTTCTTTATTGGTTTCCCCTACTTGTGGCTGCATTTCGGTTTGCGCAATCAACAGGCCAGCGCAAACTATTACAGCATCGACGAAGCAAGAAATTTTGTTCGGCCGGAAGACAGTGTCATCGTCTTGGCCAACAACGGCGAAGCTCGCGCTCACCCCGACTACCACATCAAACGCCCACACCTAGCCGGTACGCCTGCAGGGCTAGGTGGCGACGACATCATCATGACCTACTGTTGTTTGACCCATTTGGGGTTGGGGTACAAACCCGAGATTGGTGGCAAGCACCAAGAGTTGACGGTTATTGCACAGCATGGCAACAACCTCATCATGCGCGACAGTGAACAAGGCGAACCGATCCAACAAATGTATGGCTCGCGAGAAAAAGACGGGCGTGATGCCGCTAACGCCATGCCTCAATGGCCAACCTTTCGCATGACCTTCCGTGGGTTCCAAAAGGCCTACCCTCAAGGCACGGTGTTTCTTAATCAGATCAAGCCTTTCAGCAAAAACCCGCTGCTGTTTCTGTGGGATCACTTTGTTGAAGCGGTGTTTCTTTGGGCCACGGTTCCTCATCACACCAACAATTCTATAATGTTTGAAACAATGGACGTCGAAGACGATCGCCTCAGAATGAAAGAGCTAGTGTGGGGGTTTAATGTCGGTCAAGACTCCGTTGCCTACACCGAAGAATACGTTCGCCAACAAGGCGGCTTGATCAACACTAACGTTGGCAATCGCAACATCGTCGTTGCCTGGGACCAAGAGCATGAAAGCTTAGGTATCTACTACAACGACACCGGTGGGCCCGTTGCTGCAATCAACTTCTGGGGTGAAGTTAATGGCAAACAGCTACAACGCGTCGAGACGGTCAAAGCCGGTGCCTACTGGTTTGTGTGGGTGAACTATTTTCCCGAAACGGATGTTAATCGCGAGACACAACTCACCTTAGCGCAAGCCAGCTAACTCAATGCAGATCACTCATTTAAACCAGGGAACGAATTCGATGATAGGAACATGGCAATTGTCCGCGATTTTTCTGTGCGGAGTCTCACTCGTTTTCTCCGCCTCAGCTGAATCTCCAACAACACCCATTCAACATGACGCCGAGCATTACGTGCTCGCCGCTCAAAACGCACAACGCTGGTCGGCAGATGATGCGTTGGTCGATGCCAAACTGGCAAAAATACGTCGGGCAAACGGCGGCAAACGACCTAACATTCTTTACATTTTGATTGACGACATGGGTTTTGGATCCCTGGGTTCCAAGCGCATGAACTACGTCAATGGGTACCGCACACCAAATATCAATCAGATGGCCGAAGACGGTCTGTCGTTGATGCGCATGTACTCAGAACCCTCCTGTACACCAACTCGCGCCGCTCTTAGCACCGGTCGCTACGCCGTGCGCACTGGTATGAACGAGGCAAAAGCGGATTTAGCTGGAGAAGGATTATCGCGTGAAGAGGTGACGCTCGCTGAAGTACTTTCGCAAGCGGACTACAACACCGTACACATTGGCAAATGGCACTTAGGCGACATTGAACAGGCATGGCCTCACAACCAAGGTTTTGACTACGCTGAATTCCCAGTTCATCAACAGGGCCAGCTCGCGTTAATGCATGAGCAGGCAGAGGCCGCCGCCAATGTAATCGGTCGCAGCGAGTCGTCTCACAGTGACGAATTCATTCTAGATCGAACCTTTAGACCTAACCCGGCGCACCTTGTGACAGCGCTCGAGGCGAAAAAAGGCGGAAAGGCCAAAGAAGTCAATATTAAACCCGGAGAAGCCTGGTCGGAAGCAAAGTATCGCGACATGAACCTGCGGTACCAGGCAAGCGCCATCAAACAACTACGGCGACTGGCAAAAAAGGACAAGCCGTTTTTTTTGCAGTATTGGCCACTGTACCCCCTGACGTTTGTGCGTCCCGAAGCACCAGCCAGTAGCCGCAACGGCGGCACGATGGCAGAGAGCATGCAGGAGGTAGATCGCTGGGTAGGTGATCTGCTGAAAGAGCTCGACACACTCGGCATCGCGGACAACACGCTGGTGGTGCTGATGGGTGATAACGGACCCTTTATGCAGTTTCTTATGTCTACCGGTCAATCAGACCGTATTTATCGTGGCGGTAAGGCGCAACACTTGGAAGGGGGTGTGCGCGTTGATGCGTTCGCACGCTGGCCGGGGGTTATTGAAGCAGAGTCCACCGTAGGCGATATGGTTCACGTTAGCGATTTGTTTAGCAGCTTTGCTCGCATCGCCGGTGCAACCCAATACATACCTCGGGATCGAATCATCGACGGGCTCGATCAAACACCATTGCTCCTATTGGGTGAACACCATGGCCGGCGCGATTACGTATATATATACGAAGGGCCAGTCTTAAAGTCTGTGGTGAAAGAACACTACAAACTCCATGTACCACCGCCCGGGCAGAATCCTATCGCTGCACCGATATTCAATTTACTGCGAGATCCGCGCGAAGAGCGAGGCCTAGAGACCACAAATTCTGTTCGCTATGGCGTTTGGACCTCCGCAAAATTTGTCGAGATGCTGCAACGACACATGGTAATGAAAATGAAATATCCCGACCGGGTCGTTACCCGCAGCGAACCTTACACTGGAATTACTAACTTAAGACCAGAAACCGTAGCACTAAAAAAGAGCTTCACCTCAAAAAACGCAATGCTATTGCGAGCAAGGAAATAAACCTATGAAACAATACGACGCAATCATCGTCGGTGCCCGTTGTGGAGGTGCACCTCTAGCCATGTTGCTAGCAAAGGCTGGGCATCAAGTGTTGCTAGTGGATCGCATGGCCTTCGGCACCGATATCATGTCGACCCACTACGTCAAACGTTCAGGCGCCAGCTTGTTAAACGAATGGGGCTTGCTCGATGCGGTACGCGCAGCAGGTACACCCGCCATAGAACAGCTGACGTTCGAAATAGATGGCATGCGCCTGTCTGGTAACGCGCCCCCATACGAAGGCGTTGCAACAGACTTTACCCCCAGACGCATTTATTTGGACAAAATACTCGTAGACGCTGCTATTGAAGCTGGCGCAGAAGTGCGGGATCAATTCTCTGTCACAGATCTGCTATTTGACAATGGCCGCGTTAATGGAATCAAAGGGGCGGCAAAAGGAGGTACTGAGGTTTCCGAACGTGCCAAAGTGGTGGTTGGAGCAGATGGGGTTCGTTCGTTTGTTGCAAAAACGGTTGCCGCCGAGCACACCATTGATGCAGGGACACACACCTGTGGTCACTACGCCTACTACAGTGGCATGCGTGAATCGGATTCAAGTGCGGAATTGCGCATCTTGACCGACAAGCGTCGTTTCTATATTACCTTTCCAACCAACGACGACCTGGACATGGTCTTCTTGTTTTGGCCAACCGCCGAGGCCAAACAAGTGCGTGCAAACCTGGATAACGCATTTGCAGAAAGCCTCAGACTGGTCCCCGAGCTTGAAGCACGTGTTCAGGCTGGTACACGCGAGACCCGGATTTCTGGAACTCACTTCCTTCCAAACTTCTTTCGTCGAGCCCATGGACCGGGCTGGGCATTGGTAGGCGATGCAGCGCTACACCGCGACCCCATCACGGCCCAAGGCATTACCAATGCGTTCACTCACGCCGCGATATTGGCGCAAGAACTTGATTCGGCGCTGCAAGATGGCAGTTCGCTGGATAACGCAACAGCGACCTACGACAAGCGTCAGTTTCAGGTGTTGAAACCGATGTTCGACTACACCGTGCATCTGGCCATGCTGCAAGCACTGCCCGACGAGATGCAGCAGATGTTACCCATGGTCGCCAATGACCCCGGTGCCACTACAGCTTTCATCGGCGCCTTTATGGGCAGCGTGCCGCTTGATAAAGTTTTCCCACCCAGTCTGCTGGATCGATTCGCAGCAGATGTTGAGCGCGGACAACAGGAGCAAAAACATGTCGCTTAGTGAGCAAGAGATAATAAAAAAGGTACTGTGGTTAGCCGATATCGAAGAAATCAAACAACTCAAAGCACGTTACGCCGCCGCTTGTGATGATAACTACGACACCGAAGCATTGGCGCAGCTGTTTACCGATGACGCGATTTGGGATGGCGGCATGATGGGATATGCCAAAACCCGCGAGGGTATCGTCACGTTCTTTGAGAATGCCTCCAACCTTGTTGGCTTTGCCGTGCATGGCATCAGCAATCCAATCATTGAGATTGATGGCGATACAGCCAAAGGGCATTGGTACTTGGATCAGCCCATGGCTATGAAAGGCACTGATGCCTGCTATTGGTACTGCGCTCAATATCGAGATCAATACCAACGCACGGCAGAGGGTTGGAAATTCAGCCACGTAGAGCTTATCGCTCGCGCGTTCACGCCTTACGATGTGGGGTTTGGTAAGCAGTTACTGGCCGACCTCCCCGTTTAGGAGCGTATTCAATGGACATTGAATTTGAATCCCTGGCCTCGGTTGCCAAGCAAATTGAAACTAAGGCCATTTCTCCCGTTGAATTGACCAAGTTAATGTTGCAAAGAATCAGCGACATGAATCCAAGCTATCACGCCTATTCGTTGGTCTGCGAAGCCCAGGCGCTAGAACAGGCGAGCGCCGCTGAGCACGACATTAGCACCGGCAAATATCTTGGACCATTGCACGGTATGCCTATTGCGATAAAGGACTTATTCCAAACAAAGGGGGTCACCACCGCATGTGGCTCCGTTGTTAATCGTAATTGGGTACCTGATGAAGATGCCACGGTTGTGCAGAAACTGAAGCAAGCCGGTGCTGTTATTCTCGGTAAACTCAACATGACCGAATTTGCGCTTTCAGGCTACCATCCGGACTTACCCGTACCAAAGAATCCTTGGGGAGAAAATCGTTGGGCTGGGGTTTCATCCAGCGGTTCAGGTGTGGCAACAGCCACTGGTCTCGCCTTTGGCACTCTAGGCAGTGACACCGGTGGCAGCATACGATATCCCGCCGCTGCAAACGGAGTTGTTGGCATAAAGCCAACCTTTGGCCGAGTCAGCACCCATGGCGCCTTCCCACTGGCCTACACACTCGATCATATCGGACCAATAACTCGACGCGTCGAAGACGCCGCCATTGTATTGCAGGCCATCGCAGGATTTGACAGGAAAGATAGCTTCTCAAGTCGGACCCCAGTTGACGATTATCTCAAAAATTTAAACTCAGGAGTGACAGGCTTACGCATAGGTATCGACGAAGCCTATTGCGCAACCGATGCGCATCCCGAAGTGACAACGGCTGTGCTAGCGGCGGGTCACGTGCTGGAACAACTTGGCGCGCAGCTTGTCTCCGTCAAGATGCTTGAAGTGCTTGATGTGTGCTCATATTGGGGTGCGGTAGTAGCTACTGAAGCGTCGGTTGCACACCAAGGTCTGTTTCCCGAACAAGCTTCTGACTACGGTCCGGTGTTTCGATCCACCTTAGAAGCAGCGCCATCCATCACCGGTAGCGACTACAGCCGAGCGCGACTCGAGGCGGCAAAAACCAAAGCGGTATTTGACGAACTTCTTACCGAAGTTGATCTCTTATTATGCCCAGGCGCCCCACTGCCCGCGATGTCACTGGAAGATTTTCCACCTACCCAGATATTGCCACCTGAAGTAGTGGCCTCGTTCGTTGGATTCACGGCACCTATGAATTTTTCGGGTCATCCAACAATTTCAGTACCATGCGGCCTGTCTTCCGAAAATTTACCGCTAGGGCTCCAGCTCGTAGGAAATTATGATTCCGAGGCCTTGCTCATCACCGCCGCTCATGCTTATGAACAAGCAACCCAGTGGCACACCCAAATTCCGACACTCCTCCAACCCAATTCCCAAGGTTAAAACAATGACTGACACTGAAAGCATCGAACGTGCCAAAACATTCTACGAATTGTTGCTCAGCGACTTTTCAGCATTACAGGCCGATTACCTGGCGGAAAAGTTCTCGTGGGAGAACCCACTACCTGACAACATTCCTTTCGGTGGAACATACGAAGGCGCAGAGGGTCTGCTGCAATATTTAGGCGCGATCAACGACGCAATTGAAATGAGCCCATTGCACTTCACCGATATCATCGCCAACGATCACGTGGTCTCACTGATTGGCGTTGAGGAAAATACATTGGTCAGAAGTACTGGCAAGCGCTACACCATGCCGTTTGTGCATGTCGTGCGATTTGATAGCGATGGTCGCGTAAATCATGTCAGAGAGTATAACGACACTCGCGAAATGGTGGCCGCATTCGGCTAACGACACGCTGGGGTTAATTGGCTTCTTAAACGAGGCTTAACGAGCGAAGCTTTCGGACAAGCAAAAAGCCCCGGATCCACTTTTCACCCACAAAAATCCAACTGCAGAACTCGATTTGTCATTTGAGGCTTCAAAAGTCGAGTTGCATGCAGCGGGCACTATGGGTCGGAATTACCCTTTGAAGCACATCAATGAACATCCGAAAGTGTAGGCAATAGCCACTGCTGTCCCACAGTTTGACAGCAGTGGCTACCATCTTCCTGTTCAAATACAGGGACAATCACCTCACGAAAGTACGATAGTAAAAGCTTGTATTTAGCTGTGGTGAGCACCACGTTCAAGCGCGACACAATATTAGGAGTGAAATTTGGTATTCAGTTGTCTGATGACGATGCACGAATCTGCAAACTCAACACTGAGAAACCACAATTTCACCACGTTTTAATGGCTAAGTATAATTTCAAAGAGACAGGAATCGCTTGCGGTATTGAAAAAGCACTGATAAAAAAATTTGGAAAAGACCCGCAGGGCGAGTACGCGTGGATAGACCCAAGTGATGCTATCGGTTTTTTGGATGAGCTAAGCGCTTATTGGGACCATGAAAAAAAACTGGCTGTCTGAGCTTCTGAGTGCCTCTGAAAGTGCGTTTTGATATGGTTTAGGCTCATCTCAAAGCGTTCATCCTTCCACCATAAAGAAACTAACTCTAGCTCTACTACTGAACTTTTCCTGCGCTACTGCATGGGCTGCTGAGGCTCCCGGTTCTTGAATCAACGCCGTTAACCTATGCAGCATAAAGAGCATCATAGTATCTGCGCAAATACTCACGCCCATTAGTAATACATAGCAATGCTAGGAGTCCCTTTCTGTGAAGTGGCGGGTACCCCGGGGGTGGGGTCAGCGTTGTG
>Ga0180120_10001908_pt1 | contig 10628 bp, 12 predicted proteins | sample CPBDNA_3_FD_129677 | JGI IMG/M metagenome (GOLD analysis project Ga0180120, IMG submission 129677) | Freshwater to marine salinity gradient microbial communities from Chesapeake Bay, USA - CPBay_Spr_31_0.2_DNA (version 2) (version 2) | ecosystem: Environmental > Aquatic > Marine > Coastal ... | reverse complement strand
GCACTCACTTACAACAGTGCTGCATTTACACCAGCTAACGCAGAGTCTTTGATTGTATCTCTTAACGGTGTAACACAAGCACCTAATGATGCTTATAGTGTCAGTGGTAGCAACATTGTGTTTGCCTCTAACTTATCTGCTTCAGATAGCATTGATTATATCCTTGCACTAGGAGAAGTAGGTAACAGTACAGTACCAGCGGATGGGACAGTTACTACAGCAAAGCTTAGTAGCACTATCAGTCGTGGTGGTCTTGCTAATATTCGTGTTAACCCTAACAGCCTTACAGATAATACAACGATTGCCAGTGGTGAGAACGCTCTTGTAGCAGGACCATTTACACTTGCAGCTACGTTGACTATCAACGGCACATTCACGGTGGTGTAATATGAGTAAGTTATATGTAGATAACATTGCCAGTAAAACTGGTTCAACAGACGCTATGACAATTGATAGCAGTGGTTATACGTTTCTGAAACTGCCTCATTTCCTCATAAGAAATACAAGCGCGCAATCAATTTTGACTTCCACATATACTAGAGCTGAATTTAACGATACCGTTTTAGATACTCATAATTTTGCAGACCTTACTAATAATAAAATTGTTTTTAATGCAACAACTGCTGGCGTATATCAAGTTAACCTTGGTGGTAAAGTAAACAATGCAACGGCTAATAGACTTGGGTATTGGCTACGTAAAGAAGGTAGTATGAGTACCGGCCCTTATATTAGCTACTTTGAAATTGGTAAAACAACTAGCACTTATGCTTACCCAACATTTAGTTTTATATACCAATTTAACAGTGGTGATTTTCTTGAGTTAGATATGTTTCACGATCAAGGTTCAACTTTGGCTACGTATCCACCATCTCAAGCTATAGGCTTTTTTATGAGTGGATTTAGGATAGGAGGATAATATGGCTTCAATAATCGGAGTGGAAAACCTCCAGCATACTAACGGAACAACAGCGGCTACTATTGATAGTAGTGGGCGTATTCTTACACCAGCTAGACCTAACTTTAGAGCAATAGGCACTACTAATAGTTTTGCGACAACATCTCCAATTCCTTTTCCTAGTGTACAGCATAATATTGGTTCGCATTTTTCAACAAGTTCAAATGAGTTTACTGTTCCGATAGCGGGGGTTTATTCGTTTCACGCTCATATTGGTTATGTTGCTGTTACCAGTAACGCTGGTAATGGACAAGTAGACATTAGAGTTAATAACACTGCTAAAGCGTACTCTTATACCAATCTACCTGCTGCATCGGGTTACATTCCTTGCTCAGTTAGTCTGTTAATTCAATTAGCTGTAAATGATGTTGTAAAAGTAACCTTTAACGCAACCAACGCTTCGTATTATGGTGGCGGTGTAGAGTGCCAGTTCTCTGGCTATCTAGTAGGATAGGAGATACAAATGACAAGTATATTAAAAGTAGACTCTATCCAAAACACGGCTGGTACTACAGCAATATCAGGTGCTGGTAAAATATTACAAGTAAAATATGTTCAAAGAACTGATGCACCAACATACGGTACTAGTTTTACAGAAATGCTGTCACAAAATATAACTCCGTCTTCAACAAGCAGTGTTATACTTATTCAAGCCACTATTAACACTTATCATGCCTCATATGGTCAACACGCTGCTAAATTAGTAAAAGATAGTTCAGCACTTAATTTTGAAGCTTCTGATTATTATCATAATGCTGGTAGTGGAGTATCGGGGAATATAAAAATTCAATATATCGATGTTGCTAATACTACAAGTGCAATCAATTATAAAATATTTGTTAAAGCAGAATCTGGCTCTGGTAGTCATGCTATTAATAAAGATTATAATGGAACTGTTAATGGTGTTACATCCTTAGTATTAATGGAGATAGGTGTATGATTACCTTAACAATTAATAAACAAATAGCAGGATAGGAGGCTGACATGGCACTTACAAAATTAAACAATCAGTCTCTCACCGCAGTGACATCTGCTGGGATTCCTATCCGTACTGGCTCTGTATTGCAAGTTGTTAGCACAACTAAAACCGATACCTTTAGCGCCAGTAGCGCTACTTTTGTTGATATTACAGGATTAAATGTTACAATAACCCCTTCAGCAACTTCAAGCAAAGTTCTTATTATGGTTCATTGCGCTATTGTAGGTACTGACTCTAATTTGCTTTTGCAACTTCTTAGAGGCTCTACTGCAATTTATCAAGGGGATGCTTCGGGAAGTAGAGGGCGAGGCTCAATGGTTGGTCTTTATGATTCTTCAACTGGCACAGGTTCTTACAGTGGAGGTGCTAACCATATTCATTTCTTAGATTCGCCTAGCACAACAAGCGCAATTACTTACAAGCTTCAAGGTTCAGTTCTGTCAGGTAGTGCTACATTTTATATTGGCAGGACGCAATATGACTTAGATAATAAAAATGCTTCAAGAATACCGTCCACTATTACAGTTATGGAAATTGCTGGCTAATGAAAATGTCACAAGAAGTTTCACCAGAACTACGAGTTGCTATAGAGCTAGAAGCACATGAAAAAGAATGTGCAGTACGCTATGCTTCTGTAGAAGATAAACTATCAGGTCTCGACAAAAGATTGTGGAGACTTGAAGCAATGATAATGGGATCAACGATAATAGTCGTTGGTTTAGCATCCTCTCTCTTAATGAAAATGTGAGGTTAATAAAATGATCGCAGAAACAATGGCAGGTATAGCTTTAGTTAAAGGTGCGGTTGACGGTATCAAAAGTATGATTGGTACTGCCAATGATGTAAGCGAAATAGCTGGGTATATAGACAAGTTGTTTGAGGGCGAAAAACAAGTACAACAACAAAGAAATAAAAAAGATGGAGTAGATAACTTTGGAGGTATCGGAGGTGTAGCATCTGAAGTTATTGATGCAAGACTAGCTGCAGAAAAACTCCAGGAAGTAGCTTCCTTAGTTGATATGCGATTTGGTCATGGTACATGGAAATCAATTGTTGATGAACGAGCTAGACGTATTAGAGAAGAAAAAGAACGAATAGCAGCATTTAAAAAAGCACAAAGAATAAAAGCACAAGAACGAGATGATTTGATAAAACAAGTATTAATTGCTGCTGGTTGCATAGTTGCAGTTATAGGAATAATTATAGCTATGGCAATATCAGTATCTCGTGCAGTAACAATTTAGAGGAGACTAAAATGTTTGAAGTATTAGTATTGGTTTGTTTAGCATCAAACCCTAACACATGTTTTGAGTTAGAAGATACAAGGGGTCCGTATGAAACAAGAGAACAATGTGTAGCCCGTTCAATAGAAATGCGTGAATTTATAGATGAAATGCCAGATCATATACCTCAAGCATATAAGTGTGTACACCATGAAATAAAAACCCCAGGAGTAGCAACATGATATCTGCACTAATAGGCCCTGTTACAGGACTACTAGATAAGTTTATTCCTGACGCTGACGAGAAAGCAAGGATTGCTCACGAGCTTGCTACGATGGGTGAGAAACACGCACAAGAGTTAGCACTTGCCCAAATAGAAGTAAACAAAGCTGAAGCTGCTTCAGGCTCTATATTCAAGGGCGGCTGGAGACCAGCAGTTGGTTGGGTATGTGCCTCTGCTTTTGCCTACCACTTTGTTTTACAGCCCATCCTGCTCTTTGTAGTGGCCTTAACGGGTACTGAGCTACCTACCCTACCTGAGTTTGATATGAGCACGTTGTTGCCCGTCCTAGGCGGTATGTTGGGAATTGGCGGTTTAAGGACATATGAAAAGCAAAAGAGGCTAACAAAATGAATATAGATAAATTAAGAGAAGAACTTAAAACTGACGAGGGTTGCAAGTATGAAATTTACCTTGATCATCTTGGCCTTCCTACACACGGCATTGGTCATCTTATTTTATCTAGCGATATGGAATACGGACAGGCAGTTGGCACACCAGTCTCAGAAGATAGAGTTAATGAGTGCTTCGCTAAAGATGTCGAAACAGTGTTATCGGAGTCCTTACAGCTATACCCCAACTTTCAGGTTTTGCCTGAAGAAGTCCAATTAATTATTGCTAATATGATGTTTAACATGGGCCGACCCAGGCTCAGTAAGTTTAAAGGTATGAAAGCTGCGGTAGATGCTGGTGATTGGCATAGGGCTGCAGTAGAAATGGTTGACAGTAAATGGTATCAACAAGTAACAAATCGTGCTGATCGTCTTGTACAAAGGATGAGAGCAGTTAAATAGTATATACCCCTTATAGGAAAAATCTATTCAAATAAGAGGTAATAACACCATGAGAAATGTAGAATACGCTGGACCAATCACATCTATTTCTGAAGAGATTGATGCAATGAAGTATCGTCAAGAGGGTGAGTCTTTTGATGATAAAGTAAAACGAATGGCAGGGGCACTTAATGATACCCCTGAGCATCAATTAGAACTAGAGGACATCTTTGGAAACATGAGGTTTCTACCAGCAGGTAGAGTCCAAAACGCTATGGGCAGTAGGCGTATTACTACAGCATTTAATTGTTTTGTTAGTGGTGTTATTGAAGATAACATGAAGTCTATAATGAAACGTGCTGCAGAAGCTGCAGAGACTATGCGTAAAGGTGGTGGTATTGGATATGATTTTAGTAGACTACGACCACGGGGCGATCATATTAACTCTCTCGATTCTCAGTCTTCTGGTCCTGTTTCTTTTATGGGGATCTTTGATGCAGTGTGCCAAACAATTGCTTCTAGCGGTCACAGGCGAGGAGCACAAATGGGTGTCCTTCGTATTGACCATCCTGACATACTCGACTTTATTCGTGCTAAACGCAACAGTGATAAGCTCACCGGATTTAATATCTCTGTCGGGATTACAGATGCCTTTATGGAAGCTTTGGATAACAATACCGAGTACGAGCTTTTGTTTGATGGTGTTGTGCGTGGCACTCTATCAGCCCAAATGGTATGGGATGAAATAATGAACTCGACCTGGGATTGGGCAGAGCCAGGGGTTCTGTTTATTGACCGTATACAAGAGATGAATAACTTATGGTACTGTGAGACTATTGAAGCCACTAACCCATGTGGTGAGCAGCCGTTGCCCCCGCAAGGTGCATGTCTATTAGGTTCCTTTAACCTAGTAAAGTATCTTGATAAGAGTGCTGGTAACTATACATTTAATTTTACACAGTTTAAGAAAGACATTCCACATGTAGTACGTGCTATGGATAATATTATTGATCGTACTATATACCCACTTAAAGAACAGTCTGATGAGGCTAAAGACAAAAGACGTATGGGACTAGGTGTTACTGCCTTAGCTAACGCTGGTGAGCTTCTAGGATACCCTTACGCCTCTCCTGATTTTCTTAACTGGACTGAAAAGGTCTTTGCTTGTTTAAGAGATAATTGTTATAAGGCATCTGCTTTGTTAGCAAAAGAAAAAGGTGCATTCCCTATGTATCGTCCAGAGTATTTAAAGTCTAACTTTGTACGTACCTTACCTGCATCTGTTAAGAAGGAGATTAGAGAATATGGCATACGCAACAGCCACCTCACTAGTATTGCTCCTACTGGTACTATCAGCCTTGTGGCAGATAATGTCACTGGTGGGATAGAGCCTGTATTTAGTCATTACTATGATCGTACTATTCAAACATTTGAAGGGCCTCGTGTAGAACGTGTAGAAGACTACGCTTATTCTAGAGGGGTAGCAGGGAGGACATCATCTGATATTTCAGTTCAAGATCACTTAGCGGTATTGCTGTTGTCTCAACATTATATTGACTCAGCATGTTCTAAAACTTGTAATGTGGGAGATGATGTGTCATATGAAGATTTTAAACAAGTGTATGTTGATGCCTGGAAGGGCGGGGCGAAGGGATGCACTACGTTCAGGATCAGTGGAAAACGATTTGGTATCTTTAACGAAACCGTGGAAGCGGAAGAGAAGGTATCTAGCACGAATGAGGAAATGGTTGAAGAAGAGGGAAAGGTTGAGGCTTGCTTTATCGACCCGCTTACAGGCCAAAAAGAGTGCGCTTAGTAATTAATTAACGGAGGAGTAACATGGCAGAAGAAACAATTTCTGTTACCGATATCGCATCGAAAGGGGTTATCATTGATACTCCTCCTGTTGCCTTAGCACCAAACGTATTTACAGATGTACGTAATGTTAGATTTAAAGATGGTGCAGTTCGTAAAATATCAGGAGAGCTACTACTTAATAATATTGTAGAAGATCTTGTACCAGCAAATGAAGTGTTTGGTCAGGTTAGATACTTTGCAGTATGGGAAAACCCCAACAAAGCACCTCACGGTTGTTATTATATTTGGGTAGTAGATTATGTTCGTGCTGGTATTACTGTAGGTCAAAAGGTTTATATCCAAGATCACATAGGCACAAAGAAAGACATCACACCTTCTAGTATGTCTGATGGTTTTGCATTTACAACCTACGGTTGGCAGCATACTTTGTTTAGTGGTGGATTTGCATTCATCTTAAACAACGGTATTGATAAACCACATTACATTCTTGATACTGCAGGGAACACAGATATTAATAACATTGTTCTTGCAGAGCTTCCTGGATGGGATAGTTATCAAGTAGAACAACAAGTGTATAATGATACATATTTAACTGGTAATAGCACTGTGTTTGATCTTGGTCAAAAAGTAGACTTTTCAGTTAACTCAATTATTATTACAGGTACTAACAATAAATCTTCACAAGCAGGTAGTCCTGCAGGGTCAGGTACAGTAAACGGAACTAACTTTGTTCCTGGTAATTTGCCTGGAACTATCCCTACTGTATCGGGTAATAACTTTCAGATATATACAGATACTTCTACAAACACAACTGTTGTTGTTATGGGTGGTCTGAGTGTTAATGATACTGTAAAAGTAACTATTGAATCTAGAAACATTGTAGATGTACGTGCAGGGATTGTACAATCTTTTGGAGACCTGCTAGTTGCTGGTGACTTAACAGAAGTAGATTCAACTAACAATGCAAAGATTATTCGTAGACTGTCAGGTGTAGTTCGTACATCAGATGTAGCAGTTCCTGGATCTGTTCCTAATAACTGGAATCCGTTTGCTGCTGGTGTTAGTACTGCTGATGAATTTACTTTGTCAGAAACTAATGTTATTCAAGAAATGAAATCACTACAAGGTAACATGTATATCTACAGTTCAGATAGTATACACGTTATGCGTCTTACTGGTAATGCTACAGCACCTGTGTCTTTTGCACCTAATACAGATGAGTATGGGTGTCTTACTACTGGAGCCGTAGTAGAATATGATGGTAAACATTTTGTAGTGGGTGCTAACGACATCTACACATTTGCTGGAAACCCAGGAAATATACAGTCGCTATCAGGTAAAAGGGTAACCCAATACTTTTATAATAACTTAAACCCTATACATGAACGTCAATTGTTTACCCTTCAGAATCATCAAGAAGAAGAAATATGGGTGTGTTATCCTACACTAAACTCAACTGGAGGTGAATGTGATGAAGCTCTTATCTGGAATTATAGAGACAATACGTGGACTATCAGAGACCTTGATGCAGTTGCAGCTGGAGATGTGGGTCCGATTAAAGGTGGTGGTATACCGACTGCAACAATTGCCGCAACAGGCAATAGCGGTAATGCAGGTTATACTAATCGCGGTAAAAAGGAAATTCAAGCGGTAACAATTAACGGTGCTACTCCTCGTGTTACTACAGGAACTAAAGCAGCTAAAACAGTAGCTGTTAGTACATTTAGTAATTTTACTACTGATGTGTTAGAGGTAGTAGATCTTGCAGTTACAGGTGACACTGGGCCAAATACAGTTAATGCAGCAAGCACACTTACATATCCTTCAAGTTCTACATTTACTTATGACAGAAATAAAACTACACATCTTGATGGTGGTGCTAGTGCTGTTATAAATGGTGATAGTACTATTGGTAATGTTAGTTTTCCCGCAAGTGCTATTCTTGGTACTGACTATGCGGATGGTGCTACAATTACTATGACACAGTTTGTTGCAGCAATACGTGATTACATTAATGCAAATAATGCACTTGCTGATTTTACAGCTACAGCATCTACTAATGTTCTTACATTAACTTCAGATGTTCCTGGACCTCGTGCATTTAGTACTTCTACTTTTGCAGTTTCAGGAAGTGGATCAACAACTAATATATCCCCTAGCTCTACAGTTACAGGTATTGGTGTATATGGAATCACTGCAGCACTTAGCCCTGCTATTTCAATGACAATAACGGCTCCTGCCGTAAGTGGGGTACAAGGTGCGATCAACGAGACAATTACTCTTGCAAAAGGTCTTACATCTCAAACGGCGATTAGAGATGATATCATTACTAAGTTATCTGCTCTTACTGTCTTTAATGGTTCTTCTAGTGCTATCTATGGTGTTGCAGCTAATGGAAACAACGTAAGGTTTACTTCTGTTAGTGGTGGTAACCATAGTGCCTTAACAATTGCTTTTGCAACTAGCTATAGCGGTACATCTTATACAGAAACTACTTTTGGTGGTAATCTTACTGACTCAGTTACAGTAGTAACTACAGGTGTAGATAATAGCATACCGCAACCAGTTCTTACAGTAACCTTTCCAGACTCTACAACAAGCTCTACAGTACTTAGTGGTACTCAGTCAAGGGCAACAGTTGTAACGGCTGTCAGTGGGCTTGTAAACGCCAACAGTGGGTGGTCTACAACTACAGGTACGGGTCTTGTGACAGCTACCTCTGCTACAGTAGGGGTAATAACTAACAACTTTAGTGTTGCAATAACCAGCACAGGTACATTACCTTCTGGTTTTAGCAGTAGTAATTTTACAGGTGCTCAAACAATAGCAGGTGTAGCAGCACACACAACAACAGATCGTGTAACTCTTACACCACCTTTAGGTAACCCAATTACAATAAACTTTGATAATACAAGTACCTATCCTGCTTACAACCCAGGCACTCAAAACACAGCTGAAGTTACTGCTATACAAATAGCTACAGCTTTGCAAGCAGCATGGACAGATACAACTCATTTTACTGTAACCCGTTCTAATGCTGTGTTAACTTTTACAGCTGTAGATAGAAAAGCTATTACAGGTGCATTTGCTTATACAGTGGTTAATGGTGACACAAGAACAGGTACGTTAGTGTCCCCTCTTATCACCAACTCTACAGGAAGTAATATTGCAGTTACTGATGGTGTAGATCCTATCTATGCAAAAATGACAAGGGTCACGATTACAATTAACACAACAAGTGGTAGTAGTGTAATCTTTGATAGGCATTATGGTGAGGGTCCAGGGAGACTACTTGACCCTAACTTTACTGCAGCAGCTAATGATGATACTTATGGTGACTCAGGGGCAGCTAGTGATGCAGCATACCTTGCTTTGTATTATAATGCTGACGCTACACAAAACTCTACAGAGTTAGCTAAACCAAATGGTACTGTAGCTACCTTGCAAAGCGCATTACTAGCAGCTTTGGCACAGATTAGCACTAACAACGCATTGATTGTAACACCTGATAGTACATCAGCACCTACAAGTATTGTAATTAGTCCTAGTCAGTTTAGTTCTACAGCTAACTATGTTACAGCGTTTAGTCCTGCTACTCAAGTAGTAGCGGCTAGTGTTGCTCCAACAACAACATCGTTAACCAATGCAGCAGAAGGAACCTTAGTAGCAGCTGGAAGTCCAACTCAAAGCACTACAGGAACATCTATTAGTACTACGTTTGATATTGTAAGACCGTGGTCAAGCAATCAAACTAACCCTAATAAGATATTCCCTATCTTTGCAGAAAGTGGATACACATCTGGAACATTGTTTAATCGTATTAGGTCAGCAGATCTAGGTTTTGATTTTGGTGGTACACCATACATATCTTATGCAGAGCGAGAACAACTATCTATTACCCCTAACTTTGATACTGAAACATTAAGCAGTATTGCTTTATGGGCTGATGGTGGAACAATCGTTACTGTAGGTGGTGAGCCTCAAAGGGCAACCTTACAGATACGTGCAAGGTCTACTAATAACCCTGGAGAGTTAGCTTACTTAACAACACCTGAAGATAATACACAGACAGGTTCTAAAGCAAACAAGTTAACTGTAAATGATTTTACTGTTGCAAGTTCTTATAAAACTGATATTCGTATTACAGGTCGTTTCTTAAACTATAGAGTTGATGATGCAGCTGCAGATACTAGTAGCAGTTATACAGGTAGTAACACAAAAGCATGGAATATATCTGGTATGCAGTTAGGTGTTCTAAAAGGAGGCATTAAGTAATGTCAATTCAAAACCCTCCTATCACAGAACAATCTGCTTTAGATTTTACATTACTTGAAATGGTTAGACTACTTAATGATCTTGAACAACAAAACATAAAGTTGCTTAAGGATATTAGAGAGTCTACTAATTTTGCTGATTTGCAATCAAAGGTAAACCAACAATGATAAAACTTATAGAGGACAATGACGTATTCGAAGCTATTAAGCTTATGAATAAGTCAACTGAAGAAAACACATATGGTGGATACGAAAGAAACGAAGCCATATGGATTTCTTTTTTCTTAAATATTGTAGCTAAACAAAAAGAAAATAATCCACATTAT
>Ga0180120_10001906_pt1 | contig 10630 bp, 14 predicted proteins | sample CPBDNA_3_FD_129677 | JGI IMG/M metagenome (GOLD analysis project Ga0180120, IMG submission 129677) | Freshwater to marine salinity gradient microbial communities from Chesapeake Bay, USA - CPBay_Spr_31_0.2_DNA (version 2) (version 2) | ecosystem: Environmental > Aquatic > Marine > Coastal ... | reverse complement strand
GCTAATCTGACACGCGCTAATCTGTATTACGCTGATCTGGAAGGCGTTAATCTAAAAGGCGCTAATCTGGAAGACGCTAATCTGAAAGACGCTTGTCTGGCAGCCGTTCTCGATGATGAAGACACAATTTGGCCTGAAGGATACGCACCATGGAGCTAACAAAAACAAAACTAAAGCAGATCATTAAAGAATCGTTAGAAGATGAATACAAAGAAAAACTTTTAACGATTTTCAAAGCCGGCAATCATGCGCAAGCAATTGAATTATCAAAGCAAGTTGGCATGGAAGATTTTCTTATTGGTGCTAATCTACATCGCGTTGATATGTCAGGCGCTGATCTGGATGGCGTTAATCTAAAAGGCGCTTATCTGGTCTACGCTAATCTGCAAGACGCTAATCTGCAAGACGCTAATCTGAGAGGCGCTAATCTGAGAGGCGCTTATCTGAGAGGCATTAATCTGGTAGGCATTAATCTGGAAGGTGCTAATCTGAGAAGCACTTTTCTGGTGGATGCTAATCTGCAAGGTGCTAATCTGAAAGACGCTAAACTAGCAATTGCTAAACTGTATGACGCTAATCTGTCAGGCGCTGATCTGCAAGGCGCTGATCTGCAAGGCGCTAATCTGGAAGGCGCTGATCTGGAAGGCGCTAATCTGAAAGGTGCTAATCTGTATGGCGCTAATCTGCAAGGTGCTAATCTGAAAGGTGCTAATCTGAAAGGCGCTGGCCCGTCGCGTGCTGATCTGAGACGCGCTAATCTGGAAGGCGCTGATCTGGAAGGCGCTAATCTGACAGGTGCTAATCTGTATGGCGCTAATTTGAAAGGCTCTGATGTGACAAATGTTAAATATGACAAAAGCACAATTTGGCCCGAAGGATTCACACCATGAATATAAAAAAAGAAAAATTAAAAAGAATTATTAAGGAAGAAGTTATAAGAAAGCTTTTAGAACAAGACGATGATATTTCTTTTAACCCTCCCGGGTTATCTCGTAGAGATTTTATGAAAAGATTAGGCGCTGCTGGGGTTTTGGCCACTGGTGCCGGCGCATTAGACAAAGTGTTGGATACCGATAAAGAGGCTCGCGCTTCTGCACGACGATCTCGCGCAGAAAAACAATACGAAAAAGCATATTCCTTTGAGGAAAAAGCTTTAGAATTTAACGAATATATAAATAATACTGCTGCTTTTCGTTGGGGCGTTGGAGAACAAAGCATGATGCAACTGCCGAATTCTGTAGAAAAAGATAAACAAGGAATCCCTAGAGGAATAACAGTTTTGCCGCCTAGCTATTCTATTGCTGTTTTAGCTTTTAATGACAAACTCAAAGGAATATCTAGATTTAAACCTCCAGCAAAACAAGTTAACTTTACAGAGTCGGCTAATGGTGACTCCGCATCAGAAAGTATGAAATATTTTTTTGATGAATTTGATAGTTCATCTTTTATGGACGCTAATAAAATTTTTGGTCAAGTGCCTGGAATTAGAAGGTTGCCGGCGCAAGGGTTAGAGCGAAAAATTATAATGATATATCCACAAATACTTTTATCTGATCCAGAATATGTTTTGCCAGAAAATGGCTTAACTGTCAGAGAATATTATAATTGGCTATATTATAATCAATTTTTAAGTATTGATGAGGTGTCTGATTATGATTATGAATCTATTGAAGGAGAGAGAATGAGGAGCCTTCTAGATGCAGCAACACCCGGGCAATGGAAGCAGGCACTGAAAAAATAAAGCTTGACAAATCCAGTCTTTTCTGATATATTTATAGTATGAAGAAATTCTTATACAGCTTCTCCATCGTGATGTTTCGAGCAGGTTACTTCGCCACTTTTTATACATTTGGTGATATTGCCTCCTACATCTTGATGGGTTAATTTTTAGGAGAATAAATGAAGTTTGCGCATATTAGTGATACACATATCAAAAACTTGAAATATCATTATGAATACAAGATTGTTTTTGATAAATTGTATGAAGAGCTACGGCAAAATGATATAGATTATATTATTCATACCGGCGACATCGCCCACACTAAAACCCAGATTTCTCCAGAGTTTGTCGAGATGTGCTCTGAGTTTTTTAAGAATCTGGCAGAGATAGCTCCGACATATGTTATCTTGGGCAATCACGATGGCAATCTAAAAAATAGCAGCCGTCAAGATGCACTGAGTCCGATTGTAAGGGCATTAAACTTAAGCAATCTACATTTGCTAAAAGATTCTGGCGAAGTACATTTGAGTAATAATTATGTTTTAAATGTATTATCAGTTTTTGATCGGGACAACTGGACACCGCCGACCGATTACAATAAAATAAATATTGCTTTGTATCACGGTTCTATCAGTAATTGTAAAACAGATACGAACTGGACTATGAGTTCTGGCGAAGATGAAATATCTATCTTCGAAGAATTTGATTTTGCTATGCTTGGCGATATTCACAAACGCCAGCAAATGGACAAAGAAGGTCGCATATGGTATGCCGGCTCTACTGTGCAGCAAAATCATGGAGAGACAGATGACAAAGGGTTTATGATCTGGCATATTGAAGATAAGAACGACTTTCGTGTTGAGCATATAGAAATCAGAAACCCAAAGCCTTTCTTTACAATTAACTTAACGGCTAAAGGAAGAATGCCTAAAAATCTTGAAGTGCCGAATAATGCACGTTTAAGGCTGGTAAGTAATAATAATCTTCCTTTGCAGTCGATGCGTAAAGCGATTGATATTGCTAAACACAAATTCAAACCAGAAAGTATTTCATTCTTGAATCGCGCTGCTGGCGAGCGCGGCTCTGTCAATGAGATTGAAGACAAATTTAAAACAGAAAATCTCAGAGATATTAAAGTACAAGAAAAACTTATTTCCGAGTATCTTGAAGAATATGAAGCAGATGATAATACCATCCAATCAGTTTATGATTTGAATAAAAAGTATAATCAAATTATAGAAGCTTCAGAAGATGTATCGCGAAATGTAAATTGGAAGCTAAAAACTTTCAAGTGGAATAACTTATTCAATTACGGAGAAGATAACAATATTAATTTTAATAAGCTATCTGGCATTATTGGAATTTTTGGCAAGAACTTCTCTGGAAAAAGTTCAGTTATTGATGCGGCACTTTATACAATGTATAATACTACATCAAAGAACGAACGCAAAAATCTTAACATTATCAACCAGAATATGCAATGCGGCTCTGGTTATATTGAGATCGAAGTTGGCACAGATTTATATAAAATCGAAAGAACATCAGAAAAATATATTAAGAAACTAAAAGGCGAAGAGACTCTTGAAGCCAAGACAGATTTGAATTTTGAAAAGACAGATTTGATCACCGGGATGACTACCTCTTTAAACGGCACCACACGCAATCAGACGGACGCAAATATCCGCAAGCACTTCGGTACCGTTGATGATTTTTCAATGTCCTCATTGGCCTCACAGCACGGCGCATTTTCGTTTATCGATGAGGGCTCGACTAAGAGAAAAGAGATTATAGCTAAATTCTTAGATCTGGTTGTTTTCGAAAAGAAATTCAAAGCAGCAAAGGAAGACTTTGTTGGGTATAAAGCTTTAATAAAAAAGAATGAAAATAGAGAATTTGATGTTGAGATTGAAACGTCTAAATCACAAATTGCAGAAAGTAAAGGGCAGTCGGCTACTAATCAGAAAAAGTGTAAAATTTTAGAAGACTCATTGTCAGCTTTAATATCTGATATGTCGGCGCTACAGTCTCAAATAGATAGCTTGCCTTCAGAAATCATTGATATTAGTTATCTTCTACAACATAAAGAAAAAGCGCTAAATAGCATTTCTTTACTAGTAGAATCGATTGGTAAAGATTCTGTTACTATTAAGTCAAAAGAAGAAACTATTATAAAATCTAAAAAGTTTCTAAGCGCTATTGATATAGAAGACTTAAATAAGAAAAAGAAAATAGCTGACAGTCTCAAGTCAACCGCAAAAGCATTAAAAAAAGAAATGGAAGGTATTGATAAAAAGAAAAGACTTCTTTCCAGTATTCCATGCGGAACTGACTATCCTACTTGTAGATTTATAAAAGACGCGCATATCTCAGTAATGAACGCGCCATCTGTCGAATCACAACTAAAGAAAACCATAAATGATTTTAAGAGTTTGAATTTAGACGAAGTTGATTTGCGACTCAATCAATATAACGATATTAAAAAACTTCACGAAACTTTACAGAAAGATGTGTCAAGTCTTAAAATAAAAGTCGAGAGAACTCATAATACAAAGACCAGCAAGGAATTTGAGTTGCGAGATATCGTTCTCAAGATTACAGAGTACAACGAAAATAAAGAAGTGATTGAAAACCTACAAGCTTTGTTATCAAGAAAAAACAAAGTAACTAAGGAGATCAAGAAAACAGAAGTAGAAAAGAAGAAGTGCGAAACTAAAAACATTTCTCTATACAAAAAGATTGGTTCTGCTGAACAGAAGTTGATCAGTATCAGAAAGCAAAAAGAAGAACATCAGAATTTGTTAACCGAATACTCAGCTTGCGATTTATTTTTGCGATGCATGCACCCAAACGGTATTGCATATGATATTATTAAAAAGCGCATTCCAGTTATCAACCAAGAGATCGCAAAGATCCTAGCAAATATTGTTGAGTTCGAAGTATTTTTTGAGAGCAATGGCAATAAGCTAGATATCTTTATTAAGCACCCACGACACGATCCTCGACCGATTGAGATGGGTTCTGGAGCAGAAAAGACAATGGCAGCAATTGCAATCCGCTTGTCACTTCTTAGCGTTTCATCTCTTCCAAAAGCAGATATTTTTATTCTGGATGAGCCCGGTACAGCTTTAGATGAAGAAAATATGGAAGGTTTTATTAGGATCTTAGAACTAATTAAAGTGTATTTCAAAAATGTTCTGTTAATATCTCACTTGGATTCTTTAAAGGACTGCGTAGATATGCAAATTGTTATTGAGAAGAGCAAAGGATTTGCGAGGATAAACCAATGAATTATTCTTTCGATTATGACAATACACTTATAAAATACAAATATATATACAGTCCTACGGGCGAAATCATAGACGTTGTTTATGATTCCCCTCATGATCAAAATATTAATATTGTTAGAGAACTGCATGAAAGCGGTCATAATATTTATATAATTACTTCTAGAATAAAGCCAATATATGAAGGCTTTAGTTATGAATGGGACGAAAGCCCTGCACCGGAAAAATTAGTTAAAGAGTTATCTTTACCGATAAAAGAAATTGTGTATACAAACGGTCGCAAGAAAATTGAAAAACTTATACTATTTAATATACAAAAGCATTGGGACGACGATGAAGCCGAGTGCGAAGAAATAATGAAGTATAATCGTTTGTCTTATCCTAATTTTATTGATGAAAAAATAGAATATGTTTTGGTGCCAAAGCCGTTTGGAATTACAAAAAGATTAAGAGAAAAATTCATAAGGTTGACAAAATAATGAAAATTGATTTAAAAGAGCTTAAACAGATTATTTTGCAAGAAGTCGAGTCTGGCCGGCTAGACGATTTAGCACTTAATGTCTTATCCGATCCCAAGGAGATTAGGCTTATTTTATATGAGATAAGCAGTTTAATAGTAGTTGGGGAAATATCAATTGATGCCACTAAGTCTCCCTGCATCCCTAAGACTTATCAGGTCAACGGAATTTCAGTAGATCAAGAATATCAAGGAACGGGTCTAGGCTTCTTATTATATAAAATGGCTATGTTTGTAGTAAATCGCAAAGGCGCTGGCTTGACTTCAGATCAATCAATTTCAACTTCACCAAAAGCGACTGAATTTTGGCAGAGATTAAAATCAAAAGGCAGTATAGCTAAAAAAAGAAGTACCGGAGAGGGAACACCAAAAGATCCTCATGATACTTTTGATTATGAAGGCGACTTAACACCAGATGATCCCAATGATGATTGTGATCGACCAATGGATAAACCAGCTACAGTACACAGTTGGGAATTAAAACCAGAAACTTTTAAAGAAACTGGTGAATTCTACAGCAAATTAGCACAAAACCATTTTATATTTTTAACTTCATATGAATATAATAAGTTTATTGAGCGCTTGCCAGCGGAATTAGAAAAAAACTTTGATTCATATCTCACCCTAATGGCTGGCCGGCTGTTCTCCAAAGAATATTCGCGTTATATACGCGAAAGCCGAATACGACAAATTATAAATGAAGAACTGCAAGTAGTTTTAACAAACGAAGAAGCCGCAGAGATGTTCGGTGAAGATATTTTAGAAATATTAGATGAAGAAGAAAATAACCCATGGGCAATATGCACGGCATCTGTTGGCAGAGAAAACAAAGATAAATATGAAAAATGTGTTATGGGCATCAAAAAACAAAACAAAGAGAGGTGATTATGATGGCAGCAGTAAAAGGAAAATTAGACAAGTTAGTAGAAAAAGTTATCTCAAGAAAGTTTCTTGTTTGGCTTTCCGCTACAGGACTTATGGGATACGGACTACTAGAATCCTCAGATTGGGTGATTATTTCCGGACTTTATCTCGGTGGCCAATCTGTTATTGATTCTATAGTTAAACTTAAAGGAGCATAGTAAAGTGAAGCTGACAAAAGCAAAACTTAAACAGATTATTAAAGAATCGTTAGGTGATGAAATGAAAACGAAACTATTTCAACTTTATTTTAACCCCGATCACCGTCAGCAAGCGATTGAATTATCAAATAGTTTAGGTACACCTATCGATAATGATTTTTTTGTCGGTGTTAATCTGGCAGGATTTGATCTGGAAGGCGCTGATCTGTATGGCGTTAATCTGTATGGCGCTAATCTGCAAGGTGCTAATCTGAAAGACGCTAATCTAGCAGAAGCTTATCTGTATAAAGTTAATCTGTCAGGCGCTAATCTGACACGCGCTGATCTGGAAGTCGCTAATCTGTATAAAGCTAATCTGTCATACGCTAATCTGTCAGTCGCTTATCTGAAAGGCGCTGATCTGGGAGGTGCTGATTTGTCAGGCGCTGATCTGTTTGGCGCTGATCTGTCGCATGCTGATCTGTCGGGTGCTGATCTGTCGGGTGCAAATTTGGAGAATGCTTATGCTCTTGAGACAGACTTATCAAATTCTAATTTAACAAATGCTATATTAAATAGTACAGCAATGTATAGCGCTATCCTACAAGGTGCTAATATGAAAAACATTACATATGACAAATACACATCTTTCCCGCCCCGGACAGAAAAGGATTTGAACCTTGATTCAAGTTTTTAGTATATTAAAAAAGTATTGGAAAGAGATTCTTTTATCTTTACTTCTAATCTTTCTTGTGTTAAAATCTAAACATGATATCAAACAGATGCGCGACAGTCATGCTGCTGCTGAACAAGCAATGATGGAGCAGATAGAAGGACTTAAACAAATTCACGCAGATGAAATAGCAGAGCGAGAGAAGGCTCTGCAAGAATATAAAGAAAGAGTTGTCGAAATAGAAGAAAGATATATAAATGCGCAAGACGAAATAGAAAGACTTTCGCAAGAAGAAAGACAAGAATTTGTAAAAGACTTTTCACTAAACAAGCAAAATCTGATTGATGCTATAACCCAACGTTACGGATTTACATATGTACCTTAGTTTATTGATGGCAGCAGCTAACGCAGGAGAAGCAAGATTTACTTTTCTTGGCGTTAATGAGCCGGCCCCTTTTGAGGGAGCCCTATTTAATCCGGAGGCAACAGCAGAATTAATCGTTGCCCCGAAAGAAGTTCAGTTGAATTGCGATTTGGAATTTGAATACCAAATTGATCTATTACAGACAGAACACCAATTAGTAATCCAAAATATGAACTCTAGATACAACGCGCTCAACGTGGAGTACCAACAGGCAATTAGCGCAAAGGATTTACAAATCGAGAATCTGGAAACAGTTATTTCTTCCAATTCTGGTGTTAGCAAGTGGGTTTGGTTTACTGGGGGGCTAGTCGGAGGCTCAGCTTTAACCTATTCGGCATACAGGGCGTTCAATGTCAATTAAAAATCCTGATAGAGTAGCTGCTATAGAGCAAGCAATATCAAAGAAGTACGGCGAAGATGCTATTCAAAACCCAAAAGCCAATTGGACAGAGGAAAAAGAAAAAGAATATCTCGAACAAATGAGCGAGATGTATAAAAAGATTAAACACAATGAGATTTCTGACGAGAAAATAGACATTAATGGTATAAAGGTGTCCAAAAAACTATTTAATAGGGAATCCATGTCACACTGTCCTGTTTGCGGTAGTGTACCAAAAAGAACTTTTGATGATGTCTGCTTAATTAAATTTGATTGTTGCGGACAATGCTACATAAAATATGTTGAAGACCGAGAAGAAAGATGGTCAAAAGGTTGGCGACCTAATATTTAATATAGAAAAAGGCAATATAATATGAAAATCACCAAAGATAAATTAAAGCAGATGATCAGTGAAGAAATAGAAAGTATTTCAGAAGATGAGCCCAGCCTTAACGAACAAAGTGACATAATGTCAGATTTGGGTGCCGCATTAGAGAATGCCGCTGCCGCCGCACAAAGAGCTATTGGATCTGCACCTAGCCGTTATGAAAAAAAATTAGCACAGAATATCTATTATGAACTCGAAAATCTTATAGAAACGATGTGGGAAGTTTAATATATTTTTAAGGAAAAAATATTATGAAAATTACAAAAACAAGATTAAAGCAGATTATTAAAGAAGAAGTTGAAAATCTTTTAGAAGGGCACGATGAGCGTTACGAATATCTAAATGCTTATAGCGATTATGAAAATCGCCAAAGAGTTGAGCGAGAAGAAGGATGGGAAAAGATTGACCCCATGGGTTCCGAATATCGCAGACTCAAGCCGGAATATAGAGATGCAGATATTGATCCAATGTCTGGCATGGCTGTTCCTCGATCTGGTGGAAGACCATACGATCACGATGAGGAAACCGACCCAATGTCTGGCATGCCTGTCTATAGAAAGAAAGAGCGCAATCCGTTTAAATAAGGAATAACAAAATGGCAACAGTTTACGAAATCGTTCAAGGACTATCACAAGCGGCAGCGAACGCTTATGATGGCGCATTAGACGAAAAAGGCGAGCCCTTGCTGGCTGGACTTAAAAGAGAAGAAGGCGATCCGATTCTAGATAAAAGAGTCATGGACGGCTTTGGTGTTCGCTTTTATGGAAATATGATGTGTCTATCATATCATTCAGAAGTTATGCTTAAAGAAGTTTATGCTAGCGGCTTTGAAGAAGACATTGAAAGACAGTTGGCGGAAATTGTAAAGTTCCTTAAAAAAGAATATTCTAAAATAACCGGCAACTCCGTAGCTCTCACCAAAGAAGGTGAAGTTGATATTCTTGTTGAAAATTCTACCAGAGTGCGTTCTTGGGTCACAGCTAAGATGCATTATAAAGTTGGCGGATTAAACGAAGAAATGAATATTGATGGCGGCTCAAAAGCTCCAGATGAATATTGGAAATCTTTCTTAAGCCAAGGTGGCTGGAATGGTAAGGGCGGAAAACGCCCACAAAACGATAGTCGAAAAAAGGAGACTAAAAAATGAAAGTATCAAAAACAAGACTTAAACAGATTATTAAAGAAGAAGTTGAGAAACATTTAAATAAAGAAGCTATGATTCCTGGGCTTCCGGGTAGAGAACCAGATTCTGCCGGGATGGGTGATGCGAGGATCGATACTTTAATTACTGGATTTTCTGACTACATGGAAGCAGATCCGTCGATGGTCAGGCGGGCTTTAGAAAAATGGCATGGCGGTGATTTAGAATATGTTGACCCTGACAAAGAATTTCAATCACGCTATCTATACCCAATAATGCTTAAAAGTCGAGAGTTAATGGATCAAGCCGACGGTGATTCTAAAAGAGCCATGAGAATGGTTTTGGGCTTAGAAAAATAAAGAGAATGAATGATTTTCAAGCTAGACAGAAAACAACGAGTAAGAGAGATATTAAAATGCGGGAAGGATCCGTCTTATTTTCTTAAGACATATGCTCGCATCTCTCACCCGCTACACGGTCTAGTACCTTTTAATACTTATCCGTTTCAAGATGATTTATTAAAAGACTTTAACGATTATCGTTTCAATATTATTTTAAAAGCTCGGCAGTTAGGTATTTCTACCATTACTGCCGGGTATGTTGTTTGGATGCTGCTTTTCCATCGAGATAAAAATGTCTTGGTTATGGCAACTAAATTTTCTACAGCAGGAAACTTAGTAAATAAAGTTAAGAAGATTATGAAAAATCTTCCAGATTGGCTAAGAATTGCTAGCATCGATATAGATAACAGAACTTCATTTGTATTATCAAATGGTTCTCAAATTAAAGCCTCTTCGACTTCAGGTGATGCTGGTCGTTCAGAGGCTCTTTCTCTTTTAGTTCTAGATGAGGCAGCACACATTGAGGGATTAGGAGAACTGTGGACCGGTTTGTATCCTACGCTGTCCACAGGTGGTCGCTGTATTGCCCTTTCCACGCCCAACGGTGTGGGTAACTGGTTCCATAAAACTTGCACAGATGCAGAGGCAGGGTCAAATAATTTTAAGCTCACAAACCTTCGCTGGGACGTGCATCCGGATAGG
>Ga0180120_10001897_pt1 | contig 10647 bp, 6 predicted proteins | sample CPBDNA_3_FD_129677 | JGI IMG/M metagenome (GOLD analysis project Ga0180120, IMG submission 129677) | Freshwater to marine salinity gradient microbial communities from Chesapeake Bay, USA - CPBay_Spr_31_0.2_DNA (version 2) (version 2) | ecosystem: Environmental > Aquatic > Marine > Coastal ... | reverse complement strand
GAAGACTTCACTGACGCACAGAAGGCTATGCTGAACCATGTGCAAGACCTAGATCGAAAGCTGGGCAATGCTCAGTTTAACTTAGATCAGCTTTCAGTGGGTCGTGAGGCGTTTGTTAAGATGCTGGCAGGTTCGCTTGAGGCAGAGCCAGAAGATTAAACCCAAAGAAACAGGTAACACATACGGTGTTGCCTGTCTCCTTATAAAAGATTGACATTTTCTACTTTGTGAGTTAAACTATGAGTCGAATAAAACTCTTCCCCGATAAACTAGAAAAGATGCTAGACCGTGTCGCAAGGCGTGGTGTTAAAAAAACACTGGCACCTATCGGTTTTCTGGAGGATACGGCTCACAAATATATGACTGAGATGCGTAACCTGTTAGAAGCTTGTCGTGATACTTGTAAGTCTATCTCGACAACTGCGATAAAAGTAACCACTGTCGCCGTACTGACGTTTATTGCAGGCGCAGTATACATGGCAATGGATAAGTAAGGACTCAAAAGATGGCCAGCAATTTAAATAACGTAGAGAAACTACTTGTCAGTTCGCACGGGTTTACAGATAACGAGGACGGTACAGTAACTGCTCCTAGCGGAGCTTTGTATGATGGCGAACAGGGTGGCTATTATACTGCTACGGGCGCATCACCCGTATTAAATACTGGTCCTGGTAGTGCCATCGAAAACCTTGCAGATTTAACATATTTGTCGCAGAATACTGGCGTATCTAGTGCAGTACTAAATGCAGCTTACGAGTCTGTAGGCATTGATTCAAGTAATTCTTTTGCTTTTGCCGAGGCGCATAAGGTTCTTAGGGATAATGGGTATAAACCAGGTGAAAATCTTGGGTTTTACGGAAGCAATCAAGCAGTTGATGAGGGTGCTAAACTTCTTCAACAACGTTGGCAAGAAGCTCCTACTGAGGAAGAATTGGCTGAAGCTGGCCTAAGTGGGATGACTGTTATTAACAGTAATACTGCTAACAGTGAGTGGCTTACTAATGCTTTGGCGGCTAGTAACATTGATACGAATAAAACAAATGCTATAACTGGCCGCAAAGCTGACTACTCCGATCTAGACGGGCGGTTAAAAGACAACTCTTATTGGGGTTCTAAAATTAACGAATTTGGATCCTACGACAATGCTACTCTTGATATGATGGAGTGGGAAGAGTTGAAAAAGAAAATGGAGGAGACTACTCCTGGGGGTTCTAGCAACAATGCTACAGGTATTGTTACCGGAGGTACTGCAACTGACTCTGGTGCAGGTGGAATTTCTGGTGGGTTTACACAAGATCCAAATACTCTAGACATACCAGATTCTGCAGTACTACCTACATTTAATAACGGCGTATCTCAGGTAAGCCCAGGTGCTTCTGGTACTTACACAGTACCTGCTCAGACTTTTGAGGATAATATTACAAATCAAGTTGAAGACTTTAAAGATAGAGCTGTAGAGCAGCAACAGTTTTATCAGCCACAAACTATAGCAGAAAAAGAAGCTGCAGGCGAGGACGTATCTTCGTATGCATTAACTCAAAAGATGTACCGTAATCCCAATACTGGTCATCAAATATTTATTCAGTTTCAAGGTGGCCAACCTCTTCAAGCAATTCCTGCGGGTTACTACGAAATAAATCAACAAACAGGTGTTATGGGTGCTGGTGCCTTTAACCCCATTACAGCTGGTGGTAATACGTTTACTGGTGCAAACACTGGTGGGGTAATTCAGGGTTATGCTGGAGAAGATGGCTCAGTAGTTACTCCGAATCCCATTGATCCCAATCAAATCTACGGTGATGTAAGTTTTACTGACCCTGTAACTGGCCAGGTAATTACACAAACTCCTGAAGAATATTTTCAGTCTCTAGCTAACAAACAAGCACAAGCTACGTTTAACCCTGCCACTTCTGTTGCTATGTCCGGTATCTCTACTATGACAGAAGGAACTATGCCAGGGACAGTCTTAGAGTCTACAGCTGGTCAAGCACAGCCTCTAGCACCTGTTATTACTGGAGAACAAATAGCACAGGTTGGAGATGCAGTTCAAGCTAAAGGTCCAGGAACCCCTGCAATCTACGATGAAGCAGGTAATCTTCTTTCTGCAGCAGTGGGCATTCCTGGAGCAGCTCAAGTAGGTCTAACTACAGCAACACCTGGGATAGCTACACAGCTACAAGGTGGTACTGCAACTAACTACCAAGGTATGGCCGATGCTGTGGCAGGAGCTAACTGGGATGTTACGACTGGTACATTTAATATGAATGGCCAGACATTTACTCCAGATCAGTTTATTGCAGCTAATAACTTAAATATTGGTGATTACTTAACCACTACTGGTGGCCTACAAGCTTCTCAGTTACTTGACCCAACTCAAACAATTACAGGTCAAACAGATTATACTTCCTCAGTATCGGATCTTACAGCTGAAACAGGTTCATCCCAGACTGTAGCTGAGGTCGCAGGTGAAGCCGGTCTACCCACTCGTACACTGCAGACAGGTCCAAATGGAGAGGTTATTACGGGCACTGGTGTAGACCAAGCTGCAGTACAAGCAGCCTTTGGTACTGGTGAAGTAGCAGCTGCATCTGTTCAAGATGAACTAGCAGGTCTTATGGCTCAATTTGAAGGTGGTGATACACCTGCATGGGCTGCGGGATCAATGCGTAAAGCATCTCAAATGCTTGCAGCTAGAGGTCTTGGTGCTTCGTCTCTGGCAGGTCAAGCAGTTATCCAAGCTGCTATGGAAGCTGCACTACCTATTGCTCAGATTGATGCTGGTAACAAACAGCAGATGGCTTTGTTTAAAGCAGAACAAAGAGCTAAGTTTCTAGGTCAAGAGTTTGACCAAACTTTCCAAGCTAAAGTTCAAAATGCAGCCAGAGTCTCTGAGATTGCTAATATGAACTTTAGTGCAGAGCAGCAGATTGCTTTAGAAAACTCTCGTGCTGCAAACACAATGGAGTTAAACAACCTGAGCAATAAGCAAGCTCTAATTATGTCTGAAGCTGCTGCACTATCTCAGCTTGATATGGCCAGCCTAAATAACCTACAGCAAGCTCAAGTACAGAATGCTCAGAACTTTTTGCAGATTGATATGGCTAACCTTAGCAACTCTCAATCTACTGCACTGTTTAAAGCACAGCAAGTTAGTAATGCAATGCTCAGTGATGCAGCTCAAGCTAATGCCTCTGCACAGTTCAATGCTACAAGTAAAAACCAGACTAACCAGTTCTTCTCAAACCTTTCAGCTCAAGTATCGCAGTTTAATGCAGCACAACAAAATGCTATTAACCAGTTCAATGCTGAAGAAGCTAATGCAGTACTTGAGTTTAACTCTGCACTACAAAACCAACGTGAGATGTTTAATGCTCAGAACTACCTAGCAGTGGCTCAGGCTAATGCTCAGTGGAGACAGAACATCAATACTTCAAATACAGAAGCACAAAATGTTGCTAACCTCACCTATGCAAAAGAAGTGAATGGACTTACCCAAAAAGCTCTGGATGACTACTGGCAAAAAGAAAGGGATATTATGTCCTTTGCCTTTGCTCAGTCTGAAGGTGCTGCTGATAGAGCACTCAAGATCCTTCTTGGTGAACAAAACTTAACAGGAATTAGAGAACGGCTAGAGTTTGCAGAGGAAGAAAGTAAAGCTGAGTTCTGGTCAGATTTGTTGTTCGGTGATCAAGGCTTTAGTGACATCTTTAAAATGGGAGGAGCTTGATCATGGCTGCTAATGTACCTTACCTCAAATATCTTCAAAACCTACGAGAGTCTCCTAACAAGTATTCAGCTTTACAAGCATCTCCTACGAGGGGGATTGTCAGTAAGCCTATGAAGGCAGACCTAGAGGTTTATGAGGATGACCCTCTTGAAGTGCAGAGAGACCTTATCCAAAGAATTAAAATGGACGATGATACAAAGTATGGTATCATGGAGGAGATGAATACTTCCAGAGCACTTACAGATGAAGCTGGTAATCCTGTTACCCTTCAAGAAGCTCTTGATGCAGAGGAAGCTGAGGCAGCAAATCCTCCTTCAGGGGGTCTGATGTCTCCTGCAGAAGCAGAGGCAGCTCCTGAAGTAGATTCCACACCTCCAGGTTCTTACACAGATGATGCAGAACTTGGAGCCTACTCCAACACCATTGCTATCTTGCAAGATGACACTGAGTTTATGACTCAACTAGCTAGTATGACTGAGAAGTACCCAGGTCTTACCGAACGTGAGATCTTTCTAGTTGCTGCTAAAGAAAGTAGTTTGGGAACCGACATGGGTTCTGCAGGTAATATGTTCCAGATCCTAGGTACACCAGCCCAAGAGGCTGGAATTGACTTGAAGAAACTTAATAAGTCTGCTAATATGACGGATCATCTAAAAGCACTAGAAAAGTACCTGGATCGTTGGGACTACGATGGTAGTGCACCACTAGGACTTCTTGTCGCTGCTCCTGGTTACAGAGATGCTGCACCCGATACTGTCGTGTACAACAAAGAAGAAGATAGTGCCATATTAGAAAAAAATCCTGGTTGGGTAGGAGCAGATGGTAATGCCACAGTGGCAAGTATTACAGCATTTTATAGGGGCCAAGAATAATGATTTTTGACAGAGTACAACCAGGGTTCTCCCTAACTCAAGAGCCAAAAGGTGCTCCTTTTGAGAATCCACCGGACATTACAGACCCCGAAGAAGCAGCAATGTATCACCTAGATAGGATGAACAATGCAGATGCTTTTGAAGATATTAGCTATTTCCTAGAAAAAGGTATTGATATCCCTACCTTGGTCCAAGGTATACTTCGCAATGCTGTGTTCCAAGGTGTACACAGTATTGATGTAAGTCTTATTGTTGCCCCCACACTGCACGAATTTATCAAGGATATTGGAGATATAACTGGCGTAGACTACGATGAGGGTATTAGTAATAGCAAGGATAGAGCTGTTATTCGTTACCAACGTAACGTAGCTCGTGCAGAAAAGATGCTTGAAAAACTTGGTGTAAGTGCTGAGAGAACCATGTCTGGTGAAGAGACAGAAGAAGACGATGGCATGAAGGATCAGATGGAAGCTATGATAGTAGCTGACGCAGAGGAAAAACCTATGGAAGAGGTTGCTCCAGAAGAGACTGCAGAGCCGCCTATGGAAGAGCTAAAAGGTTTAATGGCTAGGAGTGCAGGATAATGGCATTAGGATTTTACTCAGGTCTAAGAAACCGTGAAACAAGAATTAGAGCAAGAAAAGAACTCTTAGCAGATAAAAAAGCTGCTAATGAGGAATGGAATGCACGTTTTAAACTGCAAAATGAAGAGGCTAATAAGACTTGGTTAGAACGTAATACTATTACTAACAGACAGGCTATGACTGCTGCTGAAACAGCTGCTGCAGGTGCTGCTGCTGCTAGAGAAGAGAGCCGTGCATTTGAACTTGATGTGTTAGCACTAAAGAGGGCTTACGAGTTAGACGATCAGGCTGCAGCTCAAGAGTGGTGGAAAGATCAACAAGTTATTCTTAACGAGTTTGCCGAGCAAAAAGCAGTTAATGCAGAGGGTCGTTTACAGGCTTGGGATCAAACAAAGTTTGAACGGGATAGGGCAGCAAGACGAGAAGATCTAAGATTAGAGATCGGACTTAGAACTTCTGCTGCAAATAGTCAATTTGATTACCAGTATACTATTAAGACAGAAGCAGCTAAATCTGCTGCTATTGCTACTCATGCAAATGAAATGCAGAAACTCCTCTTTGAAAGAGTTATGGATGGTAAAGTTGTCGGTGCAGACTTCACTGCTGCTGTAGGCGGTACTGGTGACCCTATGGCTCAGATTGCGCAGTATTCGGCAGGTATTACTGCTCTGGGTGTAGAAAAAGATAACCCTGTTCTTGCTAAACTTGCAGGTTTAAACAACCCAGCTGTTATGAAGTCTGTGTTCGAGACACTTCAAAAGTACCACACAAAGATTGTAGAATCTGGTCGTACAGATGTTAATGCCCTCGATATGTTTAGAAGTGGGGCTAATGATTTTTTAAGTAATATCGAGATTACAAGCCCAGATCCAGCTCAGGCAGACAAGGCAATAGCAAACATGGAAGCTGTCCTTGGTAAACCCCTGGATGATCTTACTAAGTCTATTATCAGAAGTAGTGTTGGTACGGCAGGATCTGCTTTGGCAGTAACTGAACCTACAGTTATTGAACCTTTGGATACATCTAAACTAGGTGACTGGGTAAAAATTATAACTCAGAATGCAGTTGCAAGAGGTAGAAGTGAGCAAAATATTCTTTCTAATGCTAAATCAAAAGTGAATGAAATGTCTAAAACAGGCACTCCTGATGAGCAAGCAATAGCAAGGGAATTGATGGACTGGCTGGGCAATAGGAGTCTTGCTGTTACAGAGGCTTTAGACAGTGCTAGAGGTGATACCCCAGATTACTACGGTGTAACCTCCTTGTACGGAAACAATGTTATTGGGGAGGCAATGGAGGCAGAGCCTAAGTTGAGAACTGCGGTTCTACCCGATTATATAAAAGAGGCTAAGGATGCAGCCCCTATCGTAGTTCCTAATGTTTCTGTGCTTAAATATCTTATTGAATACAAAATTATCAAAGTAGGTGATGTTGTAACTTATACTAGGGACGATGGTCAAACCGTGACAGGTCCATACAAAGGAAAATAATATGGCAGATGGATTTACTCTAGCTGATCTAGAGAAAGATGTTGTCGTACCTGATGTAGAGCCTACCATAACTACTCTGGAAACAACAACAGAGCCTACATCAGAGGTGCCTGAACTTACACCAGAAGTATCTGTAGAAGATGTGCCTATCTCAGAACAAACTGCAGAGGAACCTGTGGACAACGGGTTTACTCTGGGTGACTTGTACCCTCAAACAGGTGTATCTGAGACACCCGTACAACAGACGCAGGATTTAAACTCCCCATTTACATTGAAAGATCTTCAAACTCCTTTTAGTTTTAACCTAGAGGCAGAAGATCGTTTTTTAAACGTGTACGATATCTTTGAGAAGTACGACAATAAGCCTCTAACTAAAGAAGACATCCTTGCTGATCCAGACCTTATGGAGATTGTGTACCAGTCTCTAGAGGCAAGATTTCCTGAATCAACAACCTTTGGTAAAGTTACTAAAAGTGTTGCAGGTGTGATGGGGGGTGCTACTGGTGGTTCTGCCCTAATGAACCGTAACTACAGGGCGATGGAACCAGAAAAAGCATTTGAGATCTACCAAAATTATCAAAGAACTTTTGATGCTGCACAATCAGTTACTGTTGCTAATGAGATTACTTATACCCTGGGGGCAGACGACGAAACTAAGAGACGCCTTGCTGGAGGGTACTTACTTTTTAACCAGATGGATAATATTTTTACTGGTGAAGGTAGTTGGGGAGAGATGTTCGATGGTATCGTAGACTATACCTCAGCTGCGGTATGGGATCCTGTAACGATACTATCGTTTGGCATAGGTAAAGTTTTAACTGCAGGGGGTACAAAAGCTACAGGTGCTGCACTTCAAAAAATGCTGACTGCAGCCTATACAAATGCTATTGAAAAAGGTGCTACAAAGAAAGCTGCAACTATTGCTATAAGCAATGCTATGGCAAAGGCTATGCCAATGGCTGCGGTAGACGGTGCATTTGCACTTGGGCAAGACTTTGGTAGACAGATGCAGCTGATAGAAGTTGGTGCGCAGGACGAGTACAGCAAGGCTGAAGGTGCTCTTACTGCTGCAGGATCTATGCTCTTTCCCGTAGTTGCAGGTGGATCAGCACTGTTTAAGGAAGCTAGAAGGTCTCCCTTTGCAAAGAATACTATTCTTTCGTATCAAAACATCGACAAGATGATTAAGAAACATGGTCCAGATGAAGCTTGGAAAAAGCTTGGTCAGGCACTGGACAAGAACGGCTTGTTTCAATCTCTTGATGAACAGTTTGGTACGTTATCTGCTAGAGGTAAGATTAACTTCTTACCTTGGGAACAAGCTAAAGATGAAGCTGATAGGTTAATTGCTTCTAGGGGTGAAAAGAGAAGAGACCTTGCAGCCACTAATGCATTCTCTAAATTCTTTTGGTTTGGTGATCCAGAAAATGGAGTTAAAGGTTATTTTGAAGCTCTAAATGATGCTGGGTTTGTGATGCATCCAGAGATCATAAAGAAGTACAAGACAACTGGTGCCTTTGCAAGGACTATACGTTTTATTAATCCGTCTAAACTTGATAAGATGGTTAAAACCTGGGAAGAAGAAACTGGTTACGTACTCGATGGTGTACGTACAGAAAAAGGTAAAGTCTCCCCTGCTATGATGGAAGCTGTAATGAAAAACAGCACTAGCTTGGCAGGTGAAAACTTGTGGATTGCATCTGAGCTGTCTAGATTGCAAAAGGCAGGTGTTAGTAACAAAGGTATGCTTGAGTTGTACAAGAGGATACAACCTTCGGAAGGTCCACAACACAATCAAGCTGCACTGTCTTTGTATAAAAGACTGATTACCTCTCACTTATCTACCACTGGTGCCAACCTTCAAGGCTTTAAAACACTTGTATCTCTTAACACTGCTGCAGACTTTGTTGCTGGTGCTATAGACTTATCTCGTGGTGCTATTGCAAAGGGTCTTGGTAATGAAGAGGCTGCAGTAAATTTTTACAACAGAGCCTACGGAGAGTGGGGTGGAGCATTCCGCAGAGTTGCTGACGGATTATCCCCAGATATTCCTATTGAATATGCTGATGCTGTTCTTTCAATGAACCCCAAGATTGCAGAAAAATTATTCAGAGATGTTGCAGGTGATGGTGGTGTCAATGACTCTATGACGATGTTTAATATCGACAAAGATAATAAAATCTGGGCAGCAGCTGATACTTACACCAAGGGTGTACAAACTTTAACACTGGCTAGGCTTCAGGATAATCTTACTAAACGTTTTGCTTTTGGTACAAACCTTAACCAAGGCATTATGAAAAAGTATGGAATAACTCCAGAGGAGTTTTTCTCCAATCCCGATGTAGAATTTACTATGGCTAAACCAGAGTTCCGTCAGATCATGGAGCAAGCTGCTTATCGTACTATGAGGGAGACAGCCTCTGTAAACTGGTCTACCTTACCTGCTACAAACTTTATGAGAAAGTCTGCAAGGTTTATCGAAACACTTACCAACCGTTCTATAGGTGGTTATGTTGTACCTTTCGGGAGCTTCTTGAACACAACTGTAGCAACTGCTGGAGATCTTAGTGGGGTAAACTACTTAAGATATGTTGCAGCTAAAACTATCGGTAAACAAATTGATCCTGTAACTGACGATGGTGTAGAACTATTTTCTAAAATGGTTGTAGGTTGGGGTGCAGTTACCTACGGTGTTGGCGGTCAAGTAGGATTTGAAACTGAAACTGGTGATAGTGCTGTCGAAAGAATAGAAAGTGGCCTGAGTTGGAAGCAAGATAGGCAGGACGATGGTACGGTCAGGAACCGTGAGTTTGAATGGCCTATATCTCTGATAAGAGCTAGTAGTCAGGCCATTGCTCATGGTATGATTGAGACTGGTGAGATGGACATGTCTAAGGCAGCTCAACGTATGTTGACTGACTCTGAGTTCCGTAAAAGATTTATGTCAGGTATTCCAGATGATCTCTGGGTTGATCTCACAGTTCAGGTAGGCCCAGGTCAAGCACTAAGAGATCTTGAAGATCTTGGAACTTCTATGGGAAGATCTTGGCAGATGGCTAAGGATGGCGAGTATGGCCCCCTTGCCTACAGTATGCTTGTTGCATCTGGTTCAAAGATAGCTTCTGGATTTACTCGCCATCTTGATCCGGTAAACACTGCTTATGGGTTGCTTGAAGGTAAGGAAATGAACCCTGATCTTCGTCAAGGTAATAGATTTTTTAATGATGCAGGTCGTTACCTTAATCAACTTACCGGACAAGCAGAGGGTATGGAGAGAAGAGCTACACCTACAAGAGGCTTTGCTTCTGGAAAGGATGTAGATGTTGGTAAGCAACTAATGGTTAGGTCTTCTAAGAATCCTAACCTAGTTGAGGCTATGTTTAACTCAGCTGGTGCTAATATTTTTACTCAGGTTCGTTGGACTGGCCCTGCGAAAGTAAAGAACTACATGGACGGGATGTTAGCCCCTGCACTACAGACCCAGTCTGAATTGGCTATGGCTAAGTATCCTAATTACTTCAAGATGAGACAAGATCAAAAAGAACTTGTACTGAATGAGGTTAGAGAGGGTGCCAAGGCTATGGTAGTTAATCAGATGGAGAATGGTGGCCAAGTACCTCAAACAATGGATGTTGTAAGAAAACTTAGCAGTAAGAAAAAAGTAGTGGAAAAAGTATTGGACCTTCTACCATTTGAATTTAGAAGTACTGATACCTACGATCAAAAAATGGAGAAGATACTAGAGATGGAGGATGGTTATCAACAACTTATGAAGATTAAAAATCTTGTTGATACCTACGACGACTGGAACAAAGTAGTTCAATAAATTAAGGGGGCTTAACGCCCCCTCTTTTTTTAAGTATCTTCATCCAGCATGTAGTCTGCCCAGTCGTATGCTTGTTTCTTTATATCCCGCATATTGTTACTGGATCTTGCACCTGCTAGAAGACCAGTTAAAGCCTGGCCAGCAAGAT
>Ga0180120_10001896_pt1 | contig 10649 bp, 14 predicted proteins | sample CPBDNA_3_FD_129677 | JGI IMG/M metagenome (GOLD analysis project Ga0180120, IMG submission 129677) | Freshwater to marine salinity gradient microbial communities from Chesapeake Bay, USA - CPBay_Spr_31_0.2_DNA (version 2) (version 2) | ecosystem: Environmental > Aquatic > Marine > Coastal ... | reverse complement strand
CTGGCTAACCAAATGAAGATGGCATATAATCCTAAAGCACAAGCTTTATATAAACAATATGGTATGACCAATATGGATACACGGTTAATGAAAGAAACTGTGGAAAAAGCGGAAGGAACATATAAACCAACTTTAGCGACAAAAGCCCGTCTAGCGACTTACAAGAAATTAGCACCTAAGTTAGATAAACTGTTTAAAAAAAATGGTTCTTTAACGAAGATGGCTGATGATATAGTAAAAGAAGAAAGCGACTTAAGTAAAGTAGGTAAAAAAGCTGTTGGGCAGATCAATTATAGTAGGCTTTTATCTGATCAATACAATAACCGTGAAAGTCTTTATAAAGTTCTTGACGGTGTAGATCAAGCAGCTTTCGGTGATTTTAGTCCTAAGGTATATGATAAACTTATGGGCGTAGCAACAAACCTAAAAAAGAGTGATACAGATGCTCTGTTTAAAGAAATTGCTGATATCCAAGGTATGCCAGATGGTATGAAATATCGAATGGCTATTAGAAGAAACACTACTGGACAAGCGGGTGGTAATTTAAATAGAATAGCAACCTCACAAAAAGTTTTTGGAGGCTCAAGTATGAAAAGGCTGCAAAAAGTATTTCGTGATGTTAACGGAAAAAATAAAACATTTAAAGGGAAGCCTAGGGAGCTTATTGCTGCTCTGGATGCTCAAGGAATTGGTATACACAATAGAGCTAAAGCTTTAGAAGGTGGGCCTATAATATTAACAGGATCATCTAAATCAGATGCTTTTGAGTTAGGTGGTGTAAACATAATGACTGTTGTTAAACCTGATGGAAATATTGTATCAGTAGTGAATGATGTTAACGATCTTATAGGTTTCCCAGCTACGAAACTTACCCCTAAAATAGAGATAAACGCTCCTTTTGCAGATCGTTTGATTAACATTGGTCAACCACAACATTATAACTTACTTGATAATGTAGGGAGACCACCTAAAGTACAAGCCGCTATGGATACGCTTAGAGAGCAATCACAAGACGCTAAAAAGTTTGCAACACATACGAAAGATAAAGTTCTTCCGGGTACTGGTATGAATACTGCTCAATCAGAAGTGGTTAAAACAGTAGCAAACCTAGAACCCAGCGCTCAAGCACTCCACAGAGGAACGGCTCAAGTTGCTGGGAACGTAGGTCTGTTTGCGACTAGAGCAGGGAAACCTATTGAGAGATCAACCCGCCAACCTGATGAAGAAATTCAATATTAACATCAGGCATACCATGCTAAAAAACCAAAATTCTTTAGACATCATAAGAGCCATCTTAACAAGTCTATAAACCACCACATTATTTACCTAGGATATCAATCTTGAGTCGCTCAAGATAAACTGCGGCATCAAGAAGTTCCTCAATAGTGTGATCAATCCACCCGGCTGTATCTATGTCCTCTCGTAGCATAGTGCAGCCGTATTTTTTTATCCCTTCTTTACTTCTATCTGCCATACGTTTCATAACTGTAGAAACTACAGGGTCAGGTTCATCATTAAGTCCCCAACGGTCTTTAATCCACTTTTCATATTCGTATTCATTCATTCCATTAACTCCTTTATGATACATGATACACTTTTTTAAACTGAGTGTAAAGGGTTACTCACATGAACGACTTCCTGTGTCTGGATCAATGAAACAGGCTGCTCCTTCGTTCTCATCTTTATTTGCTGGTTCTACTTTATTAAGAATACCATAACGTTTACCAGCAAGACGGAACGTAGTTACACCCTTAAGTTTCCCTTTCCAAGCTTTCATGTATACCTCTTTAAACTCTTCGAAGGTAACATCATCCCCTACATTAACAGTCTTAGATACCGCTGAATCAATGAAAGGCTGTACTGCAATCTGCATATTCAAGTGTGCATCAACACTTAAGTCATCTGTAGTTTCACCTGAGACCCCATGGTAATGCCATGCATAGTCTTTAAGACGTACAATCTTAGGACCGTCTTCAGTCTGTACAGTACGATCTAGCTCATGTTGGAACACAGGCTCTATCCCTGAGGAAACGTTGTCAGCGGTGAAGCTGATGGTGCCTGTAGGTGCAATAGAAGTCAGGTGACTATTACGCATACCCTGTGCTGCAATCTTCTCTCGCAGGTCAGTAGGGAGTTTACCTACAAAACCACTAGCGAGATAAGGCTCTGCTTCGTACAGAGGGAAGGAACCCTTCTCTACAGCTAGGTCAGAGGATGCCTCAAAAGCAGTACAGGCTAGTGTCTTAACAATCTTACGAGTAAGCCTAGGTCCGTTGGATGAACTGTAAGGTATGTCACACATAGTTAAAGCATTAGCGAGACCAGTGATCCCTAGACCCATTCTCCGCTTTTGTTTAGCTTCGACTTCTTGTTGCTTAAGTGGATACTTAGTGCGATCAATAACATTATCCATTGCACGTACAACGTCTGGAATATCCTTTTTAAACTTATCGAAATCAAAACTTTTGTCTGTTACATACTTCACTAAGTTAAACGAGCCTAGGAGACATGCACCATAGGGTGGGAGAGGTTGTTCACCACATGGGTTTGTCGCTTCAATAGTCTCACAGTAATGTAGGGGGTTGTCTGAGTTGATACGATCTAGGAATAACACTCCCGGTTCAGCCCAGTCCCATGTGGACCTCATAATCTCATCCCATAGTTTTACAGCATTAATAGTACCATACTGTTGCCCGTTAAACGTTAGGTTGAAGGGTTTGCCGGATTGCACACAAGACATAAACTCGTCGGTAACTCCAACAGAGATGTTAAAATTAGTCAACTCTCCTTCGTTTCGTTTAGCTCGAATAAACTCCTCGATGTCGGGGTGGTCTACTCGAAGCACTGCCATCATGGCTCCACGTCTGTGTCCTGCGGAGACAATAGTTCTGCAAACTGAATCAAAAATCCGCATAAAAGACACAGGACCAGAGGCAGTAGAATCAAGGCTGACGATACGATCACCAGAGGGACGAATCCGACTAAAATCATAACCAATACCACCACCTCTACGCATAGTCTCAGCAGCTTCTTTAGCCCTGTCCATGATGCTGTCCATCGAGTCTTCAATAATGCCTGATACGAAGCAGTTATACGCTGTAACATCACGAGGACTCCCCATTGCTGATTGAACACGTCCCGCTGGCATAAAGCTCTGAGTTAGGAATAACTCCTTAAGAGATTTACGGTGTTCTTCGTTGTCTGCCATAGCCGCTGCTTGCCGTGAACAAGCTTCATCAAAAGACTCGTTAGGTAGTCGATACTTTTGAGCATGTAGCTCATCACAAAAATTTACTTGAGGACCAAAAACCATTTTAAACTCCTGCTTTATCTATATTTATGAAAATAAGTCCACATGCCCCTGCTATTTTATTCTCAGTGTACGTGTTCTGTAAATCCATAACTGCTTTAGGTAACACATGCTCACGACAACTTTCCACGGTTTGCCCCGGTGGCCCTTGAAGGAACTGTGTTTGAACTATCCCGTCTGGGGTCATCATTGTTAGTATTAGTAGTACAATTTTCATATCACACCCTTTACAAAAAAAGTTAAATGTGGCTCTAAATAGTTTGGCCCTTTTGTAACTTTACCATCTTCCCTATAGACCGGATTACCGTCTTCACCAAGTTTCGACATATTACTAGCGTGTACCCTGTTAAAAACAGCATCAAAGTTAACATCAATAGGCCGAAGACTGACAAGGGTACCGCTAAGTACATACTGGACATCTGCGAGTTCCTTCAGTAAATGTGCCCATTGTTCTCTAGTTCCTTTCTTTCCACGCTCTAACTCCATCTCAAGTATTTCAATGGCTTCGACAGTTTCGTTCATTTCTTCAAGTAAGAGAGATTTACGTAACTGAAGAAGACTTACTCTAGGTGATGATTGCAAATCTAGTTTCATTGCTTGATGAAAATCAGCCACCTTTGCTTCTCTTGATCTAGTCATGTACATTTTATCTCCTAGTTAAAAGTATGAACAGCGTTTAATTCGGGAGGTCTACGTGTCGCTAATTCACAACTCTCAATCAAAACCGTGACTGATCTACGTAATAACTCATACTGTTCATCTGTTATGTCATTACTCATATCAAGGATTAGAAGCCGCGCCTGTTCCATCCTTTGTACTAGGATATCCTGAGGAAATAAAAACCCTCCATCTTCTATATCCTGCATATGTTATCCCCTTTAATCATCATACATGAAACACTCTTCCATGTCAATATCGAAAACGTCTTTTAAGGTTTGTATTCGTTCTTCTATTTTATCTTCGAACGCCTCAATTAAATCTTCGCTAGATATATTTAATATATCACAAAGAAGGGTAGGATCAGCAATAGCCGCTAACCGTAACCGGAAATCATCATCATTTAAAGGCATCACGTATATTATCCACTGTATACCAACGGATACCCTCTTTTTCACACCACTCAGACATATTCATTTTACTACCCTTTCTTAATTTCTTTACTGGATTATAGAGTAGGAAAATTAGTTCTGAATCTTTATCTAATGAATCCCTGATAGCTTTATACTTCTGTGTATCACCTACCCTGAAGAACCCCTTAACTTCGATTAGAAAGTTCTTATTCTTAGTGTTCCTAACAAAATCTGGAATATAATTTCTATGAACAACGTATGGTATTTTGATTGGTTCGTATTCACAGAGATTACCTAAGACATAAGAAACTTTCTCTTCGAATTTATTTCTAAACTTTTTATTTCTCACTGCTTGCAGCTCGTGAGCTTTTCTTAGTAGTACTCTCTTCACGTAGAAGAGCCTGTGTCATACCACCTGTTTGAGATACGAAGGGAGACCCATGTAGTGACCATCCGTCATTAAGTAGTTTGGTGATGTTCTCTTCAAAACGATCATGACGCGGTGTATTTATAACTTTAAATTCAACAGACATACTTTAATTCCTTTTCAATTCGGTTACGTTTGGTAGGTTAACAACTTTAGTAAGGAACCTTGGACCTGTAGAATAAGAGAAGGCTCTTACATTTGGATAACAATGTTCTTTGTATTGGCAGTAAGAACACATGGTAGATAACTTCAAGTTTCCAGACTTTCCGTCTGGGACTGGCTCTGAGCATAGAGAGGGACGGATATCTTCCTTTACAGTTTTTTTTACAAACTCGACACGCTCTACGATGTCTTCACTATAGTAATCATACATGGGATCGTCTTTGTTGTCAAGATCATATTCAAGAACACAAAGGTGACCATTCTGCTTATCCATAGCTAACCATGCCCACTTACGTTTCCCTTCTGAATGGGCGTATGCTTTGATCTGATCTATATATCCAAAGCTATCATCCATTGCTAGAGTACGATCCTTGAACTTTTTAAACCCGTAACTACTTGTAGATTTAACGTCCACTACAACACCATCAATCGTACAATCCATGTGTCCTTTGATGCCACCTACTTCACACTGCTTCTGTTCATCTTTAACTTCATGTCCAGACATACGGGTAAGGAATAGTAACATCTCTTCGATAATGTGTCCATACATAAACTTAATGTACGTGTGGGGGGTAATCTTCTCACCTGTAAATTTATTGTAACCATACCATTGTACAAGAGCGGGTTTACCAATAGCAGAAAGACGAAGTTTTCTTGAACGTCCCTCACTAGGTAAAAACTCTTTCTTCATAATATCTTTCATAGCTTCGCCGAATTTTTCAATCTCAGCTTCTGCATCAACACCTGAGGGAACATTACGGTCCTTCATTAGTTTGTAGATATCATCTACTAAGGTTTCTAGTGTGTGTTCGCCCATGTGTTTCCTACCTTGTATTCCCCGTCTAAGGGACAATTAAGATTAAATTTAAGACCAGCCGCCTTAATACACTCTACAGCCAACCAACCAAATTTGTCTGCTTGATCTTCACGAACCTCTGCTTGAAATTCATCGTGAATGTTACCTACAAACTGATACTCTATCTTATGTATAGTAGCGTATTCATCTAATAGAGTCAAGGACTTTTTCATTATAACTGCCCCTGCGGACTGAAGGAGTGTATTAAGCGCTGCGTGTTGACTTCTGATGATTAACCTTCTCTGGTCCAATCCTTTGAGGTGGCCCCGAACTGAGGCTCTTGCAACTCTTTCTCGTAACTGTCGAAGAGACGGTGTGTTTTCGAGAAATACGTCTTTAAGTTTTGCTCCATCTCGTTTAGAACCTCCAACGATGCTTCCGATTTTTGCGTCTCCTGCACCGTAGAGGAAAGCATAGATAAAAGTTTTAGCACTGTCTCTTGTTGTAAGTCCAGCAGCTTTTTGGTTTGTTGTGTGAATGTCGCCGTGTAAGATTGCATCTGTATACTCCTTATCGTTCATGTAATGTGCCAACATACGTAACTCAAGACCAGCAGCGTCGGCTCCTACTAGCTTGTAACCCTTTGGAACCGTCCAGCACTCTCGACACTCCTTACCATACGGAGAGTATACTGAGGGCACCTGTGCTAAATTAGGACTACTATGTGTCATACGTCCTGTAACAGCGCCTATAGTATTAACATATCCATGTACTCTTTGATCTTTTTTATCACTAGCATCAACCCATGACTGAACCTGTGCTATTCTTTTCTGTAACGTGAGGTATTCAGCAATGAGCAATGCTTCTGGAATATCCTTAACCTTGCCCAGTGCTTTTTCGTCAACAATAGGATGGCCCTTTTCTGTAAAATCTACAGGTTTCCATCCGAAAAATTTAAGGTACTTACCAATCTGTTGACGAGAACCTAGGTTAAACTCAGGAAACTCTATGCGGCTAAAAACACCACAAACAGTGCTAATATCATCCCCCAGAAACTTAAGCCCGTTAACACTGATGTTGCCATCTTTGTTATATTTAGGTGTAACCTCTTTAACAAAGGTTGCAAGTGGTTTGAACTTTGTACGTACTTCATGTTCTACCTCTATTTTACGTTCTTTTAACTCACCTAATAATGAGAAACATTGTTTGGTATCGAGTAACCAACCATGTGCTATTTGTCTCGTAAGTATAGTCTGAACCTGATGTTCCAGAATAATACTTGTATCACCAAACGGAGCCAGCTTCTCTGACAAAACAGTGTAAACCTTCTTAGTAAGTTTGAGGTCTTGAATACAATACTTAACCATTTCGTCATTAAGGTTGGACCAATCATCATAATCTCCTTTAGGGAACCCTAGACGATCACCCCATGACTTAAGGGAGTGACCGCCTTCACGTTGTGGGTTTTGTAGTCGAGATAATATAAGAGTATCAGTTACCAGTAAACCATCGAATGATACTTTTTCTAGCTTTGTTAAGATTGGAGCGTCGAAGTCGATAAAATTGTGACCTATTATTTCGTCGTACTGATTCAAACATTCCTGTATCTCCTCTTTGTTGAGCGGGTAAGTGAATGTCCTTACCTCGTCTGTGTCGTAATCCAATGTACCCACCATCCAAATCTTGTCTATTGGAGAAGTGGTGGTTTCGATATCGACTATAAGTTTCCTTGTCATTTACGATACTCTCACTTCTTTTCATAGCAATGTGTTCTAATCGATGGCAGTTACTACAAAGTATATAACATTTCTCAGCTTCGTCAAGAACTTTTTTACTAACTGTCTGTGCTTCCCATTTATTTTGACCTAACGACATCTTTTTACTCAAAGGGTCAATATGGTGAAAGTCAAATAGTTCTACTGGAAACTCTTCAGAACAAGCCTGACATTTACCTTTAGTACGTTTAGTGATATACTCTTCTTTCTTTTTCTTACTAATTTTTGATCTGTCAGAATACTTCATCAGACACCGCCTGTATCTCAGGTGGGTTACCGGCCACCATACGTCCTGTCTGTTCCTCGTAATACAGCCACCCTGCGTGTCCTGTGCGTCCTGTACGTCTACACTTGACCAGTTGTACCTTTGTACTATTACGGGTGTACTCATCTTCAGCCATCTTATCACGGCTCAGTAGGATTGTATTAAAAGCTATCTGGTTAATTGAGCCAGAGCCTTTCATATCATACTCGTTAACATCATGCGGGTCTTTTACATTAGGCTTACGCATGTGTGACACGATGATGATAGACACGCCTGTCTCTTTAGCCAGCTTAAGACATCTATCCATGAACGCATCGATAGTGCCATTCTCGTCTGACCTTACAGCGGCGTGTAGTGGATCGAGTATCAGCACATCACAGTCCATACCTTTGACCATCCAACGCATCTTACTGAATAGCGTATCTACATCAGAGATACCTAGGTGTTTTAAGATGTGTACCTTTTCGTTTTTATCAAAGTTCTCGTAGAACTCTCGATAGAGTGAGTTGTCCCTCTCATCTGAGGGAATTAATGATATGTTCACACCACTGTGAAGTGATACAATTTTCTCCACGGTTTCACCTAGGTCACTCTCTAGGAATACCGCACCGATTTTCTTATTGTTCTGGATCACCATGTCGTAGAGAAGATTAAATACCATAGTGGTTTTACCTATGGATGTTAACGCACCAATCACTGTAACCTCACCACCAGCAATACCGCCGTTCATCATAGCATTTAATGTGCCGTATGCGTCAGGTAATGGTGTTACCTCTTCAGTGCCTCTCTTAACAAACGCTTCCCAGCACTCAGCATCACCAAAGGTTACCACATCAATAGGACGATATGGTTTTGCGTCCCACCATGCACTGGTAAAGTCTCGCACACGTCCTGCGGACAACATCTCTCCCGCATCCTTGAGGGGAAGAGATACTACCTTTGCCTTGTTATGTGAGAACAATGGTAGGACAGCCTCTGCGGCATGTTTACCTGCATCATCATTATCAAAACAGATGATAACATTCTCGAAACTTTCTAACCATTCCAGAGATTCCTTAATATCTCTAGTTGCTGAAGCAGCACCGTTCTTAATGGATACCACAGGCCACTTACCGTCAAACATCTCAGCAACTGCTAGGGCATCTAGTTCACCCTCTGTGATGGTGACATACTTCCCACCCTCACGCCACAGGTGTTGACCGAATAACGAGGTGCCCTGCATAGTTCCTGATACATGAAACTGTTTATTCGCAACGGTTCTAACTTTAGCACCAATAGGGGTACCATTAGCCACATCGTGATACGGGTAATGGTGACGAATAACTACGCCATCTTTACTTTCCAGGGTCACCCCAAACTTTTCAACAATACTCTGCGAGATATTTCTATCCCTTATTGCTCCACTAACGCCTGTCATCTCTAAAACCTTTACTGGCATACGAGGTGTAACTTTAGTCACTGTAGATAAGCCACCTGTTCTCTCACTATGGCGACAATTAAAACAAAACCAGTGACCGTCTGAGTATCCTACGAGGTTATCGCCTGACTTGTCCCCACCCCTCGAACGACACGAGGGGCAGGGTACACGAGCGACAACACTATTATTGTCTGTCACTTAGAAGTCCTCTTCATCTCCGATTTCTTCGTCCATCTCCGCATACTCAAGAACTTTAACCTTCTTAAGATATGGAGACACACCGTGTGTTGGATGTGGTTTCCCCTCAGTCCAGAGTATCTTCACCTTAGAACCATAAGGAATATGTTTAGCCACCATGTTACCCTCTGTGTCTAATACAGGGAAGTCAGGAAACTTGGTGACGAACTTTCGCTGGGCCTTGTTCTTGTACTCTCGAACAACTACACCACATGACTTCAGAGCCTCTGCTTCATCATCATCCATGGTGATCACAAGCGAATATTTTCCTGTGTCCTGTCCGTTATAACGTTCTGTCTCTGTTAGATTGCAAAATGCAACGATGCCTTCGGTAATCATATCGTAACTCCTATTTGTGTGTTAGTAACTAAGGTATAGTAACTTAAATATTTTTAGTTGTCAAGATTATAGTTTCTCCTCAATCCAATCAGCTATCTCATTAAAGTTGTAATCGTCTTGGTCATTCATTATTATAAGGTGGCATTGATCATCTGTACTGATACCAAAGTTACTGAGAGTTTCACTTGTCAAATCAGCGTCTTCAGAAGCTTCACCATAGAATTCATCACCTTCCACAAAACCATCATGATACCCGAACTTGTTACTCTTGTGGTACATATCGCCACTATCGGCCTCAACCCAACCCTTGCTATCATAGGTATTCATCAGCACACCAAGGCAACAGAACCCCTCTTTACATTTAAGCCTGTTTCTTGCCTGAGTGTACTTACCTGAGCGTAATGCTTTTAACCACTTATCTTTATACTCTTTAATCATCACCTGTTTCCTCTAATAATAATTGGTCTTCGTAACCCGCACATAACTCAGGGTTCCCCTTGTCCATGTCTAACAACTTACACCCGTACTCCTGACCCGTATCAGAGTAATAACGACTGATAAAATAAGGGCACTGGTTACAGGGTGAATCCATGTAAGCGTGATCCATAAACACATTAAAAACCGTTTCCCATTTGTCAATATCTGTCTCAAGCATCTGTCACACCTTTCAAGTAATCATGTAACTGTTGATCTAATTCTAACTCCACTAAGGTCTCTTTCTTAGATTTAAAAACCTTAGGTTTATGGTTCTTATCCATCACGGTTACGACAGGGTTACGCTTCTTAAGTTGCCCCGTGCGTCTCGTGTACTTGTTCCGTATGTAATTTTTCATCTTCCATGCTTTCACTTT
>Ga0180120_10001895_pt1 | contig 10652 bp, 7 predicted proteins | sample CPBDNA_3_FD_129677 | JGI IMG/M metagenome (GOLD analysis project Ga0180120, IMG submission 129677) | Freshwater to marine salinity gradient microbial communities from Chesapeake Bay, USA - CPBay_Spr_31_0.2_DNA (version 2) (version 2) | ecosystem: Environmental > Aquatic > Marine > Coastal ... | reverse complement strand
TTTTTAATAGATAAGTTTGTTGGATTTGGACTTATAGATTTCAATTAAATTATATAAATATTTAAAACACTTAACTAGATTAATGACACAAATCCACTAATTAACTTTAGTAGCGTTTTTTTTAAACCACAGGCATATCATCTTTTGTAAGCCCAGGTATTTCTAGTCTTCTTAAATATGTCACCTGGAGAATCATCACTTGTAAAGAAAGCAGTGTAATATATCTTAGATGATTATTTGATGGTAGAGTGGCTGATAAGTATAGTTTTAATTATTGCTACTAAATAAACTTTATTTTATCACTCAAATCCTGCTTTATGTCAGGTTCAGGAACAAACGATTTTCGCTTTTTGATTAGGTTATTTAGTCTTTCAGGATACTCAGAGGGTAAGAGCTCCTTTCGGACATTTACTCCATCTACAGGCACTATAACACCCTCCTTAACCTCAGCCATAAGCGTTTGGTAAAGTAACTCATCTTGTATAGAAAAATGCGTTAGAACGTCTGTTTCCAGCCCTTCAGTACGGACATCAATACCCACTTTTCTGTTTTGTATTACCCACTCCGATAGGAATATGTCCTTAGGAATAAAAGGCATCATTCTGTTATCAACATTCTGGATTTTATCCCTAAATATTTCCAGTGAATTTCGGACTATATGATTTATACCAAAATCCTGAAGAATGTGGATTTGATAGATATCTCTTTCCACTTGATTAAACTGCAAATAGTATTTTAGCGTAGATTGAATTTGATGGTTCAGAAGTACATCTATCTTATCCCTAGTAATGCCCAATTTATCTGCAGTCTTGGTAATAGTTTTTCTTGTATCCTGTGTTGTAGTATCAAATCTATCTCGCATCTCTTGTGAATAAGACTTTCGCTTTTCAACCCAACGTAATAAGCCATTTGTGTCCTCCTGACCATTTGCCTTTCTTGTTTGGAAATTAAATATCCTTAACCTGTCCTTACCCTCGTATGTATCATTAGGGTGTGCCAACTTAACCACATAATGCAACCAATCCCTAATCAGTAGAGTTGGAAACAAGTTTACCTGTATAATGAAATCCACTTCGGACTTTCCTCTCGACAGACCTACGTGAACCTTGTGGGAAAATCTTTTCTTTTTGGGGTTATCTAATTCAGGTAAATAGTCAAACACTCCATCATTATCTTCTATTACTTTATCTTCCGATATGTTGCATATATCTGTGCCATCTAAACCCATCAAACAGAAGCTATATAGCCAAAACAAATACGCTTCTAACTGATGTAGTGTATTGACATTATTAAGCCCTAATAGTAGTGGATTTTTCTTAATAGACTTGGTTTTAGTGGAGGGCTTTTCAGTAGGCACAAATCCACTTTGACCAAATGGATTTCTTCTTGGAAAGTCTTTTTGCTTTATAGAACACCAGTCAAGCGATTTTAAATAACTTGAAATAGTATTATTTACAATACCCATTTCGTTATGAGTAATGAAAGCTATTTTTTCAACCGTATTTTGGTCTATAAGATGGGTGAAATCTAATTTTTCAAATTGTCTATAACCCAACTTACTCATATTGGATTCTACTGCGGATATATTGGATATGTGCTTATTGATGGTTGATTGCTTTTTAGTTGTCATATCAGGTTTGAAACCTTTTGCAAATTCAAGTAAAGAATTGCTCTCAACTTCATTAAGTAGGTAGTTAAAAGCACTATCAAAAGTCATAGTTCCATCTCCTACTTTAATTCTTACAATGGGGTATTTTTCCTCAATAACTCTAAAGCGTTTTACTACATCGTCATACCTACCTGATTCCTCCGCCTTTCGCTTTATCCATCCTCTTTTTTCATCCCAATCATTGTAAGGCACGACTACCTTAATCTGGCGTACCTTTTTAATAGTATTTTTTTTGATGCGCAGTAAAACGGTATAACCTCTTTTGGTAGGGGCTTTAGAGTTGTTTGTGAACTTAAAATAAACACCGTTTGCCATAACTAACTACCTTTTTAAATATTGCACTACAAAGATAGTGAACAATTAGTGAACAATAAGATAGATTAGTAAGATTGTAGGATAATCAGTAAAATAAGTATATTTGGCTATATAATAAGGTGTAGAATTAAGCTAAAAATGCTTAATATTTACTTTGACAGGGTAGAGGTCATGGGTTCGAATCCCTTAACACCCACAAAAGCCTCCTAATGGAGGCTTTTGTTATAGTGTATGCGCTGTTATTCCTTAAATAAAAACAGCTTATTTAAAGCTTTTAGAAGTCAGTAAGCACCTAAACGATCACTTTAGCAATTACAAATCCGATTGCAATTCCTACAATCAGCATTATTAATGCTTTTCCAGAAAAGAACCACGAGAAATTTTTTTCCCAAGAATCAGGTATAAAATTATTGTTTTCATCTAGTTCTTTCCCTGTACGAGTAGAATAACCTGCGTACCAGTATACTCCTCCAAATAACACCGCTAGAAAAACTAGAACTACTAATGCATCTACCATATTTACAGATATTTAATTAATGTATTAGTAAAAATAATTTTTTTTTGAGATATATTCCTAAAATTTCCCCAAAAATTTTTTTTATTTAAAAAAATCTCCTTTTTTTTGGGTAAAACTTATTTTCGTCCATAACCCCCTAAATTTAAAGTTTGTGTTAAATGATTTTATGACCTATTTTTAGGTTTTAAAAACAGAACATGAATCATAAAATATCAAGTCTTTTCGAGTATACAACAAAATACGAAAATAGCATTTCCAATCCCGAGGCTTTTTGGGGAGAAATTGCTGAAGATTTTCGTTGGAGAAAACCATGGAGCAAAGTATTAGATTGGAATTTTGAAGAACCCAAAATGGAGTGGTTTAAAGATTCGAAATTAAACTTAACTGAAAATATTTTTGAGAGACTACTCCCAACGCATGCTGATAAAACTGCCATATTGTGGGAGCCAAACGACCCTAATTCTGATTCTGTGAGTCTTACTTATGCTGAGCTTTTTGAAGCTACTTGTAAGTTTGCGAATGCGATGCGTGCAAATGGTGTGCGAAAAGGAGATCGTGTAATTATTTACATGCCGATGGTTCCTGAAGCCGCTATTGCCATGTTGGCCTGTGCCAGAATCGGAGCAGTACATTCTGTAGTTTTTGCTGGATTTTCATCTTCGGCATTGGCAGACAGAATCAATGATTGTCAAGCGAAAATGGTGCTTACTTCTGATGGGAATTTTCGCGGGAGTAAACAGATTCCTGTGAAGGCAGTTGTTGACGAGGCTTTGGAAAAAACAACGACCATTGAAAAAGTTATTGTACTTAAGAGAACGGGGGAGCCTGTTGATATGAAGACAGGTAGAGACATCTGGTGGAGCGATGCGATTGCCGAACAGTCTTCTGAGAATGAGGCCGAAGTAATGGATGCCGAAGACATGTTGTTTATTCTTTACACCTCTGGTTCAACCGGACAGCCCAAAGGCGTTGTTCATTCAATTGCAGGTTATATGGTTTATACTTATTATTCTTTTATAAATGTTTTTCAGTACGAAGAATCTGATGTTTATTGGTGTACAGCTGATGTCGGTTGGATTACTGGACATTCTTATATTGTTTACGGACCGCTTTTGGCTGGTGCAACTACTTTAATGTTTGAAGGCGTTCCGACCTACCCGCATCCTGGACGTTTTTGGGAGATTATTGATAAATATAAAGTCAATCAATTTTATACTGCACCTACTGCCATTCGTGCCCTTCAAGTCTACGGTCTTGAACCAATTGAAAAATACACTTTAGATTCACTTAAGGTAATTGGTTCAGTAGGAGAGCCAATAAATGAGGAAGCTTGGCACTGGTATCACGAAAATATTGGAAAAGGAAGATGTCCATTAGTAGATACTTGGTGGCAAACCGAAACGGGTGGAATAATGATCTCACCACTTGCAGGTATTACTCCAAATAAACCGGCGCACGCCTCGTTACCTTTACCCGGAGTTCAGCCAGTAATTGTCGATGCAGAAGGAAATGAGCTTATAGGGAACAATGTGGAAGGAAATCTGTGTATAAGATTTCCATGGCCTTCAATAATAAGAACAACCTATGGGGACCACAACCGTTGTAAAGAGACCTATTTTTCTACATATAAAGGAATGTATTTTACTGGTGATGGTGTAAAACGAGATCATGATGGTTATTTAAGAATATTAGGTAGAGTTGATGATGTGATCAATGTTTCTGGTCATAGAATGGGTACTGCAGAAGTGGAAAATGCGATAAATGAACACCCCGAAGTTGTCGAGTCCGCCGTAGTAGGTTTTCCCCATCCGATAAAAGGGCAAGGAATTTACGCTTATGCAATTTGCAATTCTTCGACAAAATCTAATGCTGAGATGGAAAGTGAAATTAAAGCCATGGTGAGAAAGATAATCGGTCCTATTGCAAAACCCGAACATGTTCAAATTGTATCTGATCTCCCGAAAACAAGATCTGGAAAAATAATGCGTCGTATTTTAAGAAAAGTAGCAAGTAAAGATGTATCAAGTTTAGGCGATACTTCTACGTTATTAAATCCTGAGATTGTTCAAGAGATTATTAAAGGTGCTGGATTAGAATAAGTTTTACAGCAACTCAAGTAACTTCTCCAAAGCCATTCCTCTTGAACCTTTGAGAAGGATGGTTTTGTTGTTGAAAGATTTCTTTTTAAGGTATTCTTTAATGTCGCTTAGGGTTTTAAACTTCTGTATTCTTGAGTCCCTGCTTGAAGTCTTAAAAAAGGCTTCCCCGACAATTAGAATTTCCTCCAAATTAGTTTCCTCTAACAACATTACTGTTTTTTGATGTTCCTCATCGGTATAGGCTCCAAGTTCAAACATATCGCCTAGGATGACAACGCCATTTTTGTTTGTGTTTAAAGCGAAAGCTTTTATAGACACTTCCATGCTTGTGGGATTTGCATTGTAGGCATCTAATGTGATTCTATTTGTCCCTTGAGTAATAGTTTCCGAACGGTTATTAGACGGCGAATAAGCAGAAACACCAAAATTTATATTTTCGTTAGAAATTTCAAAATACTTTCCAATGGCAATTGCCGCTCCGATATTAGTGAAATTATAAAAGCCATTTAGGTTACTATTAATTATTTTATCTTGAAATTTTATTTTTAATGGATTTCCACTTTTTGTTAAATATTCAATCACACAAGTTGCATTCAGATCTTCTCCAAAAGAATAGTATTTACTTTTTGTTTTCCATTCCTTTTGAATGGGATCATCCTCATTTATAAAGAGCGCTCCTTCTTTGTTAACGAGGTGTTCAAAGAGCTCTGTTTTAGCTTTTACAACTCCTTCTAAGCTTCCAAAACCTTCTAGGTGTGCTTTCCCAAAATTAGTAATTAGACCATAATCGGGCAAAGCGAGTTCACAAAGCTCTTTTATTTCTCCTCCATGATTCGCTCCCATTTCAACAATCCCGATTTCGGTATCTGTATCAAAGCTTAACAAGGTTAAAGGAACTCCTATGTGATTGTTTAAGTTCCCCTCAGTAGCTTGAGTTTTATATTTTTGAAACAAAACACTTTTTAAGACTTCCTTGGTGGTGGTTTTACCATTGCTTCCAGTGAGTGCAATGATTTTTGCTTTTAGGGATTTCCTGTGAAAACGAGATAATTCTTGGAGTGTTTTTAAGGTGTCTTCTACACAAATCATTTGGTTATTTTCCCTGGCAATAACTGGATCATCAACCAGAGCAAAAATTGCTCCTTTTTGAATGGCTTCTTTAGCAAATAAATTTCCATCGAAGTTTTCGCCTTTTAGGGCGACAAACAAACAATTGTCTTTTATCTTACGAGTGTCAGTTACAACTCCCGAAGAGGCTAGAAAGTATTTATGAATTTCATGTAGCATCATGTCAAAAAAAAAGGCATCTCAGAGGATGCCTTTATGAACGATTATTACCTGGCCCGCTTGTGTCTTGCGGTCTTCTTTATATTGCTTTTTTGCCCTAAACGAGACATTGCGCATCTGAATCCTATATAATCAGTTGCGATGTATTGTGGCAAATATCTTCTTTGTGCAGGGTCTAACCAGTAAGCCCTATCTTTCCAAGAACCCCCCTTATAAACTCTTACTTCGTCTGTTATAAGTGAAGTTCTGTTTGTAGACTTGTCAATTCTTCTGATGATATTTCCCTCTTCATCCAACTCTACTTTTGGATGGGTTGGGGCGTTGTACATCACAGTGCTCTCCGGACGTTTGTTTGGGTTGTTTTCGTCATCACCTCTAGCAGATGCAAAAAGTCTTGTTGATTCAACATCACCATCACGAATATTTCTGTTGTCACTCTCTGTGAAATTTTGTCTCAAAAAAGTTTCTTCTTCATCAACAGGGATTTGAGCGAGTTGACCCGGAAGACGTTTTAACATTATTTTCCCATTCGGAAGCGTATCATATACCAGTTCGTCTGGAGAAACGATTACAGCTTTTCCGTCTTCTCCAATTGCACTTTTTGAATAAATATTACCTCTATAATAGTTAAAGTCATTTGCTTCATCATCGATTATTGGACGATAAACATCAGCAACCCATTCTGCAACATTACCTGCCATGTCATAAACTCCAAAATCATTAGGAGGATAGGTTTTAACTTGAACGGTTATATCTCCACCGTCATCAGACCATCCTGCGATTCCGCCGTAATCTCCTTTTCCGAATTTGAAATTTGCTAATTGATCTCCTTCACTTCTTTTATCACTTGATCTTGTGTATTCTCCAGACCAAGGATATTTCTTTTTACCTCGATAAGTATTGTATTCTCTTTCTCCTACCAAAGCCAATGCTGCATATTCCCATTCTGTTTCTGTTGGAAGTCTATAAGAAGGTAATAAAACTCCTTTGTCAACTCCTGCATATACATTAACAGTAGCAGTATCTTTTTTTACGGTTCCTCTTTTGCCCATAAGGCTATCAGAAGCCATCAATCCACCATAGGCGGTTTCGGGACGTTTTAAATAAGCGTCTGTGCTAAAGGTGCTATTCGCGTTAACGACACCACCCTGAGATTCTCCGTATCTAATATTTTTTTGAACAAAAGATTCGCGTTCTAAAATAAATTCATTTACACGATTTGTCCTCCACTCTGCAAATTGAACTGCTTGAAGCCAATTAACCCCAACCACCGGATATTCAGCATAGGCGGGATGACGCAAGTAATTTGTTGTAAGTTCTTCAAGATAACCTAAAGTGTTTCTCCAAACTAAAGTATCTGGGAGTGCACCTTCATAAATCTGAAGATAACGAGGCTCATTAAGAGGGAATACTGTTTCTAACCAATCCAAATATTCCATGTACATAAGGTTAGTAACCTCAGTTTGGTCGATGTAGAAAGACATAACATGTTGCTGTGAAGGAGAGTTATTCCAATCATGCATAACATCATCTTGGACTTGTCCTTTTGTAAAAGTACTACCTTCTATAAAAACTAATCCTGGCCCAGTTTCTTGGTTTTCAAAATCTAAGTTGTATTGGAATCCTCCGTCTTTAGAATTGATTCCCCAGCCTGTTCCGCGAGATTGATTATTACTTTTTCCACAGCTTACGAAAAACGCAACGAGGGATAGAAATACAAAGCTCTTAAATAAAAATTTGATTCTCATATAGTTACTATAATATATGTATTATATGATTGCAAGATACTAATAATAGCTGTTTTATGCATTAAAATATTATTCAAAATGTTACAATCTTATAATTCATAACGTATTAAGTTTTCTAATATTATATTTTGGCAAATTAAATTGATACAATCCTTCCAAAATATTTTCAGAACTAAAACAGTTTTCCCATTAGATTTAATAGGATATTAACATGGCATTTAAAGGCTTTAGCAATAAATATCTGTTTTTCTCGTTGTAAAGTAATCTAAACCTGAATTCATTAAATGAAACTCAAAAAAATATTTTATTTAGTTTTCACAATTGCCACCTTTTGTTCAGGAGTTGGAATTGCACAAGATCGAGTGATCACTACCGGCGTGCCATTTTTATTAATTACCCCTGATGCTAGGGCTGGTGGAATGGGGGAATTGGGAGTTGCGACCTCAGCGGATGCCTACTCCCAACAATGGAACCCAGCAAAGTATGTTTTTGCTGAATCTCCAAAAGGGCTGAGTTTGAGCTATACCCCCTATTTAAGGAAACTCGTTGATGATATTTTCCTAGGAAGTTTAACCTTTTATTCCCAAATTAACGAGAGAAGCTCTTGGGCGGGGAGTATTAAGTATTTTAGCTTAGGGGATATTCAATTTAATGAAAGTGTTGGAGGAACAATAGTTGATCAAGGCGCTGAGCGGCCAAATGAAATTTCAATCGACCTTTCTTACGCATTAAAATTAAGTGATAGATTTGCGATGTCAGTTGCCGGGAGATATATTCGCTCTGATTTGAAAATATCCACAGATGTGGATGCAACTTCTTCTAATAGCTTGGGGGTTGATATCGCTGGATTTTATAAGGGTAATAATTTTGATTTATTTAATAATAAAGCTTTTTTGAGAGCCGGATTTAACATATCTAATATTGGTCCTAAATTAAAATATGATGAAGGAGGACAAGAAGACTATATCCCTACAAATCTTAGGTTTGGAACGGGTTTGAATTTTATTTTTGATGATTCCAACGCGTTGGGAATCAACTTGGAATTCGCAAAACTATTGGTCCCATCTCCAGTTGCAACCTATGACGACAACAATGTTTTTATTGGATACAGACAACCGGACACCACTTTCTTAGATGCAATATTTAAGTCATTTAACGATGCACCTGGAGGATTCTCTGAAGAGATTAAAGAATTTACTTGGGCGCTAGGGTTGGAATATTTACTAGGGGACAATTTCGCTGTAAGGACTGGCTATTTTAATGAAAGCGAGGAAAAAGGTTCAAGACGCTATCTTACTTTCGGGTCTGGATTTACATTAAACAACATTACTATTGATATTTCATATCTTTCTTCTCTTTCTAAGGTTAGAAACCCATTGGAAAACACCCTTAGGTTCTCCTTGACCTTCAACTTGAATTCTTCAAAATCTAGGCTTAACGACAGTCAGAGTGGTCAAATTCAGGGCACTTATTAAAGATTTTTTTATTTAATAAATATATTTTCTCCCTACCCTAGAATTCTTTAATTTTACAGAATAATTTAATTTTATTATCTTAACTCGTTTAATGAAAAAAATTACAAAAGAAACTTACCTTAGTTGGTATGAAAACATGATGTTCTGGCGCAAATTTGAAGATAAATTAGCAGCAGTTTATATTCAACAGAAGGTAAGAGGTTTTTTACACTTATATAATGGTCAAGAAGCTGTATTGGCAGGGTCGCTTCACGCAATGGAAATTGGTAAAGACCGAATGATAACCGCCTACAGGAATCACGTTCAACCAATCGGAATGGGTGTAGATCCAAAACGAATAATGGCTGAATTATTTGGCAAGGCAACTGGAACTTCACAAGGATTGGGTGGTTCGATGCACATTTTTTCTAAGGAACACAAATTTCATGGAGGTCACGGTATTGTTGGAGGTCAAATACCTTTAGGCGCTGGAATGGCCTATGGAGATAAATATTTTAATCGCGACAATGTCACCCTATGTTTTATGGGAGATGGAGCAGTCAGACAAGGGTCACTTCACGAAACATTAAACTTGGCGACACTTTGGAAACTTCCTGTTGTTTTTGTTGTTGAAAACAATGGCTATGCGATGGGAACTTCTGTGGCAAGAACTGCAAGCCATGAAGAGATCTGGAAATTAGGATTGGGTTATGAAATGCCCTGTGGACCAGTAGATGGAATGGATCCAGTGGCCGTTGCTAAGGCGATGGATAAAGCCATTAAATTTGCAAGAGAAGGCAACGGACCAACTTTTTTAGAAATGAAAACGTATCGTTATAGAGGTCATTCCATGTCGGATGCACAAAAATACAGAACCAAAGATGAGGTTCTTGAGTATAAAAAGATTGATCCTATTTCTCAGGTAAAGGAAATCATTCTCAAAAACAAATATGCCACACAAGAGCAGCTCGACGAAGTTGATGCTAAGGTAAAAGAAGGTGTTCTTGAGTGTGTTAAGTTTGCAGAGGAATCTCCCTACCCAGAAAAGTCTGTTATGTATGACGCTGTATATGAACAAAAGGATTATCCTTTTATTAAGCATAAAATAAAATAAAATGGCTGAATTAATAAATATGCCTAGGTTAAGTGACACCATGGAAGAAGGCACTGTCGCTAAATGGTATAAAAAAGTAGGTGACTCAGTAATTGAAGGCGATATTTTAGCTGAAATTGAGACTGATAAAGCCACCATGGAATTCGAATCTTTTCAAGAAGGTGAGTTACTTTATATCGGAATTCAAGAAGGAGGAACTGCTCCTGTTGATTCACTCTTAGCCATTATAGGTGAAAAAGGAGAAGATATCTCTGGAATGATCGCAGGTGATGAAAGCCCTGCCGATGAAAAGGAAGTTAAAACCGAAGCTGTTGCTGAGGAAACTGCCACCGTCACAATGCCCTCAGGAGTTGAGGTCATTACCATGCCACGATTGAGTGACACCATGGAAGAAGGAACGGTTGCGAAATGGAATATTAAAGTAGGCGATACTGTTGCAGAAGGCGATA
>Ga0180120_10001874_pt1 | contig 10689 bp, 13 predicted proteins | sample CPBDNA_3_FD_129677 | JGI IMG/M metagenome (GOLD analysis project Ga0180120, IMG submission 129677) | Freshwater to marine salinity gradient microbial communities from Chesapeake Bay, USA - CPBay_Spr_31_0.2_DNA (version 2) (version 2) | ecosystem: Environmental > Aquatic > Marine > Coastal ... | reverse complement strand
TTTTTCGGGATGTAATCTGTGCTTTAGATATATCTCCAGATATACTTCTGTCTGATAGTATTTTTGTTGAACTTGCCATAGTAGTATTTATACCCTTTTATTGAATGATTAGTAATTTCTTATCGGACAATGGAGAAGAAACTAGACTGATTTCTGCATTATTCCATACATAATCATCTGTCTCTGTAAGTACAACATTATCCAAAAGTACAGTTGGGTCACCAGTAATGGGTAAATCCCTTGCTGGACTATATTCTGTTACATTTGATGCTGTAGTGAATTGATATAAACCCGAAGTATCGTTACTTACCACCGATAGTGTTGGTAAAGTTACTCCTGCACTAGCAGCTACTGTAGATACAGACGTTGGTAGAGTTATTGTTATTGGGTTAAACCCTATTAGTGTTAAGAATTGACAAAAATTAAATGAAGTCCATTGTGTTAATGCACCTAGTCCTATAGCTGAAAAGAATTTAGTTACAATCTGCATCCACTCTTTAAGTAAATATGTTTGCCACTCTTCTGCAAATTGTCTGGCCTTTTCTTTTAATCTTTCTTTATCGTAGTCATCTATCTGTAGATTATTAGTTATTTCACCCCCTAATAAATCTTCTAAAGTAAACCCAAAGACTGATACTGCTTTAAGTTCTGCAGCAGTCTTATCTCTTACTAATGCTTCTACATCAATTACTTGTAGAGCTGGTAGAGCAGGTAATCCTAATGTATCCCATATCTCCTGAAAGGCACTAATAAGAGCACCGAATCCGCCATGCATTAACAGATTCATTTTCTTTTTCATTTCTGTTCTAATATAATTCCACACTGCATCTGCTTTTAATTCCTTTGTTTCAAACTTTTCATAGTTCTTATATGCATCTGGTAACATTTCATACAGTCTATCCGCTTCTTCTTTTATAGATTCTTTTATAGATGATGGATCGGTAAACACTTCTACTATATCAAAAGTAATGCCCATAACAGTAATATTAAAATCAATCGGTACTAAAGTTTTAATCAATGCTAGAATTTCAGTCTGTACATACATCGGATATTCGGTAGTTAACCGAGTTACCATAATATCCCATTCTTTTTCTGGTGACCTAAACTTTACATTCTTTGGATCATACTTATCAAGTAATGGTCTTATACTATCCAACTGTGCTTGTATATCTTCTGCTATTTTAATATATTCTGCCGCCTCGTCTTTTGCTGTAGTAACTGCTAATGCTTTTAATTTTTCTGGGTATGCTGCAAGTCCACCAAAAAAGTTAGAAAGATTTGCTGGTTTCGGTAATAAAGTAGCTTCACATTCAAACGGAGGTAATGTAAGTGCAGGGGCTGCCATTATACAATCGTAGTCTTAATGGCAGATGTTATTGTTATGGCACCTGCTGAATTAATAGAAGTAGTGCCACTATTTGTAATAGACAAGTTATTATCTTTATCAATCTTTATTACTGCACCTTTAGCATGTGTAACTGTAATAGTTTCATCTCCTGATTTATTTTCTAATTCTATTTTATGTCCTGCTTTAGAATTATAAACTTTATTAGTAATAGAAGAACCTGTAGGAATATCTTGTACACCATCTGTTTTTGTAGCGACTGAACCCAACACCATTGGGTCTTGTGCACTCGGGCCATCTCTAAAGAAACCTACTACCCATGAACCAACTTCTAAATGATGGTTACCACCGTTTCCTTTTATCGATGCATTGGTAACTGGCATGACCACTGTTGCCCATGGTAGGTCAGCCGTTGGAACATTATCATAAAAACCAAGACAGTGAACCTTTACTCTGTTTAAATTATCAGTGTCATCAATATCTTTTACAATACCTGTGAACCATTCAAACTGGCCGCCTATAAATTCATCTGACTTCATGTAGATACTACCTCTGTTCCCTTTTTAGGTTTTTCATCCAGTTCTAATATATCTTCCATTTCAGATGCAAAAGAATTAGTTTTTATTTCTAACTGTTGTGTATACTCATTACCAAATTTATGTATAATAGATGATATTAAATATTTACCTGATTGCATTTTATCTAAGTGTGCTTCATTATCTGATGGGTTAGTTTTATTAACTTTAAGATCCAATAAACCACCACACTCTAATTTAAAATTACCGGCAATAACAATATCATGTGTTAAAGTATCTTCGGTTGACAAATATGATTGTCCGACTGAAATATTTTCCTCGACTGGAGCATGATAATTAAATGAACTACTTCCATAAGCCATAGAGTTACTGGATATAAAATAATTCTTGCCAGTTTTTATATTATTAATTTCCTTACCACCATACTGGTCATTATTCGCTCTTACCGGATATGGAGCATGTGTATTTAAAGTACTAAACTTTTTCACATCATATTTAAATTCTTTTGCTTTAGGTTTATAAACCTTGGTGGATATATCAATAGAGCTAGTAGTAGAGGCAAAAGCACCTTCACTAATAGAAATATACTTTGATAAATTAAAGTCTGAAGATATTTTTCTAACTCTTCTTGACGCAATAGCAAAATATTCTGGACTCCCTATTTCTGCATCTAAAACGGGAGTGTGATTATAAGTAGGAATATCTTTCCCTGCAGCAAAGTCCTCATATGATTTATATTTAACACCACCTGCTAAAGTTTCAAAGAAATATAATGGAGCACCAGCCGAAGTATACGCGTTACTATTTAACCATTTAATAGCCGCTATTGGCCTTAACTTAGGTATGATACATTTAATATTTTTATGTGTACTTTCCTGTATGTCAAGCTCATCCGCTTTTATTCGTAAATTAGAAATACAGATGTCCTTAATAATTTTTCCAATAGTACCTTGTTTAGATTCATTTAATGTAAGAGTATTATTAATATAGGCATGTTTTGAAACACATCGCATAGTATAGGTTGCTGTACCCGGAATAGTTCTACTAAAATCTAATATCTCTGAAATATAGAATGTATGTTTATGTTTTTCATCATCTTTAGTGTCTAATTCTTTTCTTTTAATTAAAAGCTCAATCTTTTCATCACCATTAAGTTTTAATTCTTCTAATAGATTAACCGCATCTATAATCATTAAATCGGCATCAATTGATGCCATGTAAATACTTTCTGTGATGGTAATTTCACTAATTAATTGTTTAATATCTATTACAGTACCATTAGTTGCTGTAAGTTCACACTTAGCAAGAATAAATGATCCCGGTGATACCGATAGAGTGCCGGCTAATCTTGATGTATTTCTACTCATTTATAAGTTCTTCAAATCTGTCTACAAAGGAATCAATAAATGCTGGATCAATAACTCTCAGCTTTGCTCTTTCATCATTAGATTCTTCTAAGTGTTGTCTATTAGTAATAAAAGCTAGATCACTTTCTGCAGTGCCACCCTGGATGTGTACACCATTATCACTTACTCTCTGGTCTGCATCGTTCTCAAGGTAGTAGTAGTAGGGTGCATCTATATATTTGTATACTCTATGGGTATTAACCGAATCTTCACTTGTACCACCAGTAACAACTTCTGTTGTATTAGGGGTAGCATCTGGATCTCCAATAAAAGAACCCGTTACATTCTGAACAATTAATTGATTTAAGTCTATATTTTTTTTAGTAAGAGTTCCTGTTGCATTGTTTCCCGAACCAGTAAGTGTTTCTCCTAATATAAATCTACCGGATAAAGAATTTTCATGGTCGGTAACAAGTAAGTCAGAGTTTCTTCTAATAATAGGTCTTGTTGTAATTGCATATCCATCATATTCCGTAGACATATAACTTTGTAAATCTTCTTGGGACATAGGCCAAGAAGCAAGGCCGTCGTGTAGATATTCGTTTACAATAAAAAATGTCCAATAGTAATCGGGTGTTCCATATAATCTTTGGGAAACAATATCAGGCCTTTCTCCATTTTTTATTTCATAGAATTTATATGTGGTTATATCATCAATAAATTCTTGTAGAGGTCTAACCGATCTATAGATATTAACAATATTTTGTAAAACACCTGTATTATTAAGGTCGTATCCTACCTTTGGGAATAATTTAAAGAATGCCATTATTCAGCCTCCTCTGCTTCTGCACTAACTGGAGCATATAAATCAGTTCTAGTAAGAGCCTTTGTTTCTTGGAAGGTAAGTGCTATATCAACTTCAACCGGCTGCCCCTTGGTATGAAATGCGTTACCCGTTGCGTTATATGTAGTATTAAGTGATACTAAATAACATTCGTTAATAAATGGCATGTATTTATTTATTTCACTACCATTATAAAACTCAATACTAAATCTATTTGGATATTTTAAAGTAAATGCTCCACTCTTTTCTGGATACATATTCTCTCTAAAATAATGTTCAATTTCTAATGCAGTGTCTGCTTCTTCTGCACTCTCAGAAATAAGTTTAAAGGTAAATCCGAACGACCTAATATTACTATTATTATATTGTGTTTCAGTGAAGGGGTTAGAGGCAAGTCCTTTACGTAATGCAGCCATACCCCCAAGAGCAGCACTCGATCCTCCAGCATTAACGAATGAACCTACTAGGGCACCAATAGTAGTTCCTTGGCCCTTAATATCTGCTTCGGTGACTGTTGTTAGGTCACCACCTGTAGATTCAAGTCCCCCTAGTATACCCAGATCCATAGTACCGTAGTTAGCTGCATCTGGCATAGAGAAGCCTTGAGGTACAAAAAGATGCACTGAAGAACCAATATCATCACCATTTTTTGTTTTAAATCTTACAAAGGCCGCACCACCATCGACTTCTGTCCTTAGCCTTGCTGGAAATACTATTCTCTTTTCTTCTTCTTCAGCCATATATATTACCCTTATAAATAATAATTTACTATAAAGGTATTTATAATGGCTTACAAAGGGAAATATACAATTAAAGACAAACGAAAGTACATGGGTGATACCAGTAAGGTCGTTTATCGTTCTCTATGGGAGAGACAAGCATTTAAGTGGTGTGAATCTAATCCTAGAGTTAAGAAGTGGAATAGCGAAGAGATTGTTGTCCCATATAAGTGTAAAACAGACAATAAACTTCATAGGTATTATGTAGACTTGTTAATCGAACTTGATAACAGAGATGTTCTCTTAATTGAAATTAAACCGAAGAGCCAAACTAAACCACCCAAAAAAGGTACTCGAAAAACTAAAAGATATATTAATGAGGTTACTGCTTACATTAAGAATACATCCAAATGGGAAGCGGCACAACAATATGCTGACCATAAGGGATGGAAATTTCAAGTGTGGACAGAGGATACTTTAACTAATCTTGGTATCAAACTAATAAAGGGATAGTATAAATAGTAGTATGTCTATATTCGATAAAATAAGTGCGGCCGCATTCCGAGCAGGAATCAGATCTAGGACACCAGAGTCCGAAGAATGGTTCGCTAATAAAGTAAAAGAACTTGCTGGTGCTGTACCTTCTAGGACTAAAATCCTTAAAGATGATGCATTAGAGAAGCAAAGTAAAATTCGTGTGGGTGATATGATAATGTATTTCTATGACCCTAAGACAAAAGAAACACTACCATACTATGACAAATTTCCATTAACTATTATTGTAGGGCCTGCGCCAGGCGGATTCTATGGATTAAATCTCCATTATGTGAACCCTGTTGCACGAGCAAGATTATTAAATGAATTATTTAAACTTGCACCTAAAGATTTAAAACCCGATACTCGTTTAGCAAGATTAACGTATGACTTGCTACAGGGTGTTAGAAAGTATAAAGAGTTCGAGCCATGCTTTAAAAGATATTTAATGCCTCATGTTAAGTCACAGATGTCACGTGTGCCTATGACCGACTGGGAGACAGCAATCTATCTACCAATACAACAATTTAAGAAGAAGAGCTCGAGATCAGTCTGGGCAGATTCCAGAAAGGTCTATCAAGGAGGCAAATAATGTCCATAGATAAATTAACAAGTACTATAGGAAAACGTGGAGGCCTTGCAAAGACCAATAGATTTCAAGTTATCTTTACTCCACCCCAAGGTTCTCTATTAAGTGCAACAGGTTTAATTGGCGCACTTACGTCCGGAGGTGGTCTTAAATCTATGATTAATGACCCAAGAGATATTTCTATGTTATGTGAGAATGTAACATTACCCGGTCGTCAGATTACTACTGTAGATTATATAGCAGAAAAGCAATCAGTTAAAATACCTTACGCATTTATTAATGAAGACGTAACGTGTAGTTTTCTACTTACTAATGACTACTATATGAAAACACTATTTGATGCTTGGCTAGAACAAGTGTTTGATACAGAATCGTATAGAGCAAAATTTAAAAAAGATTTCACCACAGATGTTGTTATACAGCAACTGAATGAAAAAAATATTCCAGTATATGGTGTTAGGTTAGAAAATGCCTTCCCTACTACTGTAGCTGGAATTACTCTGGACAATAATAGTGAAAGTGCTGTTCAGAAAATAAATGTAACATTTAGTTACGATAACTATGTACCAGAAGGTCCGTTGTCCTCGACAATGTCCGCATTACGGAGCGCGATTCCCTCTGGTCTTATATAATTTTAGGAGATTATAATGGCATTACCAAAAATGAGTGTTCCTCGCTATACGGTTGAATTACCGAGTACGGGGAAAAAGTTGAATATGAGACCTTACTTGGTCAAAGAAGAAAAAGTTTTAATGATAGCACTAGAGTCCAATGACCCTGTGCAAATAAGTCAATCAGTAAGAGATATTATCCAGACCTGTTTTGAATTAGATTCATTAGACGAATTAACTGTATTTGATATTGAAATGTTATTCTTACAGCTGAGAGCAAAATCAGTTGGAGAAGAAATGAAAATACAAGTAAAGTGTAAAGGCGAAGAGTGCACAACAATGAATCCATTGTCAATTAACATTGATGATATTACTGTTAGTAAGCATGAATCAGATGGAACTATACTATTCGGAGATGCGAATGGTGTAGGCGTTAAGATGCGATATCCTTCAGTTGATGTTATCTCTAATATAAACCCTGAAACTCTAGGATCGGTTGAAGGTATTATGGATCTAGTAATAGATTGTATAGAAACTATCTTTGATGACGAGAATGTATTTAGTGCAAAGACAGAGAAACGGGAAGACTTGGTAGAGTTTATTGAAGGTTTAAGTTCAGAACAATTTAAATTAGTTCAAGCATTTTTCCAGGATACCCCAAGTGTATCATATAATACGAAGTTTGTATGTACTAAATGCAAGTTGGATAACGAGGTGGAATTAAAAGGACTTAATAGTTTTTTTTCATAGGCCTCTCACATGAAAGTTTAGATAACTTTTATCAAACCAACTTTGCATTAATGCAGCATCATAATTATGGTTTAAGTGAATTAGAGGGTATGATACCATGGGAGAGGCAGATATATGTTGCTTTATTAAAACAGTATATCGAAGAAGAGAATTTAAAACATAAATCCAAAAGTAGTGGATATAGAGGAATGTAATGACAGAAGAAAATAAAATTCACCCAGCAGATACTAATGGTGATGGTAAAGTATCTAAAGAAGAGCATGATATGTACTTGGAATTCAAAAGAAAAGAACTTGATGACCAAGATGCTATGCGAGATGCTCAGAGAAAGATGGCATGGTTTGCTCTCTTAGGTATGTTACTATATCCATTTGCTGTGGTAATAGCAAGTTGGTCAGGACTCAATGAAGCTCAGTCAACTCTCGGATCTATGGCACCAACATATTTTGTAGCCGTAGCAGGTATTGTAGCAGCATTCTTTGGTGCACAGGCCTTTACTAAAAAATAGGAATAACCCATGAAAGATAACCCTACACCACCAGAGAAAGGCGCCAGTTTAGAACAACTGGTTGAACTGATGTCCGAAAATAATCGGGCGACATCAGAGATTGAGCGTGATGGTAGAAATACTAGAAGGCACTTATTGGAGATGAAAAAGATCCAACAAGCTTCTTTGGATATGAGTGATAGAGTTAATGTGGGATTTGATAATTTCTTTGAAACAATGAATGCCAATAAACTAGGCGACAAAGAAAACGCTAAAGAAAGGTCGAGCATCTTTGAAGAAATCCGAGATGAATTAAAAGAAATGCGTTCATCGGGTATACCACAGAATGGTGGAAGTGGTGGTTCATCTGCTGGCGGCATGATGGGTGGTTTAGGAAAAATGCTAGGTGGTGCAGGACTTGGAGTTGGAGCAGCTGCCGTAGGTGTTGCTGCTGTATTCGCTTCTAGTGCTTTCTTAATTGACACTATAGAGAATATGGACGGCAAGAAAATAGTCCAGAATGTTGATGACCTATTAGGAATTTCTAAATTAGATGCTGATGAAGGTGCCGCTGCAAAGGTCTTCGGTACCCTAGCCGCTATTGGTGCAGGTTTAATGGTATTCAGTGCTGGTTCTGCTACTGCCGCTTTAAGTCAAGCTGCTATAGACAAGTTTGAAGCCAATGGTTGGACCGACCAAATAAAAAATAATGTATCGGAGTTACTCTCTATTGCTGACCTACCTGGTATGTCAGTTGGTAATGTAACTGGTGTTGCTGCTACCATGGCAGCTTTAGGACTTGGTCTACTCGCTTTCAGTGCAGGTTCTGCTACTGGGGCAGCTGTAAAAGGTATGGATGAAGCCATAGATCACTTTAGTGGTGGTGATGGTTTTGCCAGTCACGTTAAAAAGAACGTAGAAACACTACTCTCTATTGATACTGCTTCAGCTAGTGGTGTGGGTAGTATAGTAGGAACGATGTCAGCTCTTGGACTTGGACTACTTGCATTTAGTGCAGGTTCTGCCACTGGTGCACTAGTTACTGGAATGGATGCAGCACAGGAGAAATTCTCAGGTACTGGTTGGGCAGAAGCAGTAGTACATAATGTTGAAACCCTATTAGGTCTTAGTAAACAATCATTCGGTGATGTAACAGAAGTTACGGCAGCCTTGACTTTACTTGGTGGAGGTTTATTAGCTTTTAGTATTGGTGGTGGTACTAATGCTGCTCTTGCTGGAGCTGATGAGGGATTAAAGAAATTTACAGACGGAACTAGTTGGTCTGAAACCGTAGTTAAGAATGTTAAAAACTTAACTGCTATTGGCGCAGAAGAGGACGCCCTAGCCAAATCGGCAAAGGCTGCAGGTTCTTTAACATTACTAGGTACGGGCCTTGCGGCATTCGCAGCTGGAACATTCTTTGCTTCTTTGGCTAAAGCAGGTGACAGTTTAGTAAACTTCTTTGCTGGGGGTGATTCACCTATAGAATCTGCATTAAAGGTCGGTGAAAGAGCAGGAGAGATTGATAAGGGTACTGAAGCATTTGGTAGATTCGCTGATGTATTAGAAAGATTTAATACTATTGCTAAAGTAGAATTCAATGCTGAGAAGTTTGCCACTGATTTAACTGCTGCTGCTAAAACATTAGAGTTAGTAGTAAATGGTGGTACTTCTGATAGCTGGATGCCTTTTGATGAGGTTACATATGTCGGCCTGAAGAATATGAATGGTGATATCAATGCGGCCGTTGATAGTATTACTAAACTACAAGGTTCGTTTAATATGTCTTCTGGTGGTACTGACGTATCGGCTAGTAGTCAATCTATGGGTGTCGAGTTAATGAATGTATCAGCCCAAAATGTTGAACTAAGAAATTCGGCTAGTGCAGCAGCACCGGTTGTTAATTCTGTAGCAGATAATTCATCAAATGTACAGGGTGGAAATACCTATAATATGATGGCACAGAAACCTAATAAGACTAGAGAATCTGTCGCTAGTAGATAAACTTTTCTATATCAGTTACGTTATCCAAATACCTATAATCATTAATATATAGTCGTTCTACTCTCTCACATTGTTGTGTGGTTAGTTCAACTGATTTGGCTCTGTGGTTAAGTTTACTCTGGGTGTAATCGTCTATATTAAAGATGTCACCTTTAAAATATTCTAAGAAATACTGCTGAGTCCTGAAGTGGATATTAGCACATATCTCAGCTTCTAATTCAACCTCTAAGTAATCTATAAATGCATCAATTGATAGTCCTTCTACTGCTTTAATTATACTTCTTGTAGTACAAAAATCCTTATACATTGATACGAATCTATCAATAGGGTTTCTGACAAAGGTAAAGTTATACTTGCCATTTGACATTGCATCAAAGGGTGTAATGTAATCCATTAACTTATATCCGTGAACCCAATCATCTATACCATTAATGGTCATGGATGAAACCACGTCTGGTTCATACTTCTCTAATAATTTATACTTGATAGTAGTGTTACCACACTTAGGTAACGCCCAATAATTAACATTGGCAATACTAGAGATGCTGTATAATAATTTATTTTCTAATGACATATAAAAAAAGGGGACTCCGAAGAGTCCCTAAAATGGCGTGGTTTAACGGGTTAGACGCCCGCTCCATGCTCTTTTATTAGTTTTCTTTAGCAAGTTTTGCAAAGTATGATAGCGTATCATCTTCATCACTAGCAGTAGGTAAATCATCCATAACAGGAGCGGCTGTGGCCGTCTGTGTCATTGGGGTTTCATTAACTACATTCATTGCTGGCATGTCCATAGATGGCGCACCTGCATCAATACCCAAAACTTTATTCATCTTAGATTTTAATTCATCATATGACTTATAGTTCTCTGGCTTGAGAAAGTCTTGCAGAGAGTATAGTTTCCCATACACATTCTCTAGTCTC
>Ga0180120_10001866_pt1 | contig 10713 bp, 19 predicted proteins | sample CPBDNA_3_FD_129677 | JGI IMG/M metagenome (GOLD analysis project Ga0180120, IMG submission 129677) | Freshwater to marine salinity gradient microbial communities from Chesapeake Bay, USA - CPBay_Spr_31_0.2_DNA (version 2) (version 2) | ecosystem: Environmental > Aquatic > Marine > Coastal ... | reverse complement strand
TGCTTTCTTGGCTGGTAAGCATTTGGGTTTGCCCTCACCTTTTGATTTACCACCACATGATCCTCTGATTTTTCCTTTTGGACCCATTCGCACCCATTTTTGTTTGAACCATTTCTTAAGATCCTCGTTCAGTGTTTCTTCAAACACCAACTCTCCACAGTTAACGCAGATGTCTACGTCTTCCTTCTTGACGCAGTTGGGCACACGTTTGCCGAACATAGTCTTCATGCCCTTCTTGGTGTAGCCTTTCCAACACTTCTCCGTGATTATCTCACTGGCTCTCATTATTTCTTCTTGCTGTTGCCCCAGTTGGCCGCACCTTTTTTACGACACTGCACTAGTGCACCACTGGCGTAGGCCGATGGCCATACTTTGTATCTTGATTTTACTTTGTGATAGCAGGCGTCCTGTTTCTCTGCTAGTTGTTCGAATTCTTGTTCCGTGATTCCTGTGACTTCAGTGATCTTCATGTTACCACTTCCTGCATGACCAGTATCTTGCTTTGGTTTTTGGTCCTGGGTTCGCACAGTTGTGTCTTGCTCTGAATGATTTTCTTGCTTTTGGATTGCTCTTCCTAATTCTCATTGTTTTTCTTTTTGCACTTGTACCGCCATGTCCGAAGTTTACTTTTTTAACGTTGCCTGTCTTTGGATCCTTAACATACACTTTGAATTTTTTAGTGTCACCACGCATGGGTTTGTTAAGTGGAACTTTCCTGCCTTGGTACTCTGCGTCAAATAATTCAGTCTCGTCTTCTGGGAAACCTAATGCACCTAATACTTCTTCAAAGTCCTCGTCCTCTTCTATGTCAAACTCGTCACCCTCTGGCATTGGTGTATAATCTTCCATGCCTGCTAGTTCTTTCATTCTTGCAAGTTCACCTGCGTCTTCTGAAGTTGATTCTGACACGAAGTCAATCATGACCCAGTCGATCAGTTCCTGTGTGCTTTCTAATTCTTCTAGTTCCTTCTCGTCTAATTCTGTACCATCGGCATATTTTGCTGATTGCAGTTCAAAGATCCCATCGCTGTAATCCTGCATGTCGTACATTATGCTACCTTGGTCTATCTCCTTGCCACGTAGATACAGGTAATCACTTTCGGCTTCCTGCACCGGTGCGTTCACACCGTCGATCCTGTTCAGTATGTTTCTAATTTCTACCATTGATTCCGCTATCGGTGAGTTGCCCATCTGCATCTGTGTCCTGTCGTTCGTGAATTGTGTTGTCTTGGCCAAACCCCTGCTACCTGCACTTGCCGGTGACTGGATCTGTTTGCCTGCGGACACGTGTCCCGTGTCTGTCATTGCCACCTTGGCGTCTATGTATGATCCGTAGTTGTAGGGTATCGAGCTCATTTGTAGTATTTATTTCCACAGCACCATCTTGAAACGTTCTTTTTCGATGCCGAAGAATTCAGTTTTCCATTCGCTCTGCTCAAAAAAGCCCAGTTTATGCCACTCATCCTTGCGTTCCAGCATGGTCTGTGCCCGTTCATCCCAGTCCTGGTTCACCAGGAACTCGTCCATCTTCTCTTTCTTGTCAGCCACCTCGTTGTAGTCGAATCCGTCGTACTCCCAGTGTAGCAGTTCAAACACGTGGCCCTCACGGTCACAGTAGTCTATCGAGAAGTCCAGTCCCCACTTGGGCCTCATGGCAACGAGTTTGTAGAAGTGTGGCCTGTATGTCGCCCAATTTTCTAATTGATTAAGAGCATCACCAGAATATCCCTTGCGTTCAAATATGTAGGCATGGTTGATGTGTGGTCCGTACTCGGTGTCGTCGGCAGTGAACCAATCTTGACGTAGTGTTATGTGAGAACTGTTCCTGAGTTTTGTGGTAATTGTACCGTTGGCCACAGCATATAGTTGTTCTAGTTTGGTGAGATCGTAACCGTTCTGGTCAAACATATCCACAACGTCTTTGGGCGGACATGCGAATATACTTTTCACACGCTCACTCCAGTAAGGATTAGTGTTGAATCTGTTGTCGGTCAAGTGTAACTGCATACACTTATTTAATTTTTTGGATTATTTTTTGTCTGCTGGATCTAGGTCGTTTGTGAACTTATCTTCTGCTGGCATTTCAAGTTCTACTTCTTCGCCTTCGTCAAACTCTGGGTCTAACATGGCAACTTCGCCGTCATCGTCCTTCTCGTCTGACTTGTCCTCTGCGTCTTTTTCGTCGTCTTTTTCTGGTGCGTGTGGCTCCGATGTGTTCCTGTCTGTCTGCACACCGTCAACTACTTTCTCGTCCACTTGTTCTTCTTCTGCTGGTGCTTCGGCCTGTTCAGCGTCTGCTATGATCTCTGTAGTCTCTGGAGTCTTGATGAGAATGCTTGATGATTCTTCGTTGTAAACTGCTTCATTGTCTGATATTGTGTTGTACAGTTCCACGAGAGCAGAGTCTTCTGCGCCTTTGATGTACTCCGCGATATCCTTTGTGATAACTTCCCTAAATGATTTTGAGTCATATGTTTGTTCTTCTTTTTGTTCCGTCTTCAGTTCTGCCAACTGTGCTTCTAATTCTGCTATCTTGTCTAGTCTGTTAACTTCTTCGTTCACTTCTTTCTTGATTGAAGTGGCTATTGAGTCATCTGCGTCTGATTCAGCGATTGCTTTTGCTATGCTTGATTCTGTTTTTGGTTCAGCAACAATGGATTCAACCATTTTCTTTGCTTTCTTTGAATGTTTTACAGGTTCAATGTATTCCTTGATGCCTGCCAACTTGGCTATGTCAGCCAATGAAACTTCTTTGTCGTCTAAAACTTTGGGAGCCTTGCCTGCCGCTTCCATTAAAGACGCTCTTTCCTGCTCTGGGGTCACGTTGTTCATTGCGTTTAAACGTGCTACTAGGTCTCTGAAACTTGTGTCTGTGCTCATATGAGTTATTTATATTTGTTGTGTGTTTATTTAAGGCGTTGTTTTAGTTGTACTGCTAATTTTGATTCGTATGCTAGACCTTCAGTGTCAATGCTATATGGTAATCCACCAGCATCAACAAATTTGCTGTATTTGTGCTGTATATCTTTGACAAAGTTTAGATCTTTTCCAGATTGTAAACGTATTTTGACGTCTGATAAATCTTTTTTGATATCATTTGCAAGTTCGCTATGACCTTGATCAACTGCTAATTCATATGCTGTGTTTAATGCTTGTACGGCCGGTACGCTGTTATCAATTGCATTGTTTATAGAATTCATTCCTGCCACTGCACCAACTATTACTCCAGCGGCGGCCAATTTTTTTGCCCAATCTTTGATGCCTTCTTCTAAATCCTCTTCTCTCAACTTGTGGTAGTTCTTCTTAAAGAAGTGCTGTGCCAATCTCTGATCTGATGTTTTATATGCTGACTTGCTGTTTTTGTCTAACACGTCATAAACTTGCTTGCCATCCTTGCCTTTGTACATTGATATGTAAGGTTTGATTGTAGATTCGTTGGTCTCTTTCCTGTTCTCTTTTGCGATCTCTTTCTCGACCTCGTTGACACGTTTTTTAAGTATTCTCATCATGCCAGGTTTAGTGTCAACATCTTCCGCCCTACATTTTCTTTCCAGTATCTCGTCTAGATGCTTTTGTAATATTCCTGCGTGTCTCTGCATCAACGCACCGTCTAGTTCTTCCCTGTATGGATTCAGTTTCTGGTAGTCCTCGTAGTGATACACTGCCTGTAGATAGTCCGCCGCCAAGTTCAATTTTGTTTGCACCCAACCCTCAAGGTCATCACCTTTTTTAATCATGTCCAACAGTTCTATCGCCATCTTCGCAGTCTGGTACAACTGGCTCTTGCTCATGTGTCCCTCGCCTGCGTCCTCGTTGGCTGTCTTCAATGCGTCAGCAACATCTGGTTGCTGTGACAATCCTTTTTTGACTTTCTCTATGGTGCTGGTTGCCTTGGACATGTTGTCCTTGTTCCTCTTGTCGAAAGCAATGCCTTTTGCCATTTTAATCTCTTTGTCCGTGGCAGTTGTATCTTCTTTCACACCTTGCATGGTGCCTGTGCCTTTTGGCATTTTCTTCATCTCTGACATGCCGTCGTCATCGTAGGTGCCTGCTTTTGAACCTGCTGTGTAACCGTGTACACTCTTGACGTAGTTTGATGCTAGGTCGATTTTCTTTGCCACCCATGCTTCCATCTCTGCATGGTCGTCTATCATGTTGTGTATTTTAATTGCGTGTGTACCAATCTTAAGCAATTGGTTCAGTGCCATGCCTGCTTCGTATGTGTCCGGCTTTGGTTCCGGCTTCTGCATCATGTCTGACAGTTCGTTGAACTTCATTCTAGTTGAATCCCACGTGTGTGATCTCTGGATGTTCGTCCTTGAATCTATTTGCCTCGTCGTGCACCGCTTTAACGTTTTCGTATTCCACGCTTCCTTTGTCCTGTGCGTTGATACGTAAGAAGGCCTCTGTGGCTTTTATGAAATCATCTATTAAATGTGAAGGGTTGTTCTCAAAGTCTTTCTCAAGACCAATTGATCCCAATATCATTCTGGCTGTGACGTTGCTTACGTGTCCAATATTGAATTTCATACCATCAGGGTAGGTCATTGTTTTTCCTTCTGGATCTTTAGGATCTTTGTAGTAGCCGTAAAAATCTGCACCTTCTTCTATTGATTCGTCTTTTATCAAATCATGTTGGTGTTTCTGCAGGTCTGACATGTTGTCAAACGTGCCTGTGAGTTTGCCGTGTTTGTATGAATAGAATTTTCCGTCCTTGTTCCTTGCGGCAAGTCCGTATTTGTTCATGCCCCTGTCTGTGTTGTCTTCTGTTTTGAATTCGTGAAATCTCATAATAGCAATATTTATGCGGCTTTGTCTTCGATTCTACAGTGCCTGCACACCTCTATTTGGTACTCTCTGCCGTCGTAGTCCGTCTCTGTCCTGTATAGGATGCCTTCGTGTGCGTCGTTTCCGCAGTTCAGACATTTCACTATCCATTCTTTTTTCAAAATTAAAGTGTCCATTATCTTTTTACCGCTGGCCCGCCAAACAGGCTGACACCTTTCAGTGCGTGTGCACCTTTGGCTGTGCCGTTTGGATTCTTGGGTTGTGTTATCTTTGGTAATCTTGGTGCCCTCGTACCTGACTTTCCGGGTGATCCTGTGTATGCTTTTGTGAACCTGTCCTTGCCTATGGCAATGTGTGGAGAAGTCACAGATGCTATGTTACCTGCACTTGTGGCACCGGCAGTAGCCTGTTCTTTAATTTTTTGTGTGATTACTTCGTTGATCTTCATTGTGTGTATTTATAAGTCGATAGACACTGGCGATATCTAACAGTGCAGATTTTGCCAGGTGCTCTGTACAGTCTTTTGTACCAAGTTTGACAAATTTTCCTGTTTTAAGCACATGGAATTTCATGGTGTGCTCGCCACCAAATGGTATATGAAACAATTCTTCACAAGCACTGATACCAATGTACGTCTCCTGCTGTCCGGAATCGTTGTCGGTCACGTCTATGCGGTGAGGACCTGGGTAAAAGATTGTGTCGTCGTTGTACTTCTTTTCGTCATTATTACATCTGCCCTTCCTTTTTTCTAACTCAAGGCACCAGTCGAAGAACATAGAATAATATTTTTTCTTGACCAACGCAATTTTTGGAAATAGGTACATAAATCTTATTTTAACTTCCGCGTTTTTGGTCATGAATCCGTTGTTGTAGTTGTTGTCTTTTATGTGCAGTTGTAATGTGATGTCTTCATCTATTTCGTCACCACACAGCTCATACTGGAATATTTTATTTGGAAACTTTTTGGCATCTGCGATTTTTTTCCCTATCTGTTCGTATCTTACTGGATCGTCTGGATCGTCTGGAATTATTGATTCAAAGTTTTTTGGATTGATCTCATAGATGTCATCATCCAACACAAGATCGTCTATGGTGCGTTTTCCTGTCGAAATGGTGATCCTACAATTTTTTTTGAATTTTTTGTAAGTCAAACCCAACAATAACACATACTTCATATGTGTAATTATTATTTCTTTTTACGTCCAGACTTCATGTTGGCACACCAGTGATACATCTTTGCTTTCTCGCCACTGCTGTTTTTTGCCCTTTTACGTAATGCCGTCACCGAACCATTGCAACTGGCACCTGAACGTTTGACACGTCCCGGTCTGCTCTTGCCTTTCTTCTTGCCATCCGCGAAGTTCTCATTGAACTCCTTCCAATCAAGTTTTAGTTTCTTGACATTCATGTACTGTCCACCAACAGGAACATCTTTTGTGGCATTTTGTTTGGTCACTATGCCAACACCCGCGGCTTCTTCTTTTTCAATTTCGTTTGCTCTGTTGTTGCCTGTGTTTTTGAAACCAAATCTGTTGTTTGGACCTGTTCCGGGTTTGTGAATAAGACCCATTGTGTCTGCCGTATGTGGCATTATTATGAATTCTTTTATCTTCATTTTTTCTTACCTGCACAGTGGGCCTTCTGGCTAAATCCCTTTGGATTACTACAATTGATACTTTTTTTGTATTTCTTGCTCCAACCTTCCACCCTGTATGGGTACGCCATCATGGAATGGTATCCCATCCTTGATCTGCCCTTGGCCTGTTTCTCATATTTCTTTAAGAACTTGTTTACGTCTGGGTGTACGTATTTTGTTGCCAGTATCTCTTTAATCTTCATTGATGTCTACAGAACCATGCCTAGCATCTTTTGTTGGATTGCCGTCTTTCAAGATTCTCGCCCATGTTGTCATGTTTATCGTGCAGTTCTTGACCTGCTGTACTGTGTCATCATCTTGTGTGATCTCATCTATACCCTGTGCTTTTGATTCTATGTTGCACTGTGGTGGTATAGTAAAACCAAAGTTGGAAGCCGCTGAATATAGAACTCCATGTATGTGTTGGAATCCATCTCCGCCACCTGAAACTAGTGTACCAAAAACTTTGTTATAGAAAGGTTGATGCTTGTTGTCTTTTGCCCAACTGTATATCACATCTAATCTTTCAAGCATGGCCTGTATGTGACAACTGTGATTGCCCCACCAAATAGGTGTCGCAAATATAACTCCGTCGACGTCAAACATTTTCATTATGTGTGGTTTCAACTCGTCGTTCACATCTGCAGTCGATCCTTCGTAGTTCAAATCTCGCATTGTAACAATTTCGCATTCGTGTCCTAGTTTTTCAAAGGCCAACTGTGCCATCTTGCACACTGAGAATGTGTTTGACTCTGCGTCTGCTTTTAGACTGCCATTGAATATCAAGAACTTCATTCTGCTGACCTCATTGTTATCACACCACATGCAAGTCTATCACCCGCGTTGCCTGTTTTCAAACTTTCTGCGTCTCCACCTTTGCCTAGGTCGTCCTTGTCTGCATGTACAACGAAACCTCTGCCTATAACAGATCTGTCACCTAGTAGGTCCACTCTCTTTGCTTCGATTGTGAACTTGGCAGTGCCTGATTCGTCTGCTGTAATATTACCAAGATCTCCAATGTGGCCTTCGTTGATGTCACCGTGATCAACTCCATCTGGGTTGTAGTGTCCACCCATTGATTTACAGCCATCACTCATGTCTCCAAACTCGTGTATGTGGAATCCGTGTTCTCCCGGTGTCAGTCCTGTTATGGTGCCTTTGACTAGTGTTGCTGTTCCTGGTGCTTGTATAAGCAGGATAGACCCCTTAACAGCGTCAGAATGCTCTAGTATACACTGTGCCACCGTTGTTTCCTGTGCTTCGGTAATTGCATTCACTTTGCCGCAACTACACTCTTTGGCTTTGGTCCTAGGACAACTTGTTTCTGTGAATTCTTGTGCTCGCATTATGCGAGTATTTATTTGTTTTTGGGCATTGGGTTTTCACCAGTGAGTCTAGGTTGTGAGAACCATAGTTTGAACCACTCGTCTGTGCCCGGTTTGATGTTGTGTTTTTTCTGGTACTGTGATTTCTGTGTGCCGACGTACGATAGGTTCTCGCCCATTGATTGGTCTTCTTGCGGTTTGTCGATACCCGCTAACTTCTTTATACGTTCAAGTTCGTCCACTAGATGGTCCAGTCCTTCATCTGTTGTTTTGTGGGTTTGTGTGCTTTGACTTTCTCCACCTTACCGCCCTTGGCTAGGAACTTCTTCATCTTCTCGTCAAGTTCTCTCTGTAGTTCCTGTGGTGTTTTGGGTATGTCACCCGATGCGTATGGTCTATTGATCCCGCTGAATTTTGGCATAGTCTTCCAGTCCTTTCTGAACTTTGGTTAATTGATCTCTGTTTGCTTGATATAGTATTCCGTAACCGCCCGCCGCTTGCCATTTCTGTATGTTTATAGGCCTGTCGTCGATCAGAATGTTGGGTGTGCCTGTTCCTTTGTCCTTAGCATATGATTCTTTCCTACCAGTGACAATGATATCATCTGGTTGTTCGATGTTGTTGGAGATCCAAACTTTCTTGTATTTGGCCGAATTCTCATGATCACCTCTCAACGGTGATGTGTTGATCGAAAACTTTCCACCTGTGAATTTCTTCACCATGTCGATCAGTGCGTCTGCTGTTGGAAATTTTGGCAACACTGCGAAGAAGTCTGTGCCCGTAATTCTGTCTATGACTTGTTTCTTCAAGTCTTTTGTTTTGTCGTTCGTAAGTTCTTTCCAGTGTTCGACACCATAAAGGAATTCAACACCACCGAAGAAGTCTGCAAGGACTCCGTCCATGTCGAGATATACGATCGGTTTTACATCTTCCATGTTTTCATTATACAACTTTTTGTTGTTCTCGTCAACTTCTTTACCAAATCTATCTTGGATTTTGTCGTATAGCACTTTACCATTATCACCACCCATCACTATCTTGCTGAATTCGTGTTCCTGGCCCTTCATTGCAAGTTCTCTGGCCTTGGATGCCGAAACACCTGTGATGTCACTTGCGTCTGGATCACGTTGTCCTGCACTAACAACTTGGATGCTGTCAAATGTGTATTCAACATTTCCAGCCTTTGTTTGTTTTCCGTTGTACTGATTTAATAATTTTTGGAATTCCATTACCCTGTCGTCGCCTGCGACCATTATCACCTTTGTTCTACCTTCCTGCTCGAGCACCTTCATCACTTTGATTATGGTGTTTGCTCTGATATCTCCAAAACTCAATTTTGGATCTGACTGGAAGTGTTGCCTTAGGTATGATAGTTTCGTTGTGAAATCTATTGGGTCCTTTGCGGTACCGTCTGTGTGTGAAAGGAATATAAAGGCCTTGCCATTTACCTTGTTGGCAATCTGTTGTACTTTATTGATTAATTTCTCGTGTCCTATAGTGGGTGGATTAAATCGGCCAAAGGCAAAGACTGCTGTTGAACGATCGTCCTCTCTAAGAAACAGTTCCCTGAGATACATCGTATTCGCCTGCTTTTATATTTTCTAATTCTCTGTCTGAGATGATTTTTGCTACCTCTTGTCTGGTTTCCTTTGGAAACATTGTACTGACATCATCCTGGGTAGATCCAAATTCCTTCACGTATTCTTTTGCGGCATCATCCACAAGGTACATCCAAAGTTTCTGTGCTTTCTCATGATCATACACGTTTTTATTAAGTTTTCTACGGATGTTGCTTATGATGGGCATGAAACGTCTACGGTACAGATCCTCATTGTTCATGATGTAGGAATCCAGCTCGTTTACTGCGTTTGAGTCTATGTTTTCTGAAATAAATTGTGATGCTCTCATACAAGCATATTTATGTTAGTAAAGGTTCTCTAAAAGCCACATGTAGAACGGCGATGCGAACTTGAATTGCCATTCACCATTGTGTCCTATTTGTGAGACATTCTTGAATGATTCTTGCAGTTCGACGCCTGCTTCGCGTTGTTGCGTGGCCCATGGTTCTGGATACTCAGGAGTATATACTCCTTCATACACCAAAGTACCTATGTCTATCTCGTCAATCTCGATACCCTTGATGTTTAATAATTGATCATTTAGGATGTCTCCTTTGTCGTTAATCACGGTCTGATTCAAGGTCTTTCCTGATCTCTTGATAATTAAAATGCCTTCGTTTCCCTCTTCTACTTCGTGATCAAATTCTATCACATCAGGTTTGTGCTCAGTGCCTGTTATGTCGCCCTTGAAATAGACATGATCGTTGATCAAGATCTCCGCATGCGGTGGTTTGTCCCACATGGTTGCATGTAGTTCTAGTTTAAATTTTAGTTTTTCGGTTGCCATTCAAATTCCAATCCTGCTGTTCTGCCTGTGTATGGTATATTTACATCGTCCCGGAACATCTCTATGAATAACTGGGTACCAGGTACTTGTACCTTAAGGTACTTTTCTGTGTGTTCTAACACTTCCGCTTCTTTGGTCTTGTCGTTATCAGTGCATGTTATCGTTATTGTTTCCATTTGTACATCCTTTCAAAGTGTTCTCTTATTTTAGCATCATCTCCGCCCTGTGTCTTGAATTCCTTTATGAAATGCTCTATCAAATTGGCCGCTAGTCTTCTGTATTCTGGCAACGCCTGTTCCTCGAGTTTTTTTACGGAGTCCTGTGGTACTGTTTGTATTATTGTGTTCAGTGGCACTTGATCCAACCAAGTTCCTGCCTTGCACATATCATTCTGTATCTTGTGTGTTTCCGCAGTGGGATTGAATGTTGGCATCATTCTACGTGATTCATCAACCAGTATACTCATTAGAGTGCCAAAATAATCTTCTTTGTGTATTTCTTTTTGCATTATTTTTTGATTGGTACAAACATATCTGTTTCTAGATCGTATACCAGTCC